>Ga0209013_10000051_pt1 | contig 77341 bp, 71 predicted proteins | sample Cruoilmetagenom2_FD_187291 | JGI IMG/M metagenome (GOLD analysis project Ga0209013, IMG submission 187291) | Oil polluted marine microbial communities from Coal Oil Point, Santa Barbara, California, USA - Sample 2 (SPAdes) (version 2) | ecosystem: Environmental > Aquatic > Marine > Oil seeps ... | reverse complement strand
GTTAGCTGTTATTTGAAAAACATAACTTAACTAAATGAATCCAGAGCAAAACTACATAGAGATAAACCGAAAATCTTGGAACAACAAAACCGATACACACTTAAAATCGGAATTTTATGACCATGACGGTTTTCTAAAAGGGAAAACTTCATTGAATAATATTGAATTAAACTTACTTGGTGATATACAAGAAAAAACCGTTTTACATTTACAATGTCATTTCGGACAAGATACAATTTCATTGAGCAGGCTTGGAGCAGAAGTTACAGGAGTTGACTTATCAGACAAGGCGATTGATAATGCAAAACAAATTGCAAAAGACACAAAATCTGATGCAAATTTCATCTGTTGTGATATTTACGATTTACCAAATCATTTAGAGAAACAATTTGATGTTGTTTTTACAAGTTACGGTACAATTGGATGGCTGCCAGACTTAGACAAATGGGCGAAAATTGTTTCTAAATTTCTAAAACCAAATGGAAGATTTGTTTTTGTTGAGTTTCATCCTGTCGTTTGGATGTTTGACGACAATTTTGAAAAGATAGGCTATAATTATTTTAATTCAGGAGCAATTGTAGAAACTCAAAGTGGAACCTATGCAGACAAAACTGCTGACATAACTCAAGAATATGTAATGTGGAATCACGGTTTAAGTGAAGTAATAAACAGTTTAATAAAAAACGGACTTGAAATAAATTCTCTTGATGAGTTTGACTATTCGCCTTACAACTGCTTTAACAAGACTATTGAATTAGAACCTAAAAAATACAGAATAGAACACTTGGAAAATAATATTCCAATGGTTTATTCAATAGTAGCGACAAAGAAAAATAAGAGCTAGCAAGGCATCTCTATGAGAAGCAATAGACAAGTTCTTCAAATTAATATTTAATTTGATTTAATACTGTCTAGATTCTAAACTTAGAGTTATTTAATCCTCAATCAAGTAAAACCAAATACCGATCAGAATTATTATTATATTAGTTGATTTAATCACACATTCTCGTTGTAAGCAATTCTCATAACTGTAACATATTGACATATAAATCGTCATAAAAGAATCTAACTTTTTTATAAAAAATAAAATAACAATATGACAGTTTTAGTAGCAGGTGCAAGTGGAGCAACAGGAAGACATTTAGTTGAACAACTTTTAATCCAAGGGCATAACGTTAGGGCAATTGTAAGGTCTCCGGAAAAATTACCAGAATCCTGGAAAAATAATGAAAGCTTACAAATTATCTCTGCAAGTATTTTAGAATTAAGTGACAAAGAAATGACGGACCATGTATTTGGTTGTCATTCAGTTGCGTCGTGTCTTGGGCATAATATCAATTGGAAAGGTATCTACGGACATCCCAGAAAACTTGTGACAGATACTGCTCGTAGACTATGTAGTGCTATAGAAATCAATAAACCAGAGAATCCAATCAAATATGTTTTAATGAACACTACTGGTAATCGTAATCGTGATTTAAACGAACCTATTTCGTTTGGCCAAAAATGCATTATTGGACTTCTTCGATTACTTTTGCCCCCACATGTAGATAATGAAAAAGCTGCAGATTATTTACGAACCCAGATTGGTCAAAAAAATCAATTCATTGAATGGGCCGCCGTTCGACCAGATAATTTAATTAATGAGGAAGAGGTAACCGATTACGAAATACACCCTTCTCCAATTCGAAGCGCAATTTTTGATGCAGGTAAAACCAGTCGTATAAATGTTGGCAATTTTATGGCCAATTTAATAAATGATGATGATTTATGGAATAAGTGGAAGGGGCAAATGCCAGTAATATATAATAAATCATCTCTGGATTAAAAAGAACATTCAATAATTATGTTAACCAAATTTCTCATAGGTCCCTGAAATCAAAAAGTATACAATACATTTTGCATAACTAGAAATTATAACTTAGTTTTAATAATAATTTATGAAATCTGTTGAATAATAAAATATTATGTTCCAAAAAAAATATTATCCACTGTTATTTTTGATTATCATTTCACTAATTGCATCATCCTGTAACCAAAAGTCAAATAAAACCAACTCCAATAAACAGTTCAAATCAGACAAATTTAAAGTAGTAGGATATCTAAGCTCAAAAAACCTGGACAAGCTTGATATAATAGACCTTACTCTGCTGACGCATCTCAATTTGGCCTTCGCCAACCCTGATCAAAATGGAACATTAGTCTTTAACGGAGAACAAGATCTCGAGAAAACAGTTAGTAAGGCTCATAAAGCAGGAGTAAAAGTATTCATTTCGATTGCCGGTGGTGGCACCAATAAAGATCTTCCGTTGAATTGGCTGTCGGTACTACAACCGGAGAACCGTAAAGTATTCGTTCAGGAAATTGTCAATTTTGTCATGAAAAATGACCTGGATGGTGTTGATGTGGACATAGAATGGAATTTAATGCCTACTATAGGTAATTTGTATACCCCTTTTGTGATAGAATTAAGGAAAGCTTTAAAGAGCAATAAAAAAGGGATTTCTTCTGCCCTGAATGTTTCGGGTCTTCACGAGGCCGTTAACCAAGAAGCCCTTTTAGCATATGATTTTATCAACATTATGGTATATGATAAAACCGGTCCATGGCGGCCAGATGATCCGGGACCCCACGCGCCATATTCTTACGCCAAACAGGCTTTGGAGTATTGGACTCAAGAAAGAAAAATACCTGTTGAAAACTTAACACTTGGTGTACCTTTCTATGGCTACGACTTTGATAAAGTCAATAGTATAACTTATGGAAACCTTGTAGCATTGGATACTGCCAATGCCTATAAAGATCGAGTAGGTGAAATTTATTACAATGGTATTCCGACCATTGTTAAAAAGACTCAATTTGCTATGGAGTCATTCGGTGGTATTATGATATGGGAATTGGCACAAGATGCTCAAAACGAATTATCTTTATTAAAAGCCATTAATAAAACCATAGTTTCCGGAAGTATAAATGAGGATAAATAGCTTAACATATCCCATTTAAATTAATTTCAATAGAGTTGATGAAAATCATTGACTAATTCTTCTTTTTCATGTTAATATTGCTGTTCAGTTTCTAATTACGACACGATAAGTCGTCCAATTATCTCAGACAGTGACTTAACTTTACCTAAGTTAATGAAACATAAAGTAAATAAGTTCACAAGTATGTGAGAATTTCCCTAAAAAGAAACATTGACTAGTGACAACAAAAGAATCAATTAAATGTAGAAATATATTTAGAAAAATGCTACTGCAAAGACGATAATTTCTGAGTGGATCTCTGACACTTCTTAAAAGACAACGACTGTATTTTATAAAATTGAAATGCATTATTAGTCTAAATATAAGCCAGTTAGTACGAATCTATACTTTTATTGTCCGTTTAGGGGATATTTGTTATCAAAGATTATTTAGACGAAGAAAGCCAGTCATTTTATACCAACTGATTAAATATAACCACCCATCAAAGTACAGATTGGTTTGGCTAAGAGAGGAGAAATCGCTCAAAATTAAATGGTAAAACAAGCACTAAACAATTGATCAATTCTTAATTTGTTCGTCACTATTTATGTTCAGTAACTCCATCCAACTATTTAGATATTTTTGGGCTAAATCCTTTGACATTGTTTTTCCATTGGCTCTTAAGCTTATCAGATCACTCGAGTTTACATCACTTACACGCGTAAATTCTTTTCCATTCTCAAAGATAACCTCACTGTATTCAACCGAATTGTTTAGGGTTGATATTTCAAAAAATATATTGAAGATATCGCTATCTTCATTTTCTGTTAGTTTATAGTTCATACTATTTTTGTCAATATCTCCAAGGTAAAATGAAATAACAGTTTCTATATATTTCACACTAAAGTCTTGCGTATCAGTTATCTTGATCCTCCCGGTTTTTTTATTCAGATTAATATCTGTAAAATATTGTATTTCGGCTCCATTGACAACCATTGAATAACTTGATAATTCTTCAATAATGTCAATTAGTTCATTTTCTGTTTTTTCTTGAGAGAAAGATAAAAAAGGAATAAAAATAAATAAAGCGAGTCTAATAATTTTAATCATTTTTAAATAATTTAATTTTTAAAGTTAATAAATAACTTTGGGTATTGGTAATATATATTCAAAATATAGTATTAACCCACACACAAAGTTACCTGTACAGAAAACTCGTTACCTTCGTCAATAAACTCATGGCTCTCTGAAAGTAAATTCCATTGTTATCCCTTCATTCCAATTATCAAAAGAAGAAAACCTGATTAAAATTAATTTGTAAGTGAAGTAGTGTATAGTAGAGCTCCCTCTAAAAATATAAGAAGGGTGCATAAAGCACCCTCCTAATGTCTATAACAATATTGTTTTTAGGAATTGACAACTTTTACTGGCATCAAATACATTTCTCCCACCTTATTTGGTCGGTGAGATACTTTCTTATAATTGATCTTGTGCTTAATCTGGTCAATAACCTCTTGATTATCCGACTCTATAGAAATAACAATTATTTCACCTTTCATATTGACAGTAAATAACACTTTGGCCATTATGTCAAACTCACTTAATTCAAAAAATATTTTTGATCCCAAATGTTGAACTATTTCTGACCTCAATTCGGTACTGGGTTTTACAGGATCTGTGTTGTTAGCAGATACTTGAATGGCAAATGTTAATGCGATTGCAACAACAAATAATTTTAGGGTTTTCATAATGATACATTTTAGATTAGACTTTCGTACTTAAAGGACGGAATATTAAATGTATTTGTTACAATAAATATATTATTTTTTTATCATTTAAGAATTATTTAACCTTATCTCTTGCGTTATTAACATATTATTAAAGTATTATTAACATATAACATAAATAAATTATTTTAAAAAGGAATAGACCGGTCATAATTTTTCAACTGATTCTAACAAACTTTATATTTTTTAATGCTATCATAGCTAAACTTAAAAGGAAACACTATTTTTGTAATCTTTTTTAACCAGTATTCTTAAGCAATGCAAAAAATATTTTTGATTATTATATTCCTTGTGAGTAATATTGCTTATTCACAAATAATCAAAGATGATTTTGAAACTTCACATCCTGAAGTCAAAGAACTTAAATTGATGTCTGACAAATTGGAGATGGGATATCAGGATAAATATATTAGTGAATCTGATATTATTGCATATAAGATAAATGGGATATACGTTATATATGATGAGGTCAAATGGTTCATTCCTTATAAAAAGATTCAATCAATTGGTTCTACAGACAAAACTGGCCTTCTCATTTACTTAAAAGGCTGAGAGTACTTTCCCTCAAAATTTCGTAATCTATTTAATGATTTGGTAATCAAATAGGTGTAATTTATGAAGTGGCAATTATTGTTTACTAAAAGGTGGACATTATTTTGTATTTTTATTTTAACAAATTAATAAACATAAAAAGAGCATGAAAAAATTAATCTTGATAGTTGCATTCCTTATAAGTAGTCTTTCTTATTCACAAATGACCAAACAGTATTTTGAAAGCAATTTCAATGAGATCAAATCTATCGAACTAATAACCAAAATAGATCTTGAAGAAGATATAAATGATGACAAACCAATGGGTGACATTGAATATACAGATACCGGGATATCCATAAAAGGAAATATCAAGGTATGGTTTATACCCTATGCCAGCATTCAATTTGTGTATTCAAAAAGCCCAAAACAGTTGAATCTATACTTATTGGATTAAAAAAACCCCACTAAAGTTAATTAGTAGGGTCTGGGTAAATAACAATCAGATTTTAATCTTCAACGAGTGTTAATTATTTGGCCATTGAGCCCAATTACTGCAATGTCCACCATTATCTGTTTCATTTATTGAAGTTTGAATTCCAGAATATGCTGCGTTCATTACGGATCTCGGCGCAAAATGTAAACCTCCCTTATTTCTAAATGCCTTTCCAAAATGCCCTTGACTTAGTCCATGTCCTGCTTCATGTAAAGCTATTGTCTCAACATCATAATGGTCTCCATCAGCCCATGGAAATCCATCATTGTAATAAATTTCTCTCCAAGCAACATCATACTTGCCATTTTTATCCACATCCGTCAAATTCCCATCTTCATCCACCCAGACAATTGTAAAAGTTACACCTAAAATAAATTGTGAGCCACCTGCTTCTATAATATCAAAAAACAAAGGGTTCATCCAACCTGCATGTGTAACGTCAGCAAAATAATCATAACTGCCACCAAAGTAATCCGGTATGCCAAATAAATCATAAATCTGATCACTTATTGATCTAGCAATAAAACCAGAGCTATCATCAATAGAAGGGCGTTCAAACATACCAATATCAGAACAGATAACCTCATCCCACGTGTTCATAGCTCTATCAATGGCATTATTTGTTTCACCAACTGATAAATCTAACGATGGTCTCTTATCATCAACATAATAAGAAATTTCATTTGTCCCATCTGTATCATCCAAAAACAATCCTGGAACAAAATCCCCTCCAAGCTGTTTGTTTCCATGATTATAAAAATAAACGGTATTACCCATCTCATGACTCTCACCCGATGTTATATACTCTGCCATATATACAGCTACTCTACGATCTCCTGATGATTTTAAGAGACCTTCTCCATTTTTACTGCTTGAAATTGATATTGGATTACCCAATACGTCCTTGTTCACAGCACTCATATCTATTTTTTTTTGGGATGATTCTGATACAAAAGTATCATCACTTTCCGTCTGACATGCAAATACTAATAAAAGGGTTAATACTGTTAATGCTAAAAATTTTGTTCTCATAATTTTTTATGGTTTTGGTTAGTAAATAATTAGCCAGTAAGATATTAAAACTATCCAAGAGAAATTAACATTTGAAATTTTTATTTATTATTTAGTTATCCCTAGGAATTAATAAATTATTGTGTGTGTTTTACCAAATATTTTGAAAGAAAACTAGTTTTAATTCCAGACAGGTTCATTTATGACATCTCGTTTACTAGCAAATTTTATTACTAATACGTATATTCTGATTTAATTTAATAAAGCCTAAGGCAGATAAGTTTAAAAAAACAGGTGAAATATTAAAAAGACAATATTCCAGTTATATTTCTACAACTGATTTAAAACCATAAAAAAACCTGAATAAAAAGTATTCAGGCTAGCTTTAATCTAAAAATATTCCCCCTCAAGAATACTTCAAATATGTTCAAAGTTAATTAATCTGTACATCAACTCAGAAGATAATTATCAACCAGCTGTTAATAACTAAACACCATACTAAAAATAAAGAAAACCAGTCATATTTCTACAACTGGTTTGACTTGAAGTATAAGGTTTAGTTAGTTGAGGGGGGAGATCTTACTAACTAAAGCAATTTTATTATTGATAAACTATTTATAGTTTAAATTTACTTAAAAATATCCAGACTGAATGTTACTCCGGTCACCAAGGAAAACATTTGCAGACAGAAACAAATAGATTAAGAAGAGCTCCTGGTTCCCTTGTTACCCACAACACTATGTGTTTAATTATCTCAAGAGGTAATATTTGATGAAATAATATCCTTCTCCCTTTTTCAAGGGAGAAATTACAGGGAAAGCTGTTGATTGTGTTAAACATAATTGGTAAATTTGTTCGTGAAAGAAAACCCTGTTCAAATTACTATAGAGGATAGGTCTAATCTTTTGCTATTTAACTTATTATTTAAAACTTAAATCAATTATTATGAACGTTAAAAAGTGGACAATAAAAATTTTATTCCTTGTTGGGGTTTTGGCTATTATTATACAGGGACTTACGTTATTCAGCTTTAAACCAAAAGATAAATTTGTTGGCCTACAGCTTTATTCGGTTAGGGACGATATGAATAAAGATGTAAAGGCAACTGTAGAAAAAGTTGGCGCAATGGGTTATAAATTTGTGGAAGCAGCAGGCTTTAGTGATGGTAAATTTTACGGAATGGACCCTGTCGATTTTAAAAATTTATGCGAAACTAATGGTTTGCAGTTTTTAGGATCACACTCCGGCCAGGATTTACCAGACGATGCAAATTGGGATAAAACAATGGCGTGGTGGGACATGAGTATAGACGCTCATGCAGCTGCAGGAGTGAAATGGATAGTTCAGCCCTGGATGAGTGAAGAAGGATATAATAGCTTGGATGGATTGAAAAAATATGTTGAATATTTTAATGCCGTAGGTGAAAAATGTAAAGCCAAAGGAATTAAATTTGGTTACCATAATCACAGTAAAGAATTTACAACCCTTTTTGAGGATAAACCTATATATGACTGGATGCTTGAATTGACCGATCCAGAAAAAGTAATGTTTGAAATGGATTTGTATTGGACGGTTCATGGTGGAAAAAACCCGGTAGATTACTTTAATAAATATCCTGGCAGATTTATGCTTTGGCATATAAAGGATGAGAAAGAATTGGGAGCCAGTGGGAAAATGGACTTCAAAACTATTTTTGCATCGGAAAAAAAGTCCGGATTGAAGTACGGTATTGTTGAAGTAGAAAAATATGATTTTGAGCCCTTGGTGAGTTGTAAGAAAAGTTTGGAATATTTGAATACTACCAACTACTAATTGATCTGACCTATCCTGAATAATGGATACAGATTTTTATACTTTAAATTTGAATGAAGGTAGTAATTTATGGTGCTGCCTTTTTTCATTCGAAGGGAACTATAAGTACCGGTATCTTTGATTTTTTTATGATCTGTGCAGACACACTGCCAAAGAATGCTTTGTAGAAAAATCCATACTTATGGTGCCCGGCTATAATTAAATCAATATTTAATTTCTTTGATTCGTCAATTATCTTTTTAATCGTCGCCCCTTGTATAATTAGCCCTTCAGCATTCACTCCTTTTTCCTGAAGGCCAATAGCGAGACCTTGAATGTCCCTATGCTCTTTTCTTAGATCTTCCGCTCTACAATCTCTTATATACTGTGGACCGACATCATACCCTACAAAATCGGGATCCGGCGCAGCTATATGCATTAGCCAAATTTTTGAATTAAACGACTTAGCCAGTTCGAATGCTTTATCGATTAACACCTCCACTTTTTTATCAAAATCGATTGTGACCAATATATTTTTCATACGCATAAATTTATATATTAAACTATTTTAAGGGCCATAGTGCTTGTTCTGTACTTACAAACATAATTTTTAACTTATAAAAATTTCAACAAATATGCAATGATCGATGTCAATAAATTGATTGATTGAAATCAATCAAAAGATTCAAGTCAATTCTATTTCAGGAACTAAGGTTTTTATATATCAAAAACCACCCTAGATAAGCACGGGGTGGTTTGGTTAAGTAGAATTAATTTCTCGAAATTAATCCACAATGGAATTTTTCTTTGTTAAGATACTAAAGGTATATTATTAATATGGGTTAATTACATTTCTACGAGTTCGATCTCTCCTTCTCCTACAGGTTCTTTACCAGTCCTAACATACCCCAGTTTTGTTTTTTCAGAAAAACTAAAATAAATTGGTTTTTCATTTCTGAAGATGTCTAAAATATAACTATACATGGACATTGAATAACGCAAATAAACTAAGTTAGAGTTATTATCAAAATAATTTTCAGGAATGCTCTTTTTATCAGGATAGAAACTTACCTGCAAAACATATTCGTTATCATGATAACATTTAATTATTGTACGGGGATGTATGAGATTGTTTTCAATACGTCCTGCTTGAAAATGAACCCAATACTGATTTATTTCACTAGTTATTATCTTCATAATTTTCACATTTAATTTTTTAAGATTATTATAACAAGTTAATATATATTTATCAAAATATAAATGAACTAGGACGAAAGCTTGTATATATTGTCCGAAGGCATATATCTATTTATCGAAGCATATTTTTATTGATCCTAAAACTTATAAGAAAAAACCACCCTTTGGGAAGAAAAGGTGGTTCAATTTGGTTTTGGTTAGTAGATTTTATTCTCTCTTAAAATAGTCTACATGATGTTTCAAAAATATTTAATAGTTAGATCAAGACTTGTAACTTTTATCACTGGGATTATTTTATTATACAATTCGTCCAGTGATCTATAATTCTATTATAAGAACAGGAGGGTGGATTCAATTATAGTAATCTAATATATGAGTTAGGATAGTTTTTGTATTTTTACCTAAACCAAATCTTTAGACATGAAAAAAATAACAATTCTCTTACTTATCACCTATAGTATAACTTATTCTCAGGTAACAAAGGAAGATTTCGAAAGTACAATAATAGATCAAAGGATTACTCCGAACGATATTGAAACAGTAACTTTATATAACGTTTATCCTCTCGGGTCCGGTACGGGATCGACACTTATATTCAATAAAACCGGGGGAAGAATGCTAAAACTTAAAGAGAGTGGTTTGGTAATGAATATTGAGCCAAACCATCTGCAGGATAATCAAATAACATTTATTCCATATGCAAGCATAGAATATTTTGCATTAAATGAAGTTTATTTAGAAATTATTCTAAAAAGAGAAACTCCATATTAAAAATTTAACGATTCAATACATCTTTAATGTTGAGGACTTTCCTTGATAAGTGAAATAACTTACCATTTACAACATGGATATAATCATCAAATAACTGCTACGGATAGAGTGGTGATCATGGAAATATTATCATGGATAAAACTACTTGGGAAAATTTATTTTAAGCTCTGATGGATTCAAATTAGAACGATATATATTATCTTGTGCAATGGTTTAAAATTTAAAAAAATATTGAATGAAGAAATGTTTACTACTTCTATTGGCTTTACTTTTAATGAATTTTAGTAGCGCATGCAAAAATAAAAATCATCTGGAAGAAGAAAAGATGGATTCATTGGACAGTTCAACAGAATCCTCAAAATATTCAAAAACCACAACTCTTCATCCCGTAATTTTTAATTTTAAAATTACAAATGAAAATAAAAGTAGAGTGTATTTTGAAAGTTCGGAGCCTATTTTGGCTTCAAACACTAAAGGGTTTACAGTAAGTGGTAAGACAATTTCCGACATAACTATAAAGCAAAAAAGTACAACAGGGCATTATTTTACAGTTAGTTCTGCTTTTGATTTTTGGGATAATAATACCATTAGATATGAAGGTGGAAGTAATTTAAAAGATACAGATGATGGTAAAGAACTTTATCCTTTCTCTTTACAATACATTCAAAATAAAATAATTGAACCAACTTCAAAAAATAGAACTTTTTATGTGGATGGGAACGTAGGTATTTCAGGTGATGGCTTAACAGAAAGTTCAGCATTTAAAACTATTCAAGAGGGTATAATTGCTATAGAGAACGAAACTATACCGGAAGGAACTACTTTATGGATCAAAGCGTATGATTATGGAAATGAAAATATTTCCATGAGATCAAATGGTACAGCAGACAATCCAATTAAAATAATAGGTTATAGATCTAAACCCGGGGATATAAATAAAATGTATTATACCTATGCAAAAGGTGTTGGATTGGATACTTCAGAAATGCCTACTTTAACGGGATCAAGAGGTGGAATAGGAATTAATATGCAAAGTAATTATGTGATTTGGAAAAACATACAAGGCAGAGATTATTTTAGGTTTTTTATTAATGAACAAGGTGGTGTAAATGAAGGTATCGAGGGTAATATTATCGATAATTGCATTGGACATACTAATGTTGATTATGGAGATTCCAATGGTAATTTATTAGGATTTAAAGGTATGGCCAGCAAGAGAAACAGACTAATTAATTCCATTGGTGTTAATACATCAATGCTTGGATTATCCATGGGTGGCTATTTTAGTCTAGTTGAAAATTGTCAAGTTTATGCTGATGAACTTGTAATTTCATCCGATTATTATATGGCAATTTGGGGAGGAAATCATATTGTAAGAAATAATATAGTAAAAAGAACTGGGCCAAACACTCACGGAGGACATGGTATTGCATTAAAATCAAGATCAAGAGACAATAACGAAAGATATGTCTGGGATTCAGAACATACCTTAATTGAAGATAATGATGTTATAAATATTCAACAAGCGGTTCACCTGTCACATAAGGAAACCAAAAATAATGTTGTAAGAAATGTTAGGATTACAAATCCAGATGCCTACAGCTCGGTTATTGGGATTAGTTTCTTAGGCTCTTCAAATAATATCGCCGAAAATTTAACTTATGATTCAGATAAAGGTGAGGCCATTAAATTTACGGCATCTAATGAAGATTTAATTTATACCTATGGAGCAAATAATAATATTGTTAAAAATTCAGTCTTTGCACATGGTTCCGTAATTGTTAGAGTTGATGAATTTGATACCGCAAGAAACATTTTCGACAATAAAATATTGAACTGTACTTTTTTTGATTTCTACTATTTAGAAGATAACGATGCTGCCAAAGGAAAGCACACAGGAAACGAATTGATAAACTGTATTATTGATCAATGCAAAGTCCTAAAGGCAAATAAGGGCAACCCTTTATACACTGCACAATCTTATAGCAGCTTTAATGATCTGGGCTTTTCAATGCCAGGTGGTACGGATAATATAATGTCAAACCCTTTATTTACTGATCAAATTAATTTTAATCCTAAAAATCCAAAGTTAAAGTCAGGACTTCCTCTTTCAGAAGTAAATTACGATAGAAATAAAACTGAACGCGAAGAGCCTCCAACAATGGGAGCATACGAATTAAAGTAGCAGACAATCCTTTTTACCAAAATATATATTGCAACTACCACAATGCAACAAAAATCCCAAGAAAAATCTTAGGCTTCTGTACATTTTTTTACGATGAAATTAATTAAGAATTGTGACAATAAGAGCCGTCATGGATATGAGCAATCCTAGCGAGGACAATAATACACATGTACTTGCGCCAATAGAGGATTGTCTAGCCTGGGTTTTATTCGGTTCTACATATACAATATCATTTTGAGATAAATAATACACAGGAGAAGTAAATAATTCTTCCGATTTCAGGTTAACCCTTGTATATGTTTTTTTGCCATCATAATCCTGAATGACCAGCACATTTTCACGTTGACCATAAATTGTTAAATCTCCAGCCAAACTCAGGGCCTCAAGTATTGTAATTCTCTCATTTACAGTTGTATATGTTCCTGGCCTAGTTACCTCACCTAAGACGGTAATTTTATAATTAACGGTTCTAATATTTACAATGGGGTCCTTTATATAATCTTGAAGTTTCTCTTCTATAAGATCATTTGCCTGTTGCCTGTTTAATCCTGCTAATTTAATTTTACCCAAAACAGGGAAATCCACGTTACCGTCAGGATCAACGATATAGGATTGCAATGTTTCTCTACCAGTTGCCGCTAATCGATCTTGAGTAGTGGAAGTTGCAACATTTGTCAAGTTAAATGGCCTCGCCGCCTCAGGATCAAGAGCGTTAACAACAATAATCAATCTATCATCTATGTGAAATGTTGGTGAATAACTTTCTAAACCAATCAAATTGTTTGAAGAATCCATACCCTGAAAATAATCAACATCTTTTTTTGTTGCACAGGAGCCTAAAAGGCTTATTGCTAAAATAATTGTAATAAAATTTTTCATAACGAGGGTCTTTTTTTTAACGAATATACTTATTTAATTTATAATGCAAAATTGTACTCAGCTAATTCATAGAAATTTAAATCAATTATATATCGATTTTTTTCCAATTTGATAATACTCAAATTCTTTTTTCTCAAGATTTAAATTACTGTATTGGTTTCTTCCATCAAAAATTATCGCGTTCTTCATTTGAGACTTTAATTCTTCAAAATCCGGTGAACGAAACTCTTTCCATTCCGTAAGCAACAACATGGCATCCACATTCTGTAAAGTTTCATATTTCGAATTACAATATGTAATTCCGGCTATTCCTTTCAAATAAAAATCCTTAGCTTCTCGCATCGCCTTAGGATCATAGGCTCTAATCTTCGCCCCTCTCTCAACCAGATCCTTTATAATATATATTGCAGGTGCTTCTCTCATATCGTCTGTTTCCGGCTTAAATGCCAGTCCCCATATTGCAAATGTCTTTCCCGATAAATCTTCTCCGAATCTGTTAACTACTTTATCTGCTATTACCAATTTTTGACGATCATTCACTTTTTCAACAGAAGATATTAAATTTGCTCTGTATCCATTTTCTTCTGCAATCTTCTTTAAAGCCTTTACATCTTTAGGAAAACAAGATCCCCCATAACCACTTCCCGGATAAATAAAACTATATCCAATTCTTGTATCAGATCCAATTCCAATTCTCACTTGATTGACATCGGCACCAACAAGTTCGCAAATATTAGCCACTTCATTCATAAAAGATATCTTAGTTGCCAACATAGCATTTGCCACATATTTTGTCATCTCCGCAGAACGGACATCCATGGTTATCATTCTATCGTGATTATGTGTAAATGGCGCGTACAGGTCTTTCATAACATCAAAGGCCTCATTATTTTCTGCACCAATAACAACTCTGTCAGGTTTCATAAAATCCTGCAAGGCTGCTCCTTCCTTCAAAAACTCCGGATTGGATACTACATGAAATTCAAGATCAGATCCTCTCTTGTCCAATTCTCTTTGTATTACCTCCTTTACTTTATCACCTGTGCCTACCGGAACAGTAGATTTATCTACCACGATTAGCGGCCTCTCCATTTCTCTACCTAACTGCTCAGCAACACTTAGAACATACTGCAAATCCGCAGATCCATCATCTCCCATAGGTGTTCCAACTGCAATAAATACTATCTCAGCCCTTGTTAAACCATCTTTTAACTTTGTGCTAAATAACAGGCTATTATTCTCTACATTCTTCAAGACCATGGCTTCCAATCCCGGCTCATAAATAGGAATAATTCCTTTTTTTAGATTTTCAATTTTAGTTTCATCGATATCAATACAAGTAACAATATTTCCCATCTCAGAAAAACATGTCCCTGTAACCAACCCAACATAACCCGTTCCGATAACTGTTAAATTCATAATTTTATTTCAAATTTTCCCAATACCACTGTGTGGCCTCTTGTAAACCGTTTTTTAAAGAATATATTGGATTGTAACCTAATAATTTTTCCGCTTTTTCAATAGACGCCAGGGAATGAGGTATATCTCCAATCCTTTCCGGTCCATATTCTATTTTAATTTTTGCAATTTTATTATCGAATTTACTTAAATTCAATTTCAAATTTTCAACCAATTCATTTAATGTAGCTCTTTGTCCAAAAGCCACGTTATAAATTGTATTTACTGCCATACGATCTGTAGTAGAAATTGATAATAAGTTCATCTGAAGAACATTATCTATATAGGTGAAATCTCTAGAATAAGTACCATCTCCATTAATTATAGGTGATTCATAATTTACCAACTGCTTGACAAATTTAGGTATTACTGCAGCATAGGCTCCATCAGGATCCTGCCTTCTGCCAAAAACGTTAAAATATCTAAGGCCTATAGTATCCAAACCATAAGTTCTAAAGAATATTTCGGCATATAGTTCATTTACGTATTTTGTTATGGCGTATGGCGACAATGGGTTTCCTATTATATCTTCTACCTTAGGCAAGGCTTCTGAATCACCATAAGTAGAGGAGCTGGCAGCATATACAAATCTCTTTACCCCTGCATCTCTTGCAGCAACAAGCATATTTAGAAATCCAGATACGTTAACATCATTCGTTGTGATTGGATTTGTTATGGACCTGGGAACAGATCCCAAGGCTGCCTGATGTAAAATAAATTCTACATCACTACAAGCCTTATGACAGTCGTCTATATTTCGGATATCCCCTTCAATTAAGGTGAAATTAGGATCAGACAAGAAGTTTTCGATATTATGCCTTTTACCTGTGGAAAAATTATCCAGGCAGATTACCTCATTTTCCATTTCTAATAATATCTCACAGAGGTTTGAACCAATAAATCCTGCTCCACCGGTTACAAGGATTTTCTTATTCTTTATTTCTTGCATTAAACAAGTACTTTATTTTCTATTTTTCTCAAATAACTTAACGGAACATTAACCACAACACAACTTTGCAGAGAATCAATTTTTACCACCACTCGATGATTTCCGTATTTTTTCTCACAGGTAGCAATTAATCCTGTAAAAGGGCCTTTTTCTACCTGCACAATATCTCCTTCAATAAGTCTTTTACAATTCTCAAACTCAAAATTATCATTCGTTCCGCTTAAGATCTTTAGATTTTCAATCTCAATATCTCTAACTTTTGCAGGCTTGCCCAAATGTTTTAAAACATTAACTGTTCCATGAATTGGCAAAGTTTTATTCAAATCCTGTTCCGGCATATTTACAAAGACATAGGAAGAAATAAGTGGCACCTGGACCGTTTTTTTTCGGTCACTCCACTGTCTAACAGTTTTAACTAATGGTAAAAAAGCATCGATACCATGATCTAACATCCGTTGATATACTTTTTTCTCTGCTCTCGGTTTGGTATAAATTGCATACCAATAATTTTGATTTTTAAGTTCACTAGATTTCATAGTGGTACTTTTGTGTTTTTAATTTACCCTAGTAATTAGAGTATTTTGGTTAGTTTAGCAAATATAATATGTTTTAACAAAAACATTAGGTAAATAACATTTTTAAAGCAAAAAAATTGCCTCGCATACTAATATCCGCAACAAATGATTTGTCAACTGACCAACGCATTAAAAAGATTTGCGAAACACTATATGCATTAAATTTCGATATCGTGTTGATCGGAAGAAAATTAAGGGATAGTTTACCGTTGAACAGAAAGTATAGAACAATAAGAATGAAATTACTTTTTAAAAAGGGGATCTTATTTTATGCCGAGTTTAATATTAGATTATTTTTTCAACTTTTCTTTTTAAAAAAAGATTTACTGTTATCTAATGACCTAGACACTTTGCTTCCCAATTTTTTAATCAGTAAAATATTTTCTAAAAAGCTGGTTTACGATAGTCACGAATTATTTACGGAAGTGCCGGAATTGATCGAAAGAAGAGGCGTACAAAAAGTCTGGCTAACTATTGAAAAATTTATTTTTCCGAAACTGAAAAATGTATACACCGTTAACAGTTCAATAGCAAATTACTATTCCAAAAAATATAATGTTTCTGTTGCGGTTGTTCGTAATATCTCTGTTAAACTCAAAAACACAGTCATTGATAAGAAATTGAGCAATAATATTAAAGGAAATAAAAAAATGCTGATTATGCAAGGAAGCGGCATCAACAGAGATCGTGGAGCTGAAGAAGTGGTAGAAATGATGCAATATGTTGAAAATGCAGTTTTATACATAATTGGTGGTGGTGATGTCTTTGAAAAGTTAAAAACAATTGTAGAGAAATTTAACCTTAGCAACAAGGTAACTATAATGAATAAAATGGCTTATCAAGAACTCATAGAATATACGAAAATAGCAGATCTGGGATTGTCATTAGACAAGGGAACTAACTTAAATTATGAGTACAGTTTACCTAACAAAATATTTGACTATATACAATGTAACATTCCAATCTTAGCCACAAACAGAAAAGAAGTCGCTCAATTAATTGACGAAAATAATATAGGATTTATAACAAATACAACACAACCTCAAAATCTAGCTAAAATTACTAATAGCATTTTTAGAAATCAAGAAGTATACAACCAGATTAAAAATAATTTAACAATAGCATCAGAAAAATATACTTGGGAGAACGAATCCAAAAAAATAGAGGATATTTATTCAAAAATAAAGTAAATCTTCAATCCATGATACTACATAAATAACCAATTTTGTACAAATCGAAAATGAATAGAGAAGGCGCTTTGGATTTTAAATTTAGTTCCATTTTTTTTGAATATCTGTCAAATAGAAAAGAGAGTATTGAGGTCAATTTCGATTTTTTTAAAATGTTATTAAGTTTCAAGAGTTTATTATTCTCTAATTTAATTTTTCCTTGCTGATGCAAATAGTTTAAATTTCCAATAGACTTTTTTATTTTCTCTATAAATACCTCATTCTTATCCAATCCCAGATGAAAAACAGGATTATCAATTTGTGATATTGCAATTTCCATTTTTTTCAGTTCTAATGCAAAAAGCGTATCTTCATGACCGTATTCCATTAAACTTTCATCGAATTTTATCTTTTCAAAAATATTTTTCTCAATTAGAAAGTTTGCCGCAGTAAAATACTTTTGAGGATTTATCCTTCTTTTTTTTATTGAAATTTCTTCCCTTTCTTTACCATAAACCCATCGCAGCATATTATCATCAATAGGTCTGTTGTCATAATATTTGAGTCCCCCATAAAAAACTTTTTCATTTTTAGTTTTTATGGCGTCAACATAATTCCGAATAAAATTCTTGGAAACAGGCAAAACATCTGAGTCCAAAAAAAGCAACCATCGATAGATCGATTTTTTCGCTAATAGATTTTTAACTCTACTCCTACCTCCATCTTTTTTTAATGCTGTGAAATAGCAATATTGAATATTATTAATTTTTTCATTTTCAATATTGCTGATTGAATCTGAACCATTATCGAAACAAATTATTTCGTATACAATACTAAGTTCTTCAAGTTGCTTATAAAGACTTTTTACTAAATCAAGAGCTATATAATTATATGTAGGAATTAATATGGTTAGCATGAGTTATACTACCTCAAATACTTTATTCCCCTCACATTTAATTGTTTTGTGTGGAAATTTTAATATAAGAGCATAATCGTGTGTAGCCATTAAAATGGTAATGCCGCTCTTGTTGATGTCCTCCAAAACATTCATTATTTCAACAGAAGTTTTTGGATCTAGATTACCGGTTGGCTCATCTGCCAAAATCATTTCAGGATTGTTCAACAAGGCCCTTGCTATAGCTATTCGCTGTTGTTCTCCACCAGAAAGTTGATAAGGCATTTTAAACCCCTTTGATTTTAAGTCAACTTTTTCCAACACTTCATTAATTTTTTTATCCCTTTCAGAAGGATTCTTCCAACCGGTTGCTTTCAAAACAAAAAGTAAATTATCATAAACCGACCTGTCATTCAATAATTTAAAATCTTGAAATACTATTCCAATTTTTCTTCTTAAAAATGGAATCTCTTTTTCTTTTAGTTTTATCAGATCGAAATCTACTACTGTGCCTTCCCCTTTTTCAAGAGGTAGATCTCCATAGAGTGTTTTCATTAAACTACTCTTTCCACTCCCTGTTTTTCCAATGAGATAATTAAAATCGCCTTTTTTGATGTCCATATTAACATTTGACAAGATTAAATTCTCTCTCTGAAAAATGAAGGCGTCTTTTAATTGAAGCATTTTATTAATTATATACGATTAGCAAATACAAACTTAAGTTTAAATTTTAAATTTTAATAAAACTTTTTTAATAGATTTGAGAGGAATTGAAGAAATTAACAACCATTAGAAAACATAGTACAAACCAACTTAAATAGTATGGATATTACAAAAACTTTAACTCTACTTTTTATCGCATTAACTTTTATCTCATGTGATAAGCAAAAGGCTATAAATGAATTAACAACAGGGATTTGGAGAGGTGAAATTATTGCTCAGGAAAATAAAATTCCGTTTAATTTTGAAGTTCTTAAAACAAAAAATAATTATACTATAATTTTAATTAATGGAGAAGAGGTTCTGCCAATCGATGAAGTAAGAATCAAAGATGATTCTTTATTCTTTAATATGCACATTTTTGATATCAGCGTAAAAGCAAAAATTGAAGATAATTCTTTGACCGGATCCTATTCAAAAAACTTTGCTAAGGATTATATACTACCTTTTAAGGCAGTTTATGGAAAAGAAAATCGATTTGACAACATGAAGAGTGAGTCTAATTTCGATGGTACTTGGGAAACTACTTTTACGTCAGATGATGGAAAGGAAATTCCGGCAATTGGGATATTCGAAACCGAGCATAATAAATTAAAAGGAACCTTTCTTACAAAAACAGGAGATTATAGATTTCTAGACGGATTTGCAAGAAATGACACTATGCATTTATATACTTTCGATGGAGATCATATTTATAAATTTATGGCAGTTAAAAAAAATGATTCCATCTTAAAAGGTCAATTTTGGTCTGGTAAAACAGGCTATAAAACATTTGTTTCTATAAAAAACCCAAAAGCAAAACTTCCTGATCCAAACGAACTTACCTTTTTAAAAGATGGTTATGATAAGATCTCCTTTTCTTTCCAAGGATTAGATGGCAAGCCCGTAACATTGACGGACAAAAAGTATAAAAACAAGGTTATCCTATTACAAATTTTTGGAACATGGTGCCCGAATTGTATGGATGAAACGAGATTTTTATCAAAGTGGTATAACAGAAATAAAGATAGAGGAGTAGAAATTCTAGGCTTAGCTTATGAGCATAAAAAAAATGGAAAAGTTGATCTCCAATACTCAATATCAAGAGTAGAGAAAATGAAATCTAAATACAAAGTTAAATATGATTTTGCCATAGCGGGAACTTCTAATACAAAATCGGCATCCGAATCTCTACCAATGCTAAGTAAGGTAATCTCCTTTCCAACCACAATTTTCATCGATAAAAAAGGAACTGTAAGAAGAATTCATTCTGGGTTTTCGGGCCCGGCGACAGGTAAATATTACGATGAATTTATTGACGAGTTCAATATTTTTATGAATAAACTACTGGAAGAAGAATAAATATTATTCGAATACGGCATACTTTTCAACAATCTGTACAACTAATAAACAATTTTACAATTTAATACAATTTAAACGTTGCTTAAATATGTATATTATTACTTTTGATTGGTTTAAAAAATTTGCTGTTTAATATGAGAAAACAAAAACTTTTGTTAGTGCTGCTTCTGTTCTTATTTTATCTAGGGAATGCTCAAAAGTCAGAAATATATACAAATGAATTAGTAGATTATAATCACGCTTTATCGCTTTACGAAAATAAAGATTATAACGCGGCACAAACCATTTTCGAAAAAATAAAAAATCAATTTGATGATGCCTCTGAGTTGAAAGCTAGATCTTATTATTATGAGGCATTTTGTGCAATTAGGTTGGGGCAAGTGGATGCTGATGAATTGATGAAAGTTTTTTTTGAAAAATATCCCACTAGCACGAAACGTAACAATGCTTTTTTAGAGGTTGGTGAATATTACTTTAGCAATGGAAGATATGCATATGCACTTAAATGGTTTTCAAAAGTAGATTCAAGTAATTTAGGTTTTTCTGCAGAAGAAGAATTTAATTTCAAAAAGGCGTATAGTTTATTTGCGGTTGGAAGTTACGCCAGTGCGAAAACTCATTTTTCTAAATTATTAAACTCAAAAATCTATGGCCCACAAGCCAAATATTATTACGGATATATGGCATATAGGGATGATGATTTTGAAAGTGCTGATAAGTATTTAAGCCAGGTAACAGATGATAATGACGATATTCCATATTACTTAGCGAATATCAAATTTAAGACAGGTAAATTTCAAGAAGCCATAGATGCTGCAAAACCCTTGCTTAAAAATTCAAGTCCTGTCCAAGCCTCGGAAATTTCGAAAATAATTGGAGAAAGTTATTTTAATTTGAATGAATTTGAAAACGCCATTCCCTATTTACTGGAGTATAAAGGCAAAAAAGGCAAATGGAACAATACCGATTATTATCTCTTAGGTTATGCATATTATATGCAAGAAGATTATGACAACGCTACACTTTGGTTTACTAAGATCATAGATGGGAATAATGCCGTTTCACAAAATGCTTACTATCATTTAGCAGAATGTTATCTAAAAAATGATAAAAAACAAGAAGCCCTTAATGCATTTAGAAATGCAAAACAAATGGACTTTGATCAAGATATTAAAAAAGATGCATGGTTAAATTATGCCAAGTTGAGTTATGAAATTGGAAATGCTTACAAAGCAACAGCAGAAATAATTCAGGAATATCTTCTGGCGTATCCCGAAAATAAAGATAATAGTGAAATAAATGATCTGCTTATTAGTGCCTTTATTACCACTAGCGATTATAGTGGCGCCATAAAGTATCTTGCCGAAAATAAGGAGGATAAAAATAAGGAGACCTACCAAAAAGTTACCTATTTATATGGTGTTCAATTATTTAATTTAGAAAAATATGATGAGGCCATAGTAAATTTTGATAAATCTTTAGACGAAACTCCTGACCTTAGCTATAAGGCAAAAGCCCAATTTTGGAAAGCAGAATCTAATTTTAGATTGGAAAAATATGACGATGCTTTAGTTGGTTTTGAGAACTATACAAAGCTACCCGAGGCGGAACAGCTTCCTGAGTATCGAATTGTTAATTATAACCTTGGATATACCTATTTCAAGTTAAAAGAGTATAGTAAATCGGGTGGTTCATTTAATCTATTCATCGAGTCTAATCCTGAGAACAACAAACTTTTAATTGACAGCTACCTCCGATTAGGTGATTGTTATTATGCTCTAAGCGATTACTTTAGAGCCGTTAAACCATATCAAAAAGTAGTTGATGCAAATGAAATTGACACCGATTACGCACAATTTCAAATTGCCATGTGTTACGGGTTTAATGGTGAATTAAACAAAAAAATAGCAGCACTTAACGATTTTACAGAATACAATTTAAAGTCTACATTAAGGGATGATGCATACTATGAATTAGGTAATTCATATGTCAGGAATAATGAAATAGCACAGGCTATAGAGGCTTATAATAATGTAATAGTCGATTATAGAATGAGTTCATTTGTACCAAAGGCCCTACTAAAACAAGGGCTAATCTATTATAACGACAATCAAAATGAAAAAGCTCTGAGTAAGTATAAAACTGTTGTAAAAAATTATCCAGGTACAGCTGAGGCGAAGGAAGGTATTGCCAATGCAAAGCAAATTTATATTGATCAGGGAAGAGTAGATGAATATGAGAAATTTATTCAAAGTATTGATTATGTAAGTATTACAGATGATGAACTGGACAATACAATGTATACCTCAGCAGAACAACTTTACTTAAATAACAATACAAAAAAATCGATAGAAGCTTTTCAGAAGTATTTGGAAAGGTTTCCTAATGGTTCCAATATTTTGGCCTCCAATTTTTATTTGGGAGAATCCTACACAAAAGAAAAGGAATCAAAAAAGGCTGTTCCTAATTACACTTTTGTTATTGAAAGAGAGAAAAATGATTTCACAGAGCAATCTCTGATGAGGCTTTCTTATTATTATCTGGAAAACAGTGACTGGGAGGCTGCTGTGAAAATTTTAACTCAATTAGAACAACAAGCTGACTCCAAACAGAATATAATTTTTGCACAGAATAATTTAATGAAAGGGAACTATGCCCTGAAGAATTATGACGCTGCGGTATCTTATGCAGAAATTGTTTTGCAAAATGAAAAATTAGAAGACAAAATAAAATCAGATGCCGAAATTATTATAGCGAGATCAGCATTTGAAACTGAAGAGTTTGACAAAGCTCGTGAGGCTTTTAAAAGAGTAGAACAATATGCTATAGGCGAGTTAAAAGCGGAGGCTATTTATTATGACGCGTATTTTTTAAATGAAGAAGGTAGCTATAAGTTATCAAATATATCTGTGCAAAAGCTAGCTTCAGACTTTTCTTCCTATGCCTTTTGGGCTGGAAAAGGATTAGTTATAATGGCTAAGAACTTTTATGAATTAGAGGACGCATATCAAGCTACTTATATTTTAGAAAGCGTAATCGAAAAATTTACCGATTATCAGGAAATTATTGATGAAGCGAGGCAGGAATTGAATAAAATTAAAAGCAAAGAAGCTAAAACAAATGCATCCGTAATTATTGAAAATAAATAATTGCTAAGTTAAAAACGATGAATAAAAATATCATATTAATCATATTCTTATTTTCCAGCGGAATTATTTTTTCACAAAAAAAGAAAAAAGAAAAATTAGAGACCGAAGAAATTACCGTAGTTAAAGCTTATACGCCTACGGTATCAGATGCTTATAAAATTAACATCGGCCCCGAAATTGATTCTGTGGAATTAGCCAAGAAAGAATTAGACTATACTATCAATTCTGTTCCAGTAGCATCAACCTTCATTCCTGCTAAAGGAAAGGCCAAAACTTTGAAACGAGAGCCTAAGGAGCATATTTATAATAATTATGTATTGGCGGGGTATGGAAATTACAACACTCCAATCGTAGAGGCTTTTATTAGTACGAGTAGCTCGAATTACAATGAATTTGGTGGTTTTATAAATTATCATTCTTCAGGTGGTGGTATTGAAGGCGTACAACTTGATGATAATTTCATGGATTTCGATGTTGATCTTTTCTACAAGCAATCAGAGAGAGATTTTAAATGGCAGGCAAATGGTGGATTCAATTATTTATCAACAAATTGGTATGGATTGCCAGAGGAAATAGATTTCACTAAAAACGTTATTAATTCTATTAAAGAAAAACAAACTTACACTAACCTGTATTTAGGTGGTAACATAGAAATATTTGATTCCTTATTCTATGGTGCCAAAGCAAATTTTAGTAGTTTATTTGATAATGACAAAAGTAGAGAGACAAGAGGTGCGGTAAGTGGTATGTTTGATTTTCCTGTAGGAAGAGAGGTGATCTTTACAGAGATATCGTTTGACTTTCTGGGAGGAATATTTGATCAGAATTATATGCAAACAAGCGATATTAGCTACACTTTTTTTAACATTGGCTTAAGTCCCAATTTTGAAATCTTAAGAGAAAACCTAACAGTGAACGCTGGAGTCAGGCTTTATTATAGTATTACCAATGCGCAAGATGAAAAAAGTAAATTTTATGCCTACCCAAATATTACGGCTTCCTTTAAAATAAGAAATGACAACTTAGTTGCGTATGCAGGAATAATAGGTGATCTGGAACAAAATTCCTATAAAAGTTTCGCAGAAGAAAATCCGTTCGTCTCACCTACTTTGAATATTAAAAGAACTAGTGAACAATACAATGGTTACATAGGTATTAAGGGGTTTGTAACTTCCAAACTTCGTTTTAATGCCAAAGTAGCTTACGGTAATGAAGAGGACAAAGCTCTATATAAATTGAATCCGTCAAAAACAGATGGTACAAATGTCGTTCTTGAAGGCTATGAGGCCGGTAATTCATTTCAGGTTATTTATGACGATGTTAGTACAATTCACGCCAGTGCAGAGTTGATTGTTGATCTTACTAAAAATTTCAAATTTGGTGGAAATATTGAGTTCAATTCCTATAGTTTAACTCTGGAAGATGAGGCATGGAATTTGCCCTTAATCAAATCAACACTAATTGCCAGATACTCAAGAACAAAATGGAATGCCGGTGCAAATTTCTTTTTTGTAAGTGATCGAAAAGATGAGCTAACTATATTGCCGTTAGATACTACAGACCCAATCACAAATTCTGCTTATTTCGATATTAATCTGGATGCACTTTATAATATAAATGACAAAGTTTCTGTCTTTTTGAATTTAAACAACTTATTGAACACGAACTACCAACAATATACAAATTTTAAGGTTCAAGGCTTTCAGGTAATTGGCGGTTTAAAGTATAAGTTTAATTTTTAAGGAACATTTTTTTTACTCCATTAAATTACTTTGACATTTTATTTCAAAAACTATTTATTAAATTGTTTACCTTAGTTTTGTCTTCACACAAAATTAAAAATATCCTATTCTTGTTAAATTGACATCATAAATGCGTTGGACATTAAAATCAGATCCTAATCCTAAAAAAGTAAGTGAGTTGGCCAATGTCTTATCGGTTGATAAGGTAATAGCAAAACTTTTATTACAACGTAAGATTGGATCCTATGATGAGGCTAAACATTTTTTTCGCCCTTCTCTCAATGATTTGCATGACCCGTTTTTAATGAAAGACATGGACCTTGCTATTGACCGAATAGAGAAAGCTATCAAGAATGAGGAAAATATATTGATCTATGGAGATTATGATGTAGATGGAACCACATCCGTTTCGTTGGTTTACTCCTTTATAATTAATTTGTATAATAATGTCTCTCCCTATATTCCTGACAGATATGACGAGGGATATGGCATTTCTTACGAGGGCATCGATTTTGCTCATGATAACGATATTTCGTTGATCATTGCATTAGATTGCGGAATTAAGGCCGTAGCTAAGGTAGAATATGCAAATAAAAAGGGCATTGATTTTATAATCTGTGATCATCACAGGCCAGGCGAAGAATTACCTGATGCCGTTGCTGTTCTAGATCCTAAACGAAAGGATTGCAACTATCCATATGATGAATTATGCGGATGTGGTATTGGGTTTAAACTAATTCATGCTTTATCCATTAGAAGAAACCCCTTAATGGACACAATTCCGAGCTTAATTCCTTACTTAGATCTTGTCGCAACAGCTATTGCTGCAGATATAGTGCCAATGACCGGTGAAAACAGAATATTAGCAGCTCATGGTTTGAAAGTAATAAATACTACACCTCGTACAGGGATAAAAGCATTAATTCAAAATGTAAATAAAGATAATTTAAACATTACTGATGTTGTATTTATCATTGCCCCTAGAATAAACGCGGCCGGGAGAATAAAACATGGTCAGCATGCCGTAACTCTTTTAACGGAGACTGATCTAAATACAGCCAAGAAATACGCAGCTGAAATAGAACAATTTAATTTACATAGAAAAGAACTCGACAAACAAATAACAACGGAAGCTCTGATTCAAATCGAACGAAATAATGAAAAAGAAAAATTTACTTCGGTTGTATTTGATAAAAACTGGCATAAAGGTGTTATAGGAATTGTAGCTTCTAGATTAATCGAGACATATTATCGGCCAACTTTAGTATTTACTAAAAGTGGGAATAGATTGGCTGCATCAGCGCGTTCTGTGAAAGGTTTTGATGTTTATAATGCGTTGCAGGCATGTGGTGAATTTATAGAACAATTTGGAGGTCATAAGTATGCTGCAGGTTTAACTCTACTACCGGAAAATTATAAGAAGTTTAAAGAAAAATTTGAGGAGGTAGTTAAGAACACCATTCCAACTGAATTGCGTACTCCCGAAATAACAATTGATACTTCCATTTATCTATCGGATATCAATCCTAAATTTCACAGAATTATCAACCTATTTGGCCCCTTTGGCCCGCAAAATATGAAACCCGTATTTATAGCTTCAGGCCTTCGTGATAATGGATATGGAAAAAAAGTTGGACAAGATGGAGACCATTTAAAACTTAGCATTATATCCGGAGCTGACCAAAAAACCTATAATGCTATTGGTTTTGGAATAGGTAAGGAATTTAATTTAATTAGTAAAGGGAATACTTTTCAAGCTGCCTTTACCATTGAGGAAAACAACTGGAAAGGAATGACTTCATTGCAACTGAACATAAAAGATATTAAAGAAGAAAATATTGAATTTTAATAATGGTATGGCACTACATTGATATATTAATTTTAATCCACACTGATATTTGTTGATATTAGCTGTTGATTTACCAATTATAATTTTAAATTTTTAATTGTTTTAACAGGATCATCCGATTTAAATACAAAACTACCTGCTACTAATACATCTGCACCGGCAGCAACCAATTTTGGCGTATTTTGGTCATTAACACCCCCATCTACTTCAATCATTGCTCTCGAACCTGACTTGTCTATTAGATCCCTCAATTGAATTATTTTTTTATATGTATTCTCAATAAAGCTTTGCCCACCAAAGCCAGGATTAACACTCATAATTAAAACCAGGTCCAGATCTTGAATAACATCCTCCAGAACAGAAATTGGAGTATGAGGATTCAAGGAAACACCAGCTTTCATACCTGCACTGTGAATTTCCTGAATTGTTCGATGAAGATTTTGACATACTTCATAGTGGACGGTTAAAATGTCCGCACCTGCTTTTTTAAACTCTTGAATAAACTTATCTGGTTCAACTATCATTAAATGCACATCCATAGTTTTTCTAGCATGTCTTTTTATAGCAGAAATAACCGGCATCCCGAATGATATATTAGGAACAAAAACCCCATCCATCACATCAATATGAAACCAATCCGCTTCGCTTTGATTGATCATTTCGATATCTCTTTGTAAATTTGCAAAATCCGCAGCTAGTATTGAAGGTGCAATAAGGTGTGCCATGTTTTATTTTTTATCAAAAGTAAAAAGAAAAAGCTTACGAATTATCGTAAGCTTTTAGTTTAATTAAATATCTATCTTTTTTTATCCAAGATAAGTTCTTAATATTTTGCTTCTTGAAGTATGCTTTAATCTTCTAATTGCTTTTTCTTTAATTTGGCGAACACGCTCACGTGTCAAATCAAAAGTTTCTCCTATTTCCTCCAATGTCATTGGGTGAGCATCACTTAATCCAAAATATAATTTTACAACATCTGCTTCTCTGGGAGTTAAAGTCTCTAATGCCCTTAATATTTCAACTTTTAGTGACTCGTGCAATAATTTTCTATCCGGGTTTGGAGATTCCCCTGAACATAGAACATCATACAAATTCGAATCTTCTCCTTCTATTAGAGGTGCATCCATGGATACATGTCGACCTGAATTTTTCATGGACTCCTTAACATCAGTAATTGTCATATCCAATTCCTTTGCAATTTCTTCAGCAGATGGAGGTCTCTCATTTTCTTGTTCCAATCTGGCAAAGGTTTTGTTGATCTTATTTATCGAACCAATTTTATTCAATGGTAGACGTACAATTCTTGATTGTTCAGCTAAGGCTTGTAAAATAGATTGACGTATCCACCAAACAGCATAAGAAATAAACTTGAACCCTCTGGTTTCATCAAATCTTTTAGCCGCTTTTATCAATCCTAAATTCCCTTCATTAATTAAATCGGGCAAAGTCAATCCTTGGTTTTGATATTGTTTCGCAACAGATACCACAAATCGTAAATTTGCTTTCGTCAATTTTTCTAAAGCAATTTGATCACCTGCCTTAATACGCTGAGCCAGCTCTACCTCTTGATCTGCAGTAATTAAATCTACTTTTCCAATTTCTTGTAAATATTTATCGAGGGATGCTGTTTCACGGTTAGTAACTTGCTTTGTTATTTTAAGTTGTCTCATTTAGTACGATTGGATTTAATTTTTTTCTAATTATTAGTCATGTACTAACATATACGTAATCTTGTTGCCAAATGTTACAAAATGACCGTAAAAAACTCAAAAGTAGGACAAACATTAATATTCGAACACTAATTAAACTACGAGCTTACAAAGGAAATTTACTCTTAACACATTCTTGAATTTAGCATACTGGAACTCGCTTTGAAATATAAAATATCTATTCTTTTCAAGTCTTAATGGGCTCATCTTTAGGTGTTTTCTTATAACTTAAATTAGAAACACATACATGATTCCTTGGCAGATTATCATAAAAAAACTCCCCAAATGGGGAGTTTTAATCAATAGAATATAATTTAAACTTTCAGATCATTCTAATTATCTCTAGGTTTTCTGTCATTTCCGCGATTACGATTGTCCCTTCCTCTATTATCTCTTCCTCTATTATTATCCCTTGGTGGTCTGGCAACATAACCTTCTGGTTTTTCCAACAATGCTTTCCGAGATACTTTTTCCTTTCTTGTTTTTGGATCAATTCCGAAATATTTCACGTCGAGTACATCTCCCATTTTTAGAACATCACTAACATTATCTGTTCTTTCCCAAGCTATTTCACTAACATGTAATAGGACTTCGTTTCCTGGAGCTTCTACATATTCAACAACAGCACCGAAATCTAACATTTTAATTACTTTAACCTCGTAAACACTACCTCTTTCTGGTTTAAATAGTAACGATTCAATTTTAGCTAATACGGCATCAATCCCTTCTTGACCGGTTCCTAAAATTTCGACAATTCCTTCTTCCGTAACTGGATCTTCATTAATAACTATAGTAGTTCCAGTTTCTTTTTGCAATTCCTGAATTACTTTTCCACCAGGCCCAATTAAAGATCCTATAAATTCATTAGGAATTGTTCTAGTCACCATTTTTGGAGCATGTGATTTCACATCAACATTAGGAGTATCAATAGTATCTGTTAATTTACCAAGTATATGAATTCGACCTGCTTGCGCTTGTTTTAATGCGTTAACCAGAATCTCATAGGATAATCCTTTTACTTTTATATCCATTTGACAGGCTGTTATACCATCAGCCGTTCCAGTCACTTTGAAGTCCATATCACCTAAATGATCCTCATCTCCTAATATATCAGATAACACAGCATAATTTCCTGATTCACTATCAGAAATCAATCCCATAGCAATTCCAGAAACAGGTCTTTTAAGCTGAACTCCGGCATCCATTAATGCCATTGTACCAGAACAAACTGTTGCCATTGAAGAGGAACCATTAGACTCCAATACTTCAGACACAACCCTCACTGTATAAGGACAATCTTCTGGAATCATTCCTTTCAAGGCACGTTGTGCTAAATTTCCATGTCCTACTTCTCTACGTGATGTCCCTCTTAAAGGTCTAGCTTCTCCTGTTGAGAAAGGTGGAAAGTTATAATGTAAATAGAATGTCTCTTCTCCCTCAAAGGATGGCATGTCTATTTTATTTGCTTCTCTTGAAGTTCCTAAAGTAACCGTAGCCAATGCCTGTGTTTCTCCCCTAGTGAAAATAGCAGAACCGTGGGTAGATGGCAAATAATCAATCTCACACCAAATTGGTCTGATCTCGTCCGTTTTTCTACCATCTAAGCGCAAACCTTCATTTAAAGTAAGGTCGCGAACCGCATTTTTTTCCGCTTTATGATAATATTTAGAGATCAAATCACCATATTCTTCCATTTCTTCATCTGAGAAACTTGCTTTAATTTCTTCTTTTATCGTTGCAAAAGCCTCAGTTCTTTCATGTTTGGAAGATCCTGCTTTTGCAATTGCATAAACTTTGTCGTAGGCCATTTCATGAATTTTCTGAGAAAAAGCTTCATCTTCCCTTTCGGCTTCATATTCGCGAGTTTCCTTTCTTCCAAACGCCTCAGCTAACTTAACTTGTGCCTCACATTGAACTTTTATAGCGTCATGTCCAAATTTAATTGCCTCTACCATTTCTTCTTCTGAAATTTCATCCATTTCACCTTCGACCATCATCACTGAATCTGCAGATGCTCCAATGACCATTTCAATATCAGATTGTAATAATTGTTCTCTTGTTGGGTTAATGACAAATTTGCCATCAACACGACCCACCCGAGCTTCCGAAATAGGACATTCAAATGGAAAATCAGAAAGTTGAATTGCGGCAGACGCTGCTAGACCAGCCATAGCATCCGGCATTACATCATCATCATGAGACATTAATTGAATCATAACTTGCGTTTCTGCATGGTAATCTTTTGGGAAAAGGGGACGCAATACACGGTCTACCAATCTCATAGTTAGTACTTCGCCATCACTAGGTCTTGCTTCTCTCTTGAAGAAACCTCCCGGATAACGTCCTGAAGCAGCAAATTTTTCACGATAATCTACAGTCAAGGGTAAAAAATCTACATCGCTTTGTTTGTAATTTGATACAACTGTACATAATAACATACATTTGCCAGATTGAACTACCACAGATCCGTGTGCTTGTTTTGCCAACTTGCCCGTTTCTATTGAAATAGTCCTTCCATCTCCTAAATCGATGGTTTCTTTAAATACTTTTGGAATCATAATTTGTTTTTTATTATTCACTTTTGTCCAAGTGAATATATTAATTCATGGTTAAACTTTTGTAGTTGTGTTGTTCTAAACTCAATTGATTAGAGTATCGTTTGCCAATGAATTACCTAAGTTACTCTTTAGAATTAAAAAATCTAAATGAGCTTTTATTAAAAATTTTAAATAGAATTATTCTAATCATAAATGATTAAAAAAACTAAATAAAAATTAAAAAGAGAGGCACAAAGCCTCTCTAATTTTATTTTCTTAACTCTAATTTTTTAACAATCTCGCGATATCTTACGATATCGGATTTAATTAAATAATTTAACAGATCTCTACGCTTTCCAACTAATTTTACTAAAGAACGTTGTGTATTAAAATCCTTACGGTTTTTTTTCAAGTGTTCTGTTAAGTGGTTAATTCGATAAGTAAAGAGTGCTATTTGTCCCTCTGAAGAACCTGTGTCCTTCTCAGATTTTCCGTGTTTTTTGAAAATCTCTGCTTTTTTTTCTGCTGCTAAATACATGCTAACATTAAATTTTAATTAATAATTTTTATGTACTAATCTATAATTAGGCGGCAAATATAAGACTATTATTTTGATTGGCAATAAATTATACACACTCCTTTTTTTACAAAATAAAATACAATTTAAACCTTTCACCATTCTGACAGTCTTATAATAACTCGCAAACAAAATCGTTTAAATTGAATATAAACTTAATACAAATAAATATGAGAAAGAGAAACTTAAGAAGCGTAATTAACTCCCTATTTATGATTGCATTGTTCGGAATTATTGTTGTAGGTTGCAACAGTGAAGATCCAATAAATGAAGACACATCCATTATACTTGAGGAAAGCGCTATTTCACAAGCAGAAATTGACGATGTAAGTGAAGGGGTAAATGACATTATAGAAAATGTATACTTCGATGTTGAAAATCAAATCGGCTCTAAAGATGAAGCTTCGAAAAATATCTCTGTATTAAAATTTATACCAGATTGCGTTACAATTACAAAAGTTATAACCGGAAATACAAAAAATGTTATAATTGACTATGGAGATGGATGTACTATGCATAACGAAAATGTTTTAAGTGGTAAAATAGTCATGGACATAACTTATAACATTGGTGAATTAAAAGCCGTTATAAACTCTTCTTTTGACAACTTTTATTTCAATGGCAAAAAAGTGGAAGGAAATATAATAAAAACTCGTACTATAGTTAATGGCGTTCCTGAAGCAAACATCAAAACGGATATAAAAGTAATTTGGGAGGATGAAAACTTTGTAACCGTTGTAGGTGAAAGAAAAAGAGTTTGGGTCGAAGGCTTTGGTAATTTAGATTTCGGTGATAATGTGTTTATGGTTTCAGGAAATTGGACAATAACCAAAAAAGATGGCTCCGTAAGAAATGTTTCAATTATAGAGCCCCTAAGAAGAGAAATGTCATGCAGATATATTGTGAGTGGTGTTGTGAAAATCAATCAAGGTGAGAAGGAAATAAATGTTAATTATGGAGATGGCGAATGTGATGATCTTGCTACTGCATTAATTAATGGGAAGACTTTCGAATTTCACATAGGCAGAAGACGATAAAAAACTTTAATCCGAAAGGTTTAAAAAAAAGACTTTGATATCAAAGTCTTTTTTTTTATTTCCTAATCGGGTTATTTTGAATCAGATCCAGATATAGATTAATCTGCTTCTTAAGGTTTTTACGTTCCACTATTTTATCTAGAAACCCATGTTCCAATAAAAATTCTGACCTCTGAAACCCTTCAGGCAAGTCTTTCCCTGTAGTATCTTTTACCACTCTTGGTCCTGCAAAAGCTATTAATGCTTTAGGTTCAGCTATATTTATATCACCTAACATGGCATACGATGCAGTTGTTCCTCCTGTAGTAGGATCTGTACATAAAGATATATAAGGAATTTGGGCATCTGCCAATTGAGCTAATTTTGCTGAAGTTTTTACCAATTGCATCAGAGAAAGCGAAGCCTCTTGCATCCTGGCCCCACCGGACTTAGAGATCATTAGGAAAGGTATTTTATTTTTGATGGAATAATCAATAGCTCTCGCAATTTTTTCTCCAACAACGCTGCCCATTGATCCGCCAATAAAACTAAAATCCATAGCAGCGATAACCAAGTCTTCACCCAAAGATTTTCCAATTGCGGTGCGAACTGCATCCGTTAGGCCTGTTTTTTTTTGCGCCTCCTTTAATCTAGCAGTATATTTCTTTGTGTCTGTAAATTTCAGCGGATCCTTAGACGTTAATTTAGCGTCTAGTTCTTTAAATTCATTGTCATCAAATAGGATTTCAAAGTATTCAGTACTCCCAATTCTAACGTGATAACCATCTTCAGGACTCACATACAAATTAACTTTTAATTCATCTGAGTCAATTATTTTTCCACTTGGAGTTTTATACCAGAGACCTTTTGGGACATCCTTTTTTTCAACAGTAGGTGTTTGAATTCCCTTATTTTTTCTTTTGAACCAACTACTCATATCGTTGTTTGTTAAATCCTTTTCCTGCATAAAATGACCATTGCTAAAGCTCTAAAATGGTGAGCAATTTAGAAAAAATTTAGAGAACCAACTAAAAAAGTTGGTTCTCTAAACTAATTTTAAAGTGTATCGATGTTGTTTAAATCTTTAAATGCTTGTTTTAGACGAGCTTTAAATGATAATTCACCCTCACGTAACCATTTACGAGGATCGTAATATTTTTTATTTGGAAGATCCGCACCTTCAGGGTTTCCAATTTGTGATTTCAAGTATTCGGCATATTTTCCAAAATAATCTCTAATACCTGTTGTAAAGCCATATTGAAGATCGGTATCAATATTCATTTTTATCACACCATATCCTATGGCTTCTCTAATTTCTTCCAAAGTAGATCCTGACCCGCCATGAAAAACAAAGTCAATTGTGTTATGAGGAACGTCATACTTATCTGAAATATACTCCTGAGAATTCCTTAATATTTTTGGAGTCAATTTTACATTTCCTGGTTTGTAAACCCCATGTACATTTCCAAATGCCGCTGCTATAGTAAATCGATTGCTCACTTTTAACAGTTCTTCATATGCGAAGGCCACTTCTTCAGGCTGGGTATACAATTTTGACACATCCACGTCAGAGTTGTCAACCCCATCTTCTTCTCCACCGGTTATCCCCAGTTCAATTTCCAAAGTCATCCCAATTTTACTCATTCGAGCCAAATAGCCTTTACAAATTTCAATATTTTCTTCAATTGGTTCTTCCGATAAATCTATCATATGAGAACTATATAAAGGCTTACCAGTTTCAGCGAAATGTTTTTCTCCAGCATCTAAAAGACCATCTATCCAAGGTAATAATTTTTTGGCACAATGATCTGTATGTAAGATCACAGGAATATCATATGCATCTGCCAACAAATGAATGTGTTTCGCTCCTGCAATACTACCGGCTATTGCAGCTTTTTGACCCTCGTTTGATAAGCCTTTTCCGGCGTTGAAATGTCCACCTCCATTTGAAAATTGAATAATTACCGGAGCATTTAACTCTTTAGCTGTTTCTAGTACTGCATTTATTGTATCAGACCCTGTTACATTTACAGCAGGTAAGGCGAAATTTTTCTCTTTAGCTAATTTAAAAATTTCTTGTACTTCATCTCCTGTAGCTACTCCTGATTTAATTTTTTGTGACATTTTTATTTAATTTTAATTGAAATTATTTTGAATGACAAAAGTACAAAATTATACGAATTAGAAAGGATAATTGATACCAATGTTGTATACAGCATTACCAAAATTATAATTGGTAAACCACTCTCCATCCCTTCCCAAATATGGTTCAAAAGTCTTAAAACCAATATCAAATCGGAAAACCAAAAAACCAAAATCATATCTTAGACCAATTCCTGAACCAACTGCCGTATATTTAAAGGAACTTAGATCGTTCAACTTTCCCTTCTCTTTGACTAAATTAGAATCCGTTATATCCCATATATTCCCTGCGTCTACAAACACAGCCCCATATATTTTTTCCGATAATTTAAGTCTATACTCTAAGTTCAAAACCAATTTAAAAGTGGAGACACTATATTCTAAATTGGTTTTCTCGCCCCCAGGCCCTAATTCAAAAGTTCGCCATGCTCTTATTTCATTACTCCCACCTGCACTGTAGCTTCTACTAAATGGAATATTATCTGAGTTACCATAAGGCATCGCCGCACCAATGAAAGTTCTAAAAACCAATTGGTTATTTTGATAGAGCTGCCAATATTTTTTATATTCAATTTCCAGTTTTAAATATTGTGCAATTGGCAATCCAAACATTAATTTTTGACCAGCTTCATTAGTGTTTTGCGCCAATAAGGTCGATAAATTCCCTGCGGAAACTATTCTCGCCATAAAATAGGAATAGTCGAAATCATTCAGACCCTGTCTGGAATTATAAACAAAATTATACGAAAATACCGGTACCATTACATCTTCAATAAGAATATCCCTTCTCTCATCCACATCGGAAGTCACATCATAATCAATAGGATTTGTTTCATCATAACCATTTGCCGGGTCCAAAACAAAATCCATGAATCCCAGAATAACATCATTCTCCTGTGGTAACGAAGTGTCAAAAAGATTTAATGATACACGATCTAATTTTTGATATTCCGAGTCATATATAAAAAAATAGTTATCAATATTTTGATTTTTAATATATTGAAGATTTAAAAGGTCTACCCTATGACCAATTTTTTTAGAACTCTTCCATGTATAGGCCATACCTGCCGTAATATTTTGCCTATCTAAACCAATATTTTTTTGAAAACTCACACTCGCATCCACTCTTGTACTTGGAGCCATATACTTCGGTATTATTGAGCTTGTATTGATTGGAAATATTATCCTTGGGAAAGTCAAAGAAGCAATAGTTAATACTTCAAAGGCATTAAAAAAATTGGAGTTATTCGAAGCATCTGCAGCAACATTCAAAAAAGAACCCTGAAAGGAAAGTTCTAATATTTCGGACCCTTTGAACATATTTCTGCCCAAGACCGAAAATTTGCCTAAAATTCCAAATGGCTTTATATTAGATGTTGTTGCATCTAAATCAAAACTTAGTGCTATTTTTTTAAGTGGATTTAAATAAACATCCGCTGTTAAAGATTCATCTTCATTTTCGCTGTATTTTATATTTATAGAGGGTGAAAATGATTTAAGCTTTCTTAAATGATTTCTAGTTAAATTTCTTTCGGCATCTTTGAAATATTCATTCGGAGTAATAAAAAGAGAGTTAACAAGATGCTTTGGTTTGTATTTTAATTTGCCATGACTATAAAAATTATACCCTTCATAATGAACAGAATCAGAAGGCTCTACATCTCTATTTTTTACACTAGCATCGGTATATACATTGACTTCTCTAACTTTTTGCATTTTGTATGGAACCTTGAATACACTATCTTCCAAACTGATAATTCTATCAGGTATTTTTAACAAAACATCTTTATAATAGTCATGCTTTATGGAATCAGTATAAAACCCAATATTTCCCTCAAAATGATAAATTCCAGAATTTCTATATAATGAAATTAGGCGACTCTCTTCTTGTTCAAAATCATTAAAAATAAATGGATTGCCCTTTTTTAATTTCGAATTTTCTTTGTTTACCTGATAAAGAGAGTCCAAGACTTGGGATTCTATTTCTGTAGTAATTGAATCGATATAATACTGATCATTCGGAGTAATTTCATAATCTACTCCAAGTTGTTTCTCCTTAAGCTGACTTACACTGTCCGTTACGGTAGCCTCAAAATAACCCTGTGAAATATAATAGTTTTTTAAAGATATTACTGATTTTTTAGTCTTAGTTTCATCAAATATTACCGGGGCTTGAAATTTTTTAAGAATCCAACTATTAATCCCCCTATTAGTTTTGTATATAACAAAATTTTGCTTTTTTGAAAAGACATTGTCAAAGGATTGGCTCTTTTTAGGATGATTTTCCCTCCACTCGTCGAAAGTCTCTTCGAACTCAATGTCTCCAATATTATACAAGTATAATGATACCGGCACACCCAGAGTGGCTTGGTTTGGCTTTTGCAATAAATAACTGTCGAGCTTTGATTTGGACTTGGTTTTCCCATCTACAGTTATTGTATTTTTTTTTAATAAATTTTCATTTTCAGGAACATATTTAATTGAATTGCAAGAAATAAAAAACGTTAGCATTAACGCTGAGAATTGTATTTTTGTTAAAGAATTCTGCAATTAAGAAGTTTTTTAATATCATTACCAAAAGTAACATTATTTATATGTTAAGCAAAAAGCAATTTAAATTAATAAACAGTTTAAAGAAAAAAAAGTATCGCTTGGAATATCAACTGTTTTTGGCGGAAGGCATTAAGGTTGTAGAAGAGTTATTACAATCAAATTTTAAGCCTCACTTAATACTTTGTACGAGTGAGTATTTAAATCAGTTGTCAATTGATGATCCTCTTATAATTTCTGATAAAGAATTAAAAAGTATCAGCGAATTTTCAACCCCCAATCAAATTTTAGGTATTTTCAAAATTCCAAATTCTGATGCTCCAAAAACAAAAGGATTTAGTTTGGTTTTGGATGATGTTAATGATCCGGGAAATTTGGGGACGATTATTCGTCTTTGTGATTGGTTTGGTGTAGAACAAATAGTTTGTTCTCCTAATACTGTTGATTGTTATAATCCAAAAGTTGTGCAAGCCAGTATGGGATCACTACCCCGGGTTTCCATTATTTATAAGGATATCAAGCAATTTTTAAAAGAAGATACGAGACCCATATATGGTGCCTTTTTAGATGGCGAAAATGTATATCAAAAAAAACTGATTGAAAAAGCAGTGTTGGTGGTAGGTAATGAAGCCAATGGAATATCAAAAGAAGTTCAAAGGCTAATCACATCAAAAGTAACCATACCTCAATTTGGTGAGATAAAAAGAACGGAGAGTCTAAATGTCGCCACAGCTACGGCAATCCTGTTAAGTGAATTTATGCGCAACTAAAATTGGTTAATTGTTTTACGTATAGCAACTAATTTGGTTAATAACTCCTCCAAAAAAGTTAAATTAAGCATATTCGCACCGTCTGATTTTGCGATACTGGGGTCAAAATGTGTTTCTAAAAATAATCCGTCCACGCCAGCTGCTATGCCTGCCTTTGCAATAGTTTCTATCAATTCTGGTTTACCTCCAGTAACACCACTTGCCTGATTTGGTTGTTGTAATGAGTGTGTAATATCTAAAACAATTGGCGCGTATTGTTTCATGATGGGAATTCCCCTAAAATCGACAACCATATCTTGATAGCCAAACATTGTTCCTCTATCAGTTATCATCACTTGATTATTTCCACTATCCTTTACTTTTTGCACTGCATGATACATTGCTTCAGGACTCATAAATTGTCCTTTTTTTAGGTTTACAACTTTTTTGGTTTTAGCTGCAGCTACCACTAAATCAGTTTGGCGAACCAAAAATGCAGGTATTTGTATTACATCAACATATCTAGAAGCCAATAAAGTGTCTCCTACCTCGTGAACATCTGTTACAGTTGGAATGTCAAATTGATCACCTACTTCCTTCAAAATTTGAAGGGCTATTTCATCTCCGATTCCGGTAAAACTATCAATTCTGGATCTGTTTGCCTTCTTAAAACTACCTTTAAAAATAAATGGGATTTGCAGCTTGTCAGTAACCTCAACTATTTTTTCAGCAATTTGCATTGTCATTTCTCTACCCTCTATCGCACATGGTCCTGCTAACAAAAAAAAGTTATTACTTGAGACATGCTTAATTTTTGGAATTTGATCAAGTATCATTTATTCTTAAAATTTTTGGCTAAGATACGACTTAAGCTAACAAAGACTAAAATATAGAAATATCCCATTGTAATCTAACCCTATTCCCAGATTCAAAAGTTGGTGTAAATTCGTTGTATTCCAGATAAGAATAATCAAAAGTCAATTTATTCTTATGTCCTTTAAAGAACCAATTACAGCCAACAGTAAATTCATAGTTATTATTTCCAGTTATCTCAATATTTGCATCATAAAAGGCTTGTCGGGCGAAAATCTCCAAGGGAGCTGGGAATTTTGGAAAAAGGCCATGAAAAAAGTATCCTAGTTGAAAATAATTACCTATTAAAGTTGTCTCTTCCAGGTTTATATTATCATCAATGTTTTTATAATGAAATTCTTGTTGCCATGAAATTCCTTTATATTTAAAAGCCGTTTCAAAAAGTAGTTGATCTACTTTATATTGTCCAGCTACTCCAGGTTCAAATCCATACAATTGTTCACCTCCTCTTGTTGAAAAAGCAGTGTAGGGACTCGTATTGGTTACTCCAGCAATTGCTATCGAAGAGACAAATCTTTTATGAAACTTCAAATCTGATCCTGAAAATGCCAAAACTTCTCCGTTAGGATTCCATTGCAACCTTAACATATACATCAAATTACTGTCGCCATTTGGTTCACCTCCTCTACCAGTACCCATAAATGCCGACAACCAGTAATTAAAATTGGCTGGATTTCCTCCATCCAGATTGCCATATATAGAAATTCCTTGTTGCCGATCAATAGTAAAAACTCTATTAATTATTGACCTTTCTAGTCCCTCTTGTTTTCCAGAGGAAATAACCCTTTCTCTTGAGTACCTGCCCTTCCATTGACCTACTCTCAATTTTAAAAATTTCAATTTCTCAATTTGCACTCGAAAATCAAGCAAATTTCCTCCTTTTAGATCTTGTTCAAAATAAAATGTATAATATGATCTGTATATATGACCTCCTATTTTAACCCTCGCTCTGCTAATGCCAATTGTTGTTTCTTCGTCCGTAAAGTCTTCGCTTACCACCGGAAAATTATCATAGGGATAGGAAGCTCTGAATTGCCCTCTGAAATCCACCTGTAAAAGATAGTTGTCATCAAAAAAATGGAATTCAATTCCCTTTCCCTTGGTTATATAAAAATCCTTGTCTTTTTCTTGTGAATTAGCAGACTGCGAAAATAGGATTAGAATAAATATTTGTAATACTTGTTTAAACATAATTTAGTTGGTTAAACTTTGGAATAAGCTTTCCAAATTATTACTCTTTAGTTGTATTTGAAGCGTTTTTAATCCATTTTCTTTAGCAAAATCAAATATTTCAGATCGCATATCTTCTTTAGTTTCAAAGACAAGACGCCAGGTATTATCAAAAATATTATCCGCTCTCTTGATATGATTTAATTGATCAATTAGTTGCTTTTCAATTCGCAAATCAAATTCAACTTCTATTATCTGTTCTTGATTCTCCAGCAATTCTTCTAATGTTTTATCTGCAACTATTTCACCCTTATTAATTATGATCACTCTGTCACACATAGCTTCTACTTCCTGCATAATATGAGTAGATAATAATATTGTTTTTGTCTTACCAATTTCTTGAATGAGCCCTCTAATTTCCATCAATTGATTCGGATCCAATCCTGTGGTAGGTTCATCCAAAATTAATACCTCAGGGTCATGAAGCAGTGCTGCTGCAAGACCAACTCTTTGTCTGTAGCCCTTTGATAGTTGATTGATTTTTTTTCCTTTTTCCGGTGTTAATCCCACCATATCAATTACCTCAGAAATTCTCTCCTCAGAAACTTTATGAATTCTAGCATGAAAGTTTAAATATTCTTTTACAAATAGGTCCAGATATAAAGGATTATGTTCCGGTAAATAGCCTATGGAACTTTTAACATCCAATGGATTTGTCAATGTATCATATCCGTTAACTATTACGACACCTTCATTTTGTGTTACATAGGTTGTTAAAATTTTCATCATGGTAGATTTTCCAGCACCATTGGGACCCAAAAAACCTACAATCTCACCTGACTGCATTGCAAAATTAACTTTATTTAAGGCCTTTTGTTTTCCATAAACCTTTAAAATATCTTTAACTTCAATAGACATAGAATCATTTTATTTGATGTACAAAGAAACAAAACTTTGGGTGATATAATCTAAGAAGAAGTAAAACAAAATATTAAAGAATAGTAATTATTATCAACTATTCATCGCAAAATGGAATAAACTCTGAAAATTTGCTAACTATTTCATGAAAAAACTTGTAAATGAAAATTTTATTCATAGATTTGCCGACATATTCAAAATCAATGAGAAATTCATTATACATATTTAACTATTTTTTCTTCTACTTTTTTTTTATAAATAAGGGAGAGACTATATATGTGTAATTATTATAAAATATAACATTGAAAGTCTCGGTAAAACGAGACTTTTTTTTTACTCCAAAATGAAATGAAAGTTGCAATACAGGGAATTAAAGGATCTTTTCACGATATCGTGGCGAAGCAATTTTTTGGAAATGATATCCAATTGGTTGAATGTATGTCATTCACTGAAATTCCAGTTTTACTAAATAATAATGAAGCGGATAGCGCTGTGATGGCCATCGAGAATTCTATTGCTGGTGCCATTCTTCCAAATTACTCGTTGCTAGATGAGTATAATTTGAATATTGAAGGCGAAATATATCTCAATATTCATCACCATTTGATGTCATTAAAAGGTCAAAAATTTGAAGATATTAAAGAAGTATGGTCTCATCCAATGGCAATATTACAATGTCGTAAATTTTTTAGAAATTACCCAAACATAAAATTGATTGAAGAGAGAGATACTGCAGAAGTTGCAAAAAGAATTCAGGAAAACAAGATTACTGGAGTTGCGGCTATTGCAAGCAAAGAAGCAGCGAAAATGTTTAATTTAAATGTATTAGCGGATGATATACAAACAATTAAGCACAATTCAACTCGATTTTTCATTCTTAAAAAGAAATCTGATTCTAATGTTGATTTAGATAATGGAGTAGGAGAAAAAAACAAATCTTCTATTAAGTTCATTACCAGACATGAAACAGGGAGCTTAGCAGAGGTTTTGGATATTTTTGCAAAACATGAGATAGGTCTCACCAAGATTCAATCTTTACCAAAAATTGATGAACCATGGAAATATTCTTTTTTTATTGATCTAATATTTGAAGATAAAAAACTATATGAAAATGCGCTACATTTAATTAACAAAAAAGTAACGCACCTAAAAATTTTGGGGGAGTACAAACAAAATAAGATAGAGAAATGATAGAAATTGCTAACAGACTAAAAGATGTGAAGGAATATTATTTCTCAATAAAATTAAGAGAAGTCAGATCACTCATTGATCAGGGAAAACCTATAATCAATTTAGGGATTGGAAGTCCGGATCTAGATCCTCCAATAGAGGTTGTAAAGGCCCTAAATGCTTCAAATGTTCATGGATATCAAAATTATCAAGGCATTCCTGAATTGCGCCAATCTATCGCCAGTTTTTACGATAAGAATTATAATGTTGTCGTAAATCCAGTAAATGAAATATTGCCATTGATGGGTTCAAAGGAAGGAATTTTACATATTTCTATGGCCTATCTGAATGAAGATGACGAGGTTCTAATTCCGAATCCCGGTTATCCAACTTATGCTTCCGTGGCCAAATTAGTCCAGGCCAACCCAGTTTTTTATGACCTTGATTCAGAAAATAACTGGCAGCCAGATTTTAAGGCATTGGAAGCCCAAGATTTATCGAAAGTAAAATTAATGTGGGCCAATTATCCACATATGCCAACCGGTGCCACACCATCGGACGAACTGTTTATAAATTTAATAAACTTTGGAAAAAAACATAATATACTAATAGTAAATGACAATCCCTATAGCTTTATTCTGAACAATAATCCCAAAAGTATATTGGCCTATGAAGGAGCTAAAGATGTTTCAATTGAATTAAATTCTTTAAGCAAAAGCTTTAATATGCCTGGTTGGAGAGTTGGAATGGTTTTAGGAAATGTTGAATACATTAACAACATCTTAAAAGTAAAAAGTAATATGGATTCTGGCATGTATTATGGAATACAACAAGGAGCTATAGCAGCTTTAAACTTATCAGATAATTGGTTCGAATCGAATAATAAAATTTATCATAAAAGGAGAAAAGTTATTTGGGAAATATGTGATGTGCTAAAATGTACTTATGATAAAAAAAGTACCGGTTTATTTGTTTGGGCAAAAATTCCTGAAGGTAAAACTTCGAATGAAATAACGGACAAGTTGTTATATAAATATGATGTGTTTGTTACACCTGGAACAATTTTTGGAAATAAAGGAGAAGGTTATATTCGTTTTTCTTTATGTATCGATGAAGTGAAAATAAACGAGGTATTAAAACGAGTTTTAAAAAATCGAATATCATGAAAAAAATAGCCGTTATCGGATTGGGATTAATAGGTGGTTCTTTAGCCTTAGAATTGAAAAAAAATACATGGGCTACTATCTATGGCATTGATAAAAATCCTAAACATCTGCAAAAAGCTTTTGATCTGGGTATTATCTTTAAAAAAGCTAATTTAGATATTGTAAAAAAGGTTGATACAGTGATCATTGCTGTGCCCGTAAATTATATTCCCGATCTGACAATTCAAGTTTTGGATTTGATTGATGAAGGAACTTTGGTTTTTGATGTAGGTTCGACAAAAGATGTTGTTTGTCAGGCAGTAAAAGATCACCCCAAAAGAAAAAATTTTGTGGCAGTTCACCCCATTGCGGGTACAGAGTTTTCCGGCCCAGAAGCTGCTATTTATAACTTATTTACTAATAAAGTAAATATTATATGCGAACAAAATTTGAGTAGCAAAAACATGATTGAACGAGTGGTTAACTTATTTGAAAATATTAAGATGCGTAATGTTTTCATGGATTCTGCTTCACAACACGACAAGCACATAGCTTATGTTTCTCATCTTTCTCATATAAGTTCCTTTATGCTAGGAAAAACAGTATTAGAAATTGAAAAAGACGAAGAGAGCATTTTTGACATGGCGGGAAGTGGATTTGAATCAACCGTCAGATTAGCAAAAAGTAATCCTGAAACCTGGACACCAATTTTTTTACAAAATAAGGAGAGTATACTTAAGTCATTAGACGAATACATTAAAAATTTAAATCAATTTAAAGAAATATTAATAGAAGAATCAGCCGAAGAAGTTTACGCAATAATGCAAAATACGAATAAGATAAAAAGTGTCTTGGCTGGTATTAAAAATCAATAACAATGGAATCAACAAATTTTTCAACATGGTTAGATAATATGAAATTATCTCATCCACTAGTAATAGCGGGGCCTTGTAGCGCAGAAACGGAAGAACAGGTCATGGAGGTGGCTCATGAACTAAAAAATACGGATGCTACAATTTTTAGAGCTGGTATTTGGAAACCACGAACCCGTCCGGGAACTTTTGAAGGTAACGGAGCAAAAGCTCTACCCTGGTTACAAAGAGTTAAGAAGGAAACAGGATTACTTACAGCAGTTGAAATAGCAAATGCTCAGCACGCTAAAATAGCCTTAGAATTTGATGTTGATATCTTATGGCTAGGAGCACGTACTACTGTTAACCCTTTTGCCGTTCAAGAAATTGCGGAGGCCATACAGGGAACTGATAAAATAGTTCTTGTAAAAAACCCCATTAATCCCGATTTAGAATTATGGATTGGTGCTATTGAACGGTTGTATAAAATGAATGTAAAAAATTTAGGAGCTATTCACCGTGGATTTTCTTCATTTAGAAAATCTAATTATAGAAATATCCCTAGCTGGCAAATACCTATTGATCTAAAAAACAGGTTCCCTTCATTACCAATTATTAACGACCCTTCACACATTTGTGGAAACAGAGAAGGAATATTTGAGGTTTCTCAAACCGCACTTGATTTAAAATTCAATGGCCTAATGATTGAGACACACTGTTCCCCAGACGAAGCTTGGAGCGATGCAAAACAACAAATTAAGCCTGCCAGACTTGTCGAAATTATGAATCAATTAAAGGTGAGAAAAGATAGGTTTGTAAAAGAGGAATCTGTTTCTAAACTAAATGCTTTGCGTAAAGAGATCAATGCCAAAGATGACCAACTTCTTGAAACGTTGTCTGAAAGAATGCAAATTGTTGAAAATATAGGTAAAGCGAAAAAAGAAAGTAATGTAGCTGTTTTACAAAATACGCGTTGGCAAGAAATCTTAAATAAAGTGGTTGATAAAGGAGAAGAACAGGGTTTATCGAAAATTTTCATAGAAAAAATATTTAAGGCCATTCACCAAGAATCTATATCCCATCAAGAAAAAATAATTAATGGCTAAATATAGTAGATAAGTATAGCTACCTTTGTATTAAACTTTTCTTAATCTAAAGTCTATATCTGCGATGATTGATAAATATATTTTTTGCATGAAATGGGGCACTTTATATGGTCCGGAATATGTAAACAGATTGTATTCAATGGTAAACAGAAATTTATCTTATGAATTTAAAATGGTTTGTTTTACCGATGATGAAACCGGGATTATTGATGAGGTTCAATGCTTTCCGATTCCAGAAATGGATTTACCATCCAACCTTCCGGAGCGAATGTGGAAAAAGTTAACAACTTTAAAATCTGACCTATATAAATTAAAAGGACGTGCTCTATTCTTGGATTTAGATATCGTCATTGTAGATAATATAGATTGTTTTTTTGATGTTGATGGTGAGTTTAGAATTATTAAGGATCACAGCTGGAGATCATGGAGAATTACAGGGAATTCGTCAGTGTATCGATTTGATATTGGAAAACATGGCTATGTATTTGATGAGTTCGTTGCCAATTTTAACACCATAAAAGAACGTCATCGGAACGAACAAGAATATTTAACTCAAGCTATCTATGATAAAGGAAAATTACAATACTGGGACCAGTCATGGTGTCCGAGTTATAAGTATGATTGCATTTCTCGTTTCCCCTTGATGGTTTGGAAAAAACCGATAATTCCTGAGGGAGCAAAAATTATAATTTTTCACGGCGAAATTAATCCTCATAAGGCCATAAAAGGAGGTAGAGGGAAATGGTATCGCTATGTTAGGGCCGCTCCCTGGGTAGCCGATTATTGGAAATAAATTATCTTTATTAAAAATTTATTTTTATGGTAATTCATAATTTAGAAAACACAAATTCTGTGTTAAATAATTTCATTGCAGAAATAAGAAATTTAAATACGCAAAAAGACTCCATGCGGTTTAGACGAAATATTGAGAGAATTGGTGAAATTTTGAGTTATGAAATGAGTAAAGAACTTCATTATTCTTTTAAAAATATTGTTAGTCCCCTTGGGGTAAAAAAAGTTGCTGTTAGTCAGCAAGATTTAGTATTATGTTCTATTCTAAGAGCTGGATTACCTCTACATCAAGGAATCTTAAATTATTTTGACAATATTGAAAATGCGTTCATTTCTGCATATCGACATCACACAAAAGGCGATGATTTTGAAATAATAGTTGAATACCTGGCCTCACCATCATTAGAGGAAAAGGTACTGATTTTAGCAGATCCTATGCTTGCAACTGGAAGTTCCTTAGTTAGTGTTTACGATACTTTGAAAAACTTAGGAAAAATTAACCAAATCCATTTAATTGCTGTGATTGCAGCATCTGAAGGAATTAACTACATAAAGAACTACTTTCCTGAGAACACACATTTATGGGTTGCAACTATTGATGAAAAATTAGATAAGAAAGGATATATAGTACCTGGTTTAGGGGATGCCGGAGATCTAGCTTTTGGAACAAAACTATAACAGTTATACCAAGTAAACACCAAAATAAACAAGTAGGGTGAAAATCAATAATGATTCCTTTAACCAATATTTTTCAATATCCTGAATGTAATTTGCATAGAGAATACTTAATGGAAAGAAAAGAAAAATAATCTCAGATCCGTTTTTTACTGGGGCCACAATTACGATGAATAATGACAAGACTATTTGTGCTATTAATATATTCCAAGTTGCCTTAAAATCTTGTTTCGCAATTAAAGATTTTTTTGTTGTTGGGAATATAGAAACTATAGCTAATAGAACAACAAATAATAGTGGAAATAAATATTTATTCTGTAGGAAATTATTCAAATTGAAATTGAAATCCAATTGCCAATAGGAATCAAAAACTTCTGTTTGATTGGTCATTAAAAAATAAACATACAAAATAGAGATTGGCACAAAAAACCCGATAATCGGTATAAAAATATTCCTTGGGTTACTTTTATGAAATATCCTTATGGCCAGATAAACTAAAATAACATATAGAAAACTCCAGGCGTAAAACATACTCGCGATACCTATCCAAAATGCACTGTCAAAAATTTTCTCGTTTGTTCTTATTTGAGTTCTTAAACTATATATTTTTCTGAAAGAAAAAAGTAAAAACAAATTTGCAATCAACAAATCACTATTATCAAAAGAGAGTGGGAAAAATCCAAATAAAATTACGTAAAAAAAAAGGGCAATAGAATTATCATCTGTCAAAGTGTTTTTCCTTATAATAAAATCAAATACGAAAAGCATAAAAAGAACGAGCAGTAAGTAAAAACTTTTATTCAAGAAATAGACCAAAGAAAATTCACCTGTAAAAGTAAAAATGATAGAAATGATATAAGTAAGGACCATCATTATTGAAAGCACCATAAAATTAATTGGCTTTGTTTCATTAAAAAAATTGGCAATCATAATGATATTATTTACTTTTGCTCATCGAGAATTTGAACAATATTAATTCTTTACTAGATTTAAGCTAAAGTAAAAAACTTTACAACATGAGCCTAAAGGTTTAAGTTGATTTTAAAAATTAATTATATGATTGCGAATAACCTTTTTAGACTTATTGCTGATTTTTGTACAAATGTATTATTTGCTCCCTATGACACTTTTAGAAACATAGATAGCTGGTGGGGCTCTAATAGCATAAATACCATCTTCATAGGCATCGGTGCAGTATTATTTATTTATTGGTTAACTCAGTTACAAAAATTTAAAAAAGCTGGTACTGAATAGGTTTACTACTAAATTGGAAAACTTTGGGAAGTAAGAACAAACTTAAACGGTTTAATGAAAATGAGTCTTTTGCTAATGTAATTCAACCCACTCGAGAAGAAGTAATAAAAGGTTTCACATTTAAAGGGAAATGGAATTCTTTTTTTAAAAATAAAAATCCAATTGTACTTGAATTAGGCTGCGGAAAAGGAGAATATACTGTTTCACTTGCTAAAAAAAATCCTTCAAAAAACTTTATCGGCATAGATATTAAGGGAGCCCGATTTTGGCGCGGAGCAAAATCTTCTTTAGAGGAAGATCTTACAAATGTTGCATTCTTAAGAACACAGATAGAACTAATTGATTTATGTTTTTCTGAAAATGAAGTTTCAGAAATATGGATTACATTTCCGGATCCACAGATAAAATATAAGCGAACTAAACACAGGCTGGTTACACAAGACTTTTTGAAAAAATATCAAAGAATATTGAACAATCATGGAATTATGCATTTGAAAACTGATAGTGAATTTTTGCATGGTTACTTGTTGGGACTATTACATGAAGGAGAACATAATATATTATATGCAAATCATGATATTTATAACAGTTCTAGTCCTCCCGATGAAGCAATTGATATTCAAACATTTTATGAAAAACAATATTTAAAACAAAACAAACCAATAACTTATATAAAATTCAGAACTAAATATTTATACTAATTATTAGATTAGCTAATTTCAAATTCATAAATATTTGATCAAAAAATGCTAGTATCATGAAAGATGTAGGTTTCTTTGAAAAGGTATATCAAGTAGCAAGACAAATTCCTTATGGAAGAGTAACTTCTTATGGGGCCATCGCAAATTATCTGGGCATGCCAAAATCGGCAAGGATGGTTGGTTGGGCAATGAATGCTTCCAAAAATGACAATTCTGTACCTGCTCATAGAGTAGTTAATCAAAATGGCTTGTTAACCGGAAAGAATCATTTTGAAGGTACTAATTTAATGGCGCAATTACTTGAAAGTGAAAATATTAAAATACATAATAATAAAATTATTAATCTTAATCGTGTTTATTGGAATCCAATTAAAGAATTAACAAAACAATAATTTACATTATTTTGAGTTTTTGATTCAAAAGAAGGTAATTAAAGATATTCTTTTTTATATTTGTAAATAATTGTTATTAACTGGATCTTAAATTATGAATAAATTTTTACTACAGGTTATAATTTCGTCCTTTTTCTTATATAGCACTTTAAATTTCGCACAATCAAGATTCAGTCATGAGGTTGGTGGATATTTTGGTGTGGCTTCATTACAAACAGATTTTGGAGATAGTGGAGATTTCGCAAGTGCGAATCAAGCAAACTTGGCAGTAGGTTTAACACACTACTTAAAGTTTTTTGGCAGCCAGTATAGTTGGAGATCTGGCTCTAGTTATTTCTCTGATCATTTTAAATTAAAAACTGAGTTCCTCTACTCCAATAATTCAAATATTACGCATGATGGACAATCTGCTAAGGGATCAAGTGAAAATGCGGAAAAATTAAGAGCTATGACGAGTTCTGTTAAATTGTACAACGTTGGTTTTAATCTGGAATATTACTTTTTACGATTGGAAGATTATGCTTCTTTCTATGGCGCTCAAGATAAATTGAATCCATATATTAGCGTAGGATTACAATGGAGTTATTACGACCCCGACATACAAGTAGATGGTGTTTCATTGCCAGCGAACAGTGATCCTTATTTATCTTTGATCGATAAATGGCAAAACAACTCTATTTATGTCGACCCTAATAATTCTTTTGGTGTTTCTGGAGCTTTAGGCTTGCGTTATAGTATAGAGTTTGTCGATCTCTATTTAGAAGGTCGTTATCAATATTTCTTTAATGATGATATTGAAGGATTAGACTCACTATTGGACCCGGCAAATACAAGTAATGACTCTATGGTTCTGGTTAGCTTGGGTGTTGTTTATGTATTTGGAAAAAACTAAACTCTTTTAAGGCATAACGCAAAATCTTTAGTCGGGCTTTTTTCAAACTATAATGTATAGAAATATTTCCTCATAATTTACTGAAAAATTTATATTTACTAGCTTCTTTGATAAGTGTGAAAGATCTTAAACTGAAAATCTCTTAATCAGCTTACCAACTGTCAGGCCCTGCACAATAATAGAAAATACTACTACTATATAAGTTATCACTAAAAACAAATCTCTATGCATATCCTGAGTAAGGGTTAGTGCCAATGCTATTGAAATTCCTCCCCGCAAACCTCCCCATGTCATAATTAAATTTGTATTTGGTACAAAATCCAACTTTTTCGCAAAATACTTTATTGGCAACATCAGAGATAAAAACCTTGCAAATAATAACAATGGAATTGCTAAAGCTCCCGCCAACATGTATTTTCCATCAAAGGTCAAAACCAATATTTCCATGCCAATCATTACGAATAAAATAGTGTTTAGGAGAACGTCAACCAATTCCCAAAATTTATCAACATATTGCTCAGTAACATCACTCATTGAGGATTTTCTTGCCCTGTCGTTTCCAACAATCAAACCTGCCATTACCATAGCAAGAGGTGCCGATAAATGGAATTTTTGCGCTATAAAGGTTCCTCCCATAACGGTTGCTATTGTAATAATTACCTCTGTATCATAATCATCAATAGACTTCATTAATCGAAATGTTATCCATCCAAGTATCACTCCAAGTATTAGTCCGCCAATAACCTCAATTACAAATAACTCTGCAACATGACCTATTGTAATGTGACTCCCTTTTTGCGCAATTTGATATATGGTTAAAAATATTACCACTCCTACACCGTCATTAAATAATGATTCTCCTACAATTTTTGTCTCCAGTTTTTTCGGAGCATTGGCCTGCTTCAATATACCCAATACAGCTATTGGATCAGTGGGAGAAATTAGTGCTCCAAATAACAGACAATAGATAAAATCAATATCTAAATCGATATATTGTAACAAATAAAATAAAAATATTCCCACAATAAATGTCGAAGTGATCGTTCCTAAAGTAGCAAAGGCTAATATCGGTTTACGCTGTATTTTTAGATGTTGAAAACTCGTGTGTAAAGCTCCTGCAAATAACAAAAAACTAAGCATCCCATCCAGTAATACCGACTTAAAATCAATTTGTGATATTAATTCCTTTTCCTTTTCAAGCAAGGTATCGTCAAAATAACTTAAGGCGATAACAATAAGAGTAAATAAAATAGTTATCGACATCAGGCCAATTGTATTTGGCATTTTTAAAAATCGCGCATTGATATAACCAAAAAATGCTGAAATCACAATAAGAATAGTGATTATTGTAAATATATCCATCTTAAACTAGTTTTCTTAAAGCCAAAATCGCACCCAAATGGATACCCTCATGGTAATTATTAAAGCCAATTGCAGAATCAATGTCTACAATTTTAACATTCAAACTTGTAGTATACTCATGATATTTTTTAAATATATCATTTTTATAATCCATTTCCAACTGTATAGGTAACTCAATTAATAGCTTCTTATAAGTATCAAAATCAACTTTTGATACTTTCCTGTCTGGAGCAGTTCCTTTTTTGAAATTGGTTACCATTCTGTCTGATACCACCATATCCAATCCAGATAAGTTATAACAAAGTAATTGTTGTGTAACGACTAAATGTGCAATATTCCAAATAACGTTATTACCAAATCCATCTGGAGTTCTATTTAATTGCTCTATATCAAGATCACCAATAATTTCTAAAATTAATCTCCTGTTTTTCTTAAGTATATCAAATTCAATTCTCATTCTCTATTTTTGTATAAAAGTATTGATTTTTTGAAAGAAAGAAATTAATTTTACTTGATGAAAAAAATATATTATTTAAAAACCTGTGACACATGTAAAAGAATTCTTAGTTCAATTAATACAGAAGGATTTATTTTACAAGAAATTAAAACGGATCCTATAACGGTAAAACAGATCGAGGAAATGTATATTTTATCCGGTAGTTATGAATCACTTTTTAGCAGAAGATCTAAAAAATATAAAGCTATGGATTTAAAAAATCAATCTTTGGCTGAAGCTGATATCAAACAATTAATATTGGAAGAATATACATTTTTAAAAAGACCTGTTATTATATTCAAGGATACAATTTTTATTGGTAACAGTAAAAAAAATGTCGAAGCCCTTATCTATAATTTTGGAAAATAGAGGTTTATAGCTCAATTTTTGTTATATTTAATGTCATAATATCTCCCCTTATTATGTCCAATTTCAAAAAACATAAAAAAAGCATCCTTATCGTTTTAATTCTTGTTGTTTTAATCTTTTTGGTCAATATTATTGTGTCCTCTATAATTAAGAAAAAAATAAAGGAAGTTTTAGTGAGTGAAAATTCAGAATCACGCATCGTATCCGTCGAAAATGTGCAATTTAAATTATTTTCTAGCTCTATTACTTTAAATAATATTTCTTATGTCCCAACAGATCAGTTGCTCTCTGAATTAAAGAGCGGAAAATCTGCTAAAAATTCTTTACAAAAATTCACTGTTTCGGCAATAAGATTGCATGGAATTGGAATAGTTAAACTAATTTTGAACAAAAATATCAATGTTAATTCACTTAATATTGATGGGCTAGTTATTGAAAAAATATCAAATCCAAATATTAGAGAAAAAGATCTTTCAAAAAGTAAACCTCTTAATTTAGACTCCATTTATCTCGAGAACATTAGTGGGTTTAAAATTGATAAAATCAATTTTTCAAACATCAGATACAATATCTTTGATATAACTTCTAATGAAATTACTTTTCAAACAAGTCCTATAAGTTTTCAATCGAGTGGCTTTATGCTAGAAAATATTAAACCTAGTCTTTTTAGATTGAAACTCATTGAAAATGAGTTCAAATTAGATAAAATTAGTATCAATTTTGAAGATAAAAAATACAACTTATCAGTTGATCAAATTACCATCAATTTTGACAAAAAACTGTTAAATATAAAAAGTATATCCCTCAAGCCCACTATCAGCAGAAATGCTATGGCGAGAAGATCTAAATATACCTCAGAAATATTTAATGTTGATGTAGAAGATCTAAATATTTATAATTATAACTTATCAAAAACTTTAAAAAATGAAGGAGTTTTTATAGATAGCATTGACATTACAGGTTTAAACTTAAAAATTTATAAGGATAAGAGGAAACCATTCAATTTGAATAAACGCCCGATTCTCATAAATTATAAATTGAAGAAAATGGAACTCCCACTTCTCATCCATAAAATTAGTATTGATAATGGTAATTTGAGATATGAAGAACAAGAGGAAAAAAGAGCTGAACTAATGACCGTTACTCTAGATGAAATTAAAGCAAAGATCTACAATCTTACATCAATTAAGACATACAGAAAAATACCGTTAACCATCAATTTAGAATCGAAACTTATGAATAAAGCGGCCATGGAGGTGAATCTAAATTTCCCTCTTGCCGATGGTCTGAATACCTTCTATTTTAAAGGCAGTTTAGCCGCTTCAAAATTTAAAAATTATGATTCTGCTTTATACCCAGCCTTAGGTATCACAATAACAAATGGTGACCTTGATGGGCTAACATTTGAGGCGAGCGCAGATAATTATTCGTCAATTGGGAAAATGACGATGCTATACCATGACTTAGAAACTAAAATACTAAAATCAGAATCTAATAATAAAAGTAAATTCAAAAGCTGGGGAGTCAACACTATGGTACATAAGGGAAATCCCGGTAAAAATAATAAAGTTAGAGAAGTTAAAATGAGTTTTGATCGTGTAGAATACAAAGGATTAGGCAACTATCTTTGGAAAACTATTCAAAGTGGGCTTGTTAATACCATTGCTCCAATTGGTAAGAAAACAGATGAATCTAAAGAACATCAAAAAAAGGAAAAAAAAGAATCGAAGAGGTTGAAGAGAGACGAGAAAGAGAAAAATAAATAATTTTATAAATTTTTCTAGAGTGAAACCCATCTTTTCTATTCTAACTTCAGGAGAAATAATTTGTGAAGCCTCCCTGTTATTTTCAAGATAAGTATTCCCATAAATTGATGCTGGGATCTGAGCATATTGATCGGATCGGCAACTGTATCAATATGTTTTTTTCGTAATAAACGTAATTTGATATTTGTAAATTACAGAAATTTTCTTTCAACTAACAGTATAAAACGTTCTTCAACATCCTCCTTACCGCTCCAGTCATATTTTCTTTTTATACTATTTTGAATATAGTGTTTTGCTTCTATTTCTGTTTCAAAAGAATTTAACTCATTTAATATTCTATTGAAATCAGCTTGATTAAAATTGAATAATCTGTTAACAAAGGCAATTCTATCATTTAATCCAACTTGTATTTTTCTACCTAATAACTTATCATTTAGAGAAACAGATTTAGTTTCTGCTCTTTTTGTTTCGAAAAGATTTTCAGTTTCATCCAATGAAATTGTATCTTTAAATTCATCTTTCTGACTGAAATCTTCTTTAATTGAATCAAATGTTGGCTCAAATAAATCTTCCAGATCATTCTTATTCTCTTCTAAATTATCATCTAAATCACTATTCTCATAATCATTAGCAAACACCTCCCTATCAGATCCTTCTGGCACAGCTTCAAATTCATTATGTTCTTCTTTCTCATAAATTTCTTGAGGTATGTCTTCTGTAATTTCTTCCGTTAGCAATTCCTCTGATTTCATATCAGTTTTTGGCACTTCGATTTCCTCAACTTGACTGATTGTAGTTTCATCTTCCAAGGAATCTATATTCTTAGATAGATAATCTAAGATCACTAACTTATCATAAATTTCCTCCGTTTTCTTACGTAGACCACTTAGATCCTGATCTGATTCAAGATTCAAAATATCATGAGCCAAACTTTTCAAACTAATTATTAAATTTTTTCGCATAGATTGGATACTTTGTTTAGTTTATAACGATTAAACAAAATTAATATTTTCAAGAGAAAATTCTGCTAAAGATTTTCATTACTTTTGTTTTTTGAACAAATCATAATCGTATCTTAAAAAATTAAATTTCAAAATTAATTTAATATAATCATTCAAGCTTTTAAATTACAAAATGTTTCTTGAAAACACAGTAAATCATACAGAACAATTTGGTTGGATCGAAGTGATTTGCGGATCCATGTTCTCTGGCAAAACAGAAGAGTTGATTCGCAGGCTTAAAAGAGCCCAATTCGCAAAGCAGAAGGTTGAGATTTTTAAACCTACTGTAGATGTTCGTTATGACGAATTGAAAGTGGTATCACATGATGAAAATGAAATCAGATGTTCTCCTGTACCTGCCTCATCAAACATTCTATTATTGGCGAATGAAATTGATGTTGTAGGAATCGACGAGGCTCAATTTTTTGATGACGAGATCGTTTACGTTTGTAATACTCTGGCTAATAGAGGTATCCGGGTTATTGTGGCTGGGTTGGATATGGATTTTAGAGGGAACCCTTTTGGCCCCATGCCCGCCCTTATGGCTACTGCAGAATATGTTACTAAAGTCCATGCCGTATGCACGAAAACTGGAAACCTGGCACACTACAGCCACAGAATAGTAGAAGACGATAGTCTGGTTTTACTAGGTGAAGTTCAGGAATATGAACCTTTAAGTAGAGCAGCTTACTTTAAGGAAAAGGAAAAAGAAAGACAGAAATTAGAGGAGGATGAAAATGAATAACAGTCCGACCGTTTTGGAGTTAAATACTTCGGCAATACTACATAATCTGCTATATTTTACATCTTTAATTAAAAAAAATACGAATGTTTTAGTGGTGATAAAAGCTTTTGGCTATGGCAGTGACGCTATTGAAATTGCTAATATTGTTAAAAATGATGTCACATACTTCGCTGTTGCGTATGCCAATGAGGGGATCGCTCTCAGAATGGCCGGTATCAAAACTCCAATATTAATTTTACACCCACAGGTATCGAATTTAAAAGATATCGTAAAATATGATTTAGAACCTAATCTTTACAATAAATTTATTCTAAGTGCCTTTTTGGAAATGGCAGATACGAGTAAATTAAAAGGCTATCCTATTCATTTAAAATTCAATACTGGATTAAATCGTCTTGGTTTTAGAGAACAAGAATTGGGATTTATAGCATCCAAACTCCTTGGAAATAATACCGTTTCTATAGTTTCAATTTTTTCTCATCTCGTAGCTTCTGAAGACAAAGAAGAGCGGAAATATTCTTTAGCACAAATTTCAGCATTCAAAAAAATTGGAAAAGATTTTGTGAATTATTTTGGATTTAAGCCAATGATGCACATGACAAATACATCGGGGATTATCAATTATCCACAAGCTCATTTTGATATGGTTAGGTTAGGAATAGGACTATATGGATTTGCAAATAATGAAAAAGAAACCTTGAAATTAAGAAATGTTTTATCCCTCAAAACAATTATATCACAAATTAACGAGGTGGAAAAAGGAGAGAGTGTGGGTTATAATAGGGCTTTCAAAGCACCCAAATATTTAAGGACAGCAACCATTCCTATTGGTCATGCCGACGGCATTAGCAGGCGCTTAGGAAATGGGAATGGATATGTCAAAATTAAAAACAAAAAAGCCTTGATAGTGGGAAATGTTTGTATGGATATGATAATGGTCAATGTAACAGATATTGATTGTAAAGAAGGTGATGAAGTTATAGTTTTTGACAACCAAAAAACTGTTGAAGAATTGGCAAAGAATTCAGATACAATTTCCTATGAATTGTTAACTGCTATATCACAAAGGGTAAGGAGAAAAATTGTGTAAATGGATTTATTCAAGCTAATTAACTATATTAGTATTCATATTAACCAAAATCAATATAAAAATGAGTGTTTTAAAAGAATTTAAAGATTTTGCCATGAAAGGCAATCTAATTGATATTGCTATTGGGTTTGTAATGGGTGCTGCATTTAAGAGTGTGATAACTTCATTTACCGGCGGAATTATATCTCCATTAATCGGATTAGTTTTCAATGCAGATTTCAAGTCGATGAAATATATCTTAGAAGAAGGAGCGGCTAATTCTGAAGGTGTAGTAATAGGAGAAGTTGCAATACTTTGGGGTGATTTTCTAACTAACGTTATCGATTTTATTATTGTAGCCTTCGTAATGTTTATGATTGTAAAAGCCGTAAATAGAACGAAGAAAAAAGAAGAACCGGCACCTCCTTCTGGGCCAAGTGATAATGATCTGTTAGTAGAAATTAGAGATTTATTGAAAAAATAATTATCAAAGCTCCTGTTTCAAATGGGAGCTTTTATTTTTTAGATAAAAAAACTTCTGCAATTGATGGTGTATTCATCGATTTATCGATTAATATCAGTTCGTCATCTATTCTTGCAAAACCCGTTTTGAGCACTTTGAAATAGACACCGCTTTTTGTAGTGTTCCAAAATTGTTTTAGAATCGTTGGATTTTCAAAGCGAATACCTAATTTAAAGCATGGCTGTCTGGGTTTTGATGCTTGTAAGGTAGCTTCTCCCATCCGGTAAATATCACCAACATTAATTTCATCCTCATTTAACTTTGAAAATGTCAAATTTTCACCAAACATACCAAATTGCCAATCCAATTTTGGATGAAGATTCTTGAAATATTCATAATGCTCAAATGAATAGCCATAGACCGCCTTGTCAATTCCACCATGCACTCTTCTATCAACCACATTATCCTTATCAACATTCTCTTTGTCTAAAAAAATAGGTCCCTTTACAGCAGATTTGAAAATACCGGTTTCTACATATTTCCCTCGCCAAATAACTTTTCTCTTCTCTCCTATATTCAATGATACTACCTTCATTTATCAAAAACTTTAGTTAGCTCTGTTATTTTAGAAAACCAGATAATTTATCAGCAATTTTTCTGTCATTGGATAATTTAGGAATCTTATTCTGTCCTCCAAGTTTGCCAATGGATTTCATATAATTTTTGAATCCGTTTTTATTTACTACGGATATAACCAAGGATCTTAATATCTTTCCTTCGATTAGATCAAAGTAATAACTATTTTGTTTTTGCATGGAGTCATCAATTCGTTTAGCGAATAAATTCAAATCATCCGGTTGTGTTTCAAACTCTACGAACCATTCGTGATAAGGTAAACCAGTAATCGGATTAACTTGCGGCGCCACTGTAAACTCATTAATAATAGCTACTGTTCCTTTCATTGCGTCTTGAACAGCAAATTCTACTTCTTTACCAATTACATGCTCCCCAAAGGCCGAAATAAAATGTTTTATTCTTCCCGTAACAATTATACGATAAGGGTCTAATGATGTAAATTCAACCGTGTCTCCTATATTATATGCCCACAATCCAGCATTAGTAGAAATAATTAAAACATAATTAACTCCAAGTTTTACATCAACTAAATTTATCCTTGATGGGTCTTCCTCATAATATTCAATCGCAGGAATAAACTCATAATATATTCCATGATTCAAAAGCAATAACATTCCCTTTTCATTTTGATTATCTTGATAAGCAAAAAATCCCTCCGATGCTGGAAACAATTCTATAGAATCAACTTTTTTACCGATCAATTTCTCCATGTTCTGACGATATGGCTCATAATTTACACCTCCATAAACAAACAGATCAAAATTTGGAAAGATTTCATTTATGGGCTTCCCTTCTCTTTCTATTAATTTTTCAAAATACATTTGTACCCATGAAGGGATTCCACTTATCAAACGCATATCCTGATGTAAAGTTTCTTCCACAATTGCATTTACTTTCTGCTCCCAGTCATCAATACAATTCGTGTCCCAGGTAGGTAGTCTGTTTTTTTGTAAATATCTTGGCACATAATGTGCTACAATTCCGGAAAGCCTACCCGTTTTTATTATAGAATCGTCACTAATTTCCGGACTGCCTTGTAGAAATATCATTTTTCCATTTAAGTAACTCGCATTACCTGTTTGGGCTATATATAAAAGTAGCGCCTCTTTGGCAGCAGCAATATGATATGGCATTGATTCTGAAGTGATAGGTATATATTTAGCGCCTGAGGTTGTTCCGGAAGTTTTTGCAAAATAGATAGGTAATCCTTCCCAAAGTACATCAGTATGACCTTGTTTAACTTTTTCAATATAGGGTTTCAGTGCCTCATAATCCTTGACGGGAACATTGCTTTTAAAATCATCATATGTTTTGATAAGTTCAAAATTATGATCCTTACCAAACACTGTCCCTTCTGCCTGGGTTATTAGATTGTGAAATGTTTTTTGTTGTGTCTCTATTGGTTTATTTGCCCAAGTATAAACTTTTTTAGAGATTATTATAGCGTATATTTTTGCAAAAAATGGCTTTAACACAGTTTAAATAAATTTATCGGATTTACTATAAATTTCATATGGTTCACAATAAATCAATCAAAAGAAATATAATTCGATGGGTTTACAGGGTAACCGTTTTCCCAAAGTTCAAAATGCAAATGAGGTCCCGTTGACAAAGTTCCTGTGGAGCCTGCACCGGCAATTACCTCCCCTATTTTTACTAATTCACCCTGAGTCTTATAAATAGATGCATTATGTTTATAAACAGATATAAACCCTTGACTGTGCTCTAATAAAATGACATATCCTGTATTAGCAGTAAATCCAGTAAATATTACAGTTCCATCTGCAACAGCTTTAACAGGAGAATCCTTATCTACGGCAATATCAATAGCAAAATGTTTCTCCTTCGCATTGTAATTATCAGTAACATCTCCTTTTATAGGAGAAGCAAAAATAATATCATCGCTTTTTATTGCCTGTTCAAAAACACTGAATCTATCTTCCTGCTCTACTTCTTCCCTAAAGGCAGAATCTACTGCAGAGGGAGCAAAATCAATATTTTCAATTTGTAATTGTGTAAACACAGAATCTCTATCAAAAGTTACTCTTTTAATTTCACCTTTAAGAATTTGTTGAATATTCTCTATGTATAAATCGTTTACATAAAGTACATTTTTAAGCGAGTCAACTCTATATACCAAATTTGTTGCATCTTTCTTCAATTCTGTTGATGAATATCCTTGAATATACTCCTTTAACGGCGTTAAAACAATGATCATAGTTGTTAACGCTATCAAAAATATGGAAAACAGTCCGCCGAGAATAAATGCATTCAGTCTATTCAATTTAAATGAAAATCTTTCTTCAAAAGTGTCTTCATTTAAAACAACAAACCTGTATTTATGGGTTAATTTCTCTTTTAATTTATTTGCTTTTTTTGATTTTTCCATCCATTAACAAATATACAACGTTTTTATGTTGAATTAGAAATTGTATTTTTTTAAAATTTATGTTTCGTGTTACTTATAAAAATTCATTTCATCAATATATTTCCAAACGTTGGTAGGCAGGAAAGATCTAATATCCTTGTTATTATGAATTGCATTGCGGATAAACGTAGATGATATTTCAACTATGGGTGCATCCACAAAATTTACTTTCAAATGATCATGAAACTTGGATTTTTTCATTGTTCCTGAATTTCTTGGATATACATATATACTATGATTTTCTATTATCATCTCATGATTTTTCCATTTATGAAAGGAATGCAGATTGTCCTCTCCCATGATTAAACTAAATTCATGTTGAGTGTAGTTTTCATACAAATGTGTGAGGGTGTCAATAGTGTAGTTTGGTTGTGGTAAATCAAATTCGATCTTGGTAGGTTTCAGCTTGATATAATCTTCTGTCGCAACCATAACTGTTTGAAATCTGTGGTTGTCCGATAATAAGGTTTTCTTTTTCTTGAAGGGACTATGGGGAGTAACAACAAACCAAACTTCATCCAAATTAGTAAACTCATACATATAATTTGCTATAATCATATGACCAACGTGAATCGGATTAAAGGAACCAAAAAATAGTCCAACCTTCATATTAAATCAATTATTAATAAAATTTAATGCCAATTTATATGCTTCTTTTTTTGCCTTTTCTAAATTATCATTCACTAAAACAACATCAAACTGGTTAGAAAATTTAAGCTCGCGCTCTGCTTTTTGCACTCTTTCCTTAATTTTTTCTTCCGTATCTGTTTTTCTATTGCGCAATCGTAATTCCATCTCTTGTATAGATGGAGGTTGTACAAAAACTGCAAGAGTTTGTTCTGGAAATTTTTTCTTTATTCGTAATCCGCCGACAACATCAATGTCAAAAATGACATGTTTGCCGTTAGACCATATCCGTTCAATTTCAGATTTTAGAGTTCCATATAAATTACTTCGATAAACCTCCTCCCACTCAACAAAGTTTCCCTCATTAATTTGCCGCTTAAAATTATCTAAAGAGATAAAATAATAATCCTTACCATCCTTTTCATCTCCTCTTTTCTCTCTTGATGTCGCTGAAATCGAAAAATCTAAATTCAGATCCTTTTGTGCGATCAAATGATGTACTAATGTTGTTTTACCTGATCCGGAAGGTGCAGAAAACACAATGAGTTTGCCTTGCTTAAGACTCATAATTACAAAACATTTAACAACTGTTCTTTAATTTTTTCTAATTCGTCTTTCATTTGGACAACCAATTTTTGCATTGGAGCATAATTTGCTTTTGAACCAATTGTATTTATTTCCCTTCCTATTTCCTGAGAAATAAATCCAAGCTTTTTTCCGTTAGAAACACTGGAATCTAACTCTAGCAAAAAATAATCCAAATGATTGGTCAGTCTCACTTTTTCCTCTGTAATATCCAATTTTTCAAGATAATAAATCATCTCCTGTTCGAATCTATTTTCATCAGCAGTAATTTCCAGTTCGGAAATAGCTTTAAGTAATCTCTCTCTAACTGCGACCAATCTTTCTTCATCCAAGGTCATGACGCCCAACAAATCATTTTTGATAATTTCTATTCGAGAAATAAAATCCGATTTCAAAACCTCTCCCTCATCCGATCTGAATTTTTTCAATTGCATTACACCCTCGCCAATAGCGATCTCAATATCCTTCCATTCGTACTCGTCCAATTCCTCACGTTCAATTTTCAAAACATCCGGTAGACGCATAGCTATGGATAATAAATCCGATTCATCACTGATTTCTTTCAGTTGCAATAGATATTGCTGAACAATTTCTTTATTAATTTGTGTGGTTAATTCTTCTGACGTAATTTCTGCAAATACGGAAATATCAATTTTACCCCTTACTAATTCTTTGGCCAATTGTCTTCTAATTTGTATTTCTTTCTCTCTGTATTTCGAAGGAACTCTAGTGTTCAAATCCAAATTTTTGCTATTTAAGGATTTTATCTCAATAGTAATTTTTTTGTTTGGCAATTGCAGTACGGACTTACCGTATCCGGTCATGGACTGTATCATTTTTTAATTTTAAAATTATACAAAGTTACACAATTTATATCTCACTAATCTACCAAATATTTCACCTAATAACTCATCCCAATTGTTTAATTTGGCTTATAAGAGACTAAATAAACACCAATAAAAATTAATAACGTCGCCAGAATTTTTACTTCATTTAATACATCACTTCCAACGATTAAGGCATAAGTTGTTGCTAATACAGGTTGCAAATAAATAAAAATACTAATTGTAGTCGGTTTTAATTTTTTAATGGCGAATAAATTAAATAAATAAGCTAAAAAAGTAGTGAATATTACCACATAACTAATTTTAAGAATACCTGTAAGTGGTATGGCAACCCAGTTAATCTGAGTAAACTCTTGAAATCCAAAGGGGATAACTAGTAGTAATCCAAATAGATATAACCATTTTGCAAGAGTTAAAGGGTGATATTTTTTTGTAAGATTTTTTACTAAAATTAAGTATAATGCATAAGAAGTGGCATTGATAAAAACCAAAATATTACCAAAAACAGCATTAGACGATACTCCTATCTCGTTACCATAAACAATAAGTAATATTGCCCCGAACATTCCAATAAAAATACCGGATAACTTACGTTTCGTAGCCTTCTCATTTAGGAAAAAAGCTGAAAAGCTCAATACTATAATGGGTGTGGTTACCATAATTACCGCTGCGCTTATTGGAGTAGTCATACTTAGCCCTTTAAAAAAAGTAAGCATATTCAAGGCAGTGCCAAAAATGCTTGCCAGAAGTATTCGAGGATAATCGCCTAAAATTATTTTTTCTTTTTGAATAAAAAATCCGACAATCCAAAAAAGTACAGTCGCACCAATGACACGCAACAAGATAAAACCATATGGCTTTACATAGAGAGGCATAACTTCTTTGGCAATTGTAAAACTTAAACCATAGATAACTGCGGCTGAAAAAGCCAATAAAAATGCAAGTTTTTTAGATGTCATAGTTAATTATTTAAAAACTCCCCTAAAAAAGAATAACCACAGAAAAAATTCCGTGGCTATAATTTGATAAATTAAACAGGAAGGAAGCTCTTAGCTATTCTCTGCATATCTTTTAGATACTTCATCCCAATTAATCACGCTGTAAAATGCATTGATATAATCCGGACGTCTGTTTTGATAGTTCAAATAATACGCATGTTCCCATACATCTAATCCCAGTACAGGAGTACCAGTGCATCCTACACCATTCATTAATGGATTATCCTGATTTGGTGTAGAACAAATTTCAACAGCTCCTCCTTTATGAACACATAACCAGGCCCATCCTGATCCAAAACGTGTCGCTGCAGCCTTTGAAAAAGTATCTTTAAAAGATTCAAAAGATCCAAAAGCATTATTAATTGCATCCGAAAGGGCACCACTAGGTTCGCCACCTCCATTTGGTGACATTACTTCCCAAAATAACGAGTGATTATAAAATCCCCCTCCATTATTTCTTACAGCTGCATTAGTCATATCCAAGGAATCTAATATTTCTTCAATGGATTTACCTTCTAAATCTGTACCGGCAATTGCATTGTTTAAATTGGTTGTATAACCATTATGATGTTTTGTATGATGAATTTCCATAGTTCTAGCATCAATATATGGTTCTAGAGCGTCATAGGTATAAGGTAATTTTGGTAACTGAAATGACATAATAATTAGTTTATTAGTTAATAATTTTTATCAAAGATACGTATAAATGAGAGCAAGATTAGAATTAAACAAATAGAATAATTTTATAAAATAATAAATTAATTTTATTAGTTAAAACCTAAGGATCCTCGATAATATAATTTCGAAGAAGCAGTATTTTCTAAACTTTTGCTCTCAAACTGTGAAGCGCATCTACAATTGCCTTATGTGAAACTGTTTTTTCATTGAATTGTTCAATGATTATTTGTTTCTCTAGAAGGTTGGCTTCCAGCTGATTCAATGTGTTCATCATATGCATTTTCATGTGCCCTCTTTGAATCCCTGTTGTAGTCAAAGCTTTTATTGCTGCAAAATTTTGAGCCAATCCTGCCACCGCAACAATTTGCATTAATTCATTTGCTGATGGGTGCTGAAGAATTTCCAAGGACAATTTAGCTAGTGGGTGTAACTTTGTTAATCCTCCAACCGTACCTAAGGACATCGGTATTTCAATCCAAAAGTAAAATTTGCCATTTTCTATTTTAGCGTTTGTCAAACTTTTATATTGGCCACTTCTACAAGCATAAGCATGAGCTCCGGCAGCAACAGCTCTGAAATCATTTCCGGTGGCTAACACAACGGCATCTATTCCATTCATAATTCCTTTATTATGCGTCACCGCTCTAAATGGTTCAATATTTGCAATCTCTACAGCATCAATAAATTTTTGAGCATAATATTCAGAATTATCACTAAAAAAGTTCTCAACATCACAAGAAACTTCAGCTCTTACCAAACATTCGGGAACATAATTGGACAGTATGCTCATCACAATTTTAATTTCATCATTCAAGAAAGCATTTGCAATAGTTTCCAAACATGAATTTATAAAATTGGCACCCATGCTATCTGCTGTTTCAAATGTAACATGCAATTGATAATAATTTTTGAGTTCTTCAGTTTTGTCGCGAAGTTGAATATCAACCAAGCCTCCTCCTCTTTTTTTCATATTTTCAGTAATCGATTCCGTTTCGGCAAACAAACGGTCCTTATTATCTTCAAAATATTTCTTCAGTTTCTCACTTGTACCATAATACATAAAATGAACCTGCCCAACTTTGGTTGTCGATATCACTTTGGTTTTAAATCCGCCTCTATCACTCCAAAATTTAGCTACCAAAGAGGCCGCTGCCACAACAGAGCTTTCCTCAATAGCCATAGGTATAGCATATGCTTTTTTATTAATAATGAAATTTGGAGCGATCGCATATGGAACATAAAAATTTGAGATAGTGTTTTCTATAAATTCATCATGAAGTTGTTGAATCTTTGCATCTTCATTATGGTATTGCTTTAAAATTTTAATACCGGCATCTTTATCGTCAAAATAGTTATTTGCTAGCCACTCTATTTTTTGTTCCTTATTGAGTTTTGAAAACCCAGATATGCTTTTTGACATGAACAATTAATTTATTTTAAAATGTAAATATAATCATATTTTTTCCTCAAAGAGCTAGATTCTATTATCTGCGAAAAGAGTCTTTATTTTTTATTAAAATCAGCGGTTTTTAGATCATAATTAATTTAATTTCCGTAATCTTGACAAATTATTTTTTAAACATCTCAAATGAAAAAAATAGTGCTTCTGGTTCTTGTAATTTGCAATAGTCTAATCGCACAAAAACGAGACATATCACTAGAGGATATTTGGATTAAAAATACTTTTAACACTAAAAAAATGGAAGCTTTTCATTCGATGAGCAATGGTGACTATTATTCCATTTTAAAGCATAACAAACAAGGTACTACCTTAAATAAGTATGATTATGCTACCTTACAAAAAACCCAAACCATTGTATCAACAGTTGAACTGGATGGCATCATGTTTTTTGATAATTACTCATTTAACGAGGATGAGTCTAAATTAATTATAGGTATAAATCGTGAGAAAATTTATCGACATTCCTGGTTGGGTAAATACTATGTTTATAGTTTAGATAGAAAAAAGTTAGAACTTATTTATGACGAGTTCATTCAGGAACCCACATTTTCACCGGATGGGGAGAAAATTGGTTTTGTATTTAAAAACAATCTATATGTGAAAGATTTAAAGTCTGGCGAAATCGTTCAAATAACAGCCGATGGAGAGAAAAATAAAATTATTAATGGGGTAACGGATTGGGTTTATGAAGAAGAATTTACCTTTGTGAGGGCCTTTGAATGGAATGCTGATTCTGACAAAATAGCGTTTATTAGATTTGATGAAACTGAGGTACCCGAATTTTCTATGGATATTTATGGAGAAGAGCTATATCCGAAAAGACAAGTCTTTAAATATCCAAAAGCAGGCGAAAACAACTCAGAAGTAAGTGTACATATTTACAATTTGAAAAGCAATAATAGCAGCAGAGTAGATTTAGGAAATAAAAAACAGTACTACATTCCAAGAATTCAATGGACCAAGAAATCTAACACATTGTCAGTAATTACCTTAAACAGGCATCAAAACAACATAAATATTTTATTTGTTGATGGAAATACTTTAGAGCACAATCTAATTTTAAATGAAAATGACCCGGCCTATTTAAGCGTAAAAAATGTTTTAACATTTCTAAATGACAATAGTTTTATATGGACCAGCGAAAAGGATGGGTTTAATCATATCTATCATTATAATAGTAAAGGGAAATTAATTAACCAAGTCACATCAGGCCCCTGGGAAGTGACTGAATATTATGGTTTTGATTATAAACGTAAAAGAATTTTCTATCAATCAACCGAAGAAGGGTCAATAAATAGAAGTGTTTATTCTATTGATATCAAGGGAAAACAAAAACAAAAATTAAGTAAAGAGATTGGGACAAATACAGCTGCTTTTAGCAATAGCTTAAATTATTTTGTGAATACTTTTTCAAGTTCAAATACGCCACCCGTATACAGTCTGGTAAATGCTAAATCCGGGATGGAAATAAAAGAAATTAAAAACAATTTGATTTTGACCGAAAATTTAACCCATTTCAATCTTTCTAAAAAAGAATTCTCCATTTTAAAAACAAAAAATGGCGATTTCAATATGTGGATGTTAAAACCGAATGATTTCGATCCTGAAAAAGAGTACCCCTTGTTAATGTTTCAATATTCCGGACCAGGTTCACAAAGAGTCAAAAACAGTTGGAATGACTCAAGAGATTATTGGCACTTAATGATGGCAGAAAAAGGCTATGTTGTTGTTTGTGTAGATGGAAGAGGTACTGGTTTTAAGGGACGTGATTTTAAAAAAGTCACATATAAAGAATTAGGAAAATATGAAGCTGAAGATTTAATTGAATCTGCCAAAGAGCTAGGAAAACGCAGTTATATTGACAGTGAGAGAATAGGTATTTGGGGATGGAGCTATGGAGGATACATGTCGTCATTAGCAATAACTAAGGGAGCTGATGTCTTTAAGGCAGCCATTGCGATCGCTCCGGTCACTTCTTGGCGATTTTATGATTCGGTCTATACGGAAAGGTATATGCAAACCCCACAAGAGAATTCTAGCGGTTATGACGATAATTCTCCCTTAAACTTTGTGGAATTGTTAGAAGGAGATTATTTATTAATTCATGGTACTGGCGACGATAATGTGCATTCTCAAAATTCAATGCAAATGGTGAACGCCTTAGTTGAGGCTAATAAACAATTTGACCTTTTTGTCTATCCAGATAGGACCCATGGCATTTACAAAGGAAATAACACACGATTACACCTTTATAATAAAATGACTACTTTTATCGACAATTCCATAGGAAAGCCTAAGGATGATGAATTTCAAATCAAAAATTAATTATTTTTATCATCGTAATTTTTAAAAATTAAAATAATATGACTACAAAAACATCGCATCCTAAAGCACTCTATACACTGTTCGCTACAGAAATGTGGGAACGATTTAGTTACTATGGAATGCGCGCTTTACTCACTCTATACCTTACTGCTGAATTAGTAAACGGAGGATTCGGTTTAAGCCGAGAAGAATCACTAAAAATGTACGCCATTTTTACTGGGTTGGTCTATTTGACACCCATACTTGGTGGTTGGGTAGCTGATAAATTACTTGGTAAACGAAAGACCGTTTATATTGGAGGATTAGTAATGGCTGTAGGTCAATTTTTACTTGCTGCCAGTGCCTTTTTAGCACATTCATTAGATCCTGTTACACGTCTTTTTGTCTTTAATTTTGGTTTGGGTGTTTTGATTATTGGTAATGGATTCTTTAAACCAAATATTTCGACTATTGTAGGAGATTTCTACGATGATAATGATCCTAGGAAAGATTCTGCATTCAATATTTTCTATATGGGAATTAACCTTGGAGCCATATTAGGACCTTTTATTGCAGGTGCTTTAGGGGAGAATGTTTCCTGGGGTTATGGATATCTGGCTGCCGGGATCGGTATGCTGATAGGTGTTTTATGGATGAAATCAAGAGAAGCAAGTTTAGAGGACAAAGGATTACCCCCAAATACCGTTGAAAACAAAATGGTTTTAGATGGTAAAGATTGGCGTGATATTATAGTCTATGCTATTGGTTTGGTGGTTTCAACCTTTGCCATTGTTTTTGTTTGGGGAATGTTACCTGACAATATAGCAAGTATTATTTCTTACATTGGTTTTATTGTTGGTATTGTTGGTTTAGGCTATGTAATCTTTCAAGGAACAAATGGATCGGCCGAATGGAGTCGTATGATTGTTATTTTAGTATTGGCTTTCTTTAATGTAGCTTTCTGGGCTGGTTTTGAGCAAGCAGGTGGTACTATGAACTTATTTGCGAAAGAAAATACTGATAGAATAATTTTTGGCTGGGATATGCCCGCAACATGGTTCCAAAATATTAATCCAATAGCAATTCTAATTTTTGCACCTATATTTTCCATAATGTGGTTAAAGTTAGATGCTATGAAATTCAACCCGCGAACACCTATTAAGTTTGCTATTGGTTTATTCCTGGGAGCCGCGGCATTTTGGTTAATGACCCAAGCAAGTCATGCAGCTGACGGAGGTAATTTAGTTTCTCCCTGGTGGTTGGTTATTGTTTATGTTGTTTTAACATTAGGAGAGTTAATGTTGTCACCTATTGGCTTGTCTATGATCACCAAATTGGCCCCTCGGAAATTGGTTTCTGTTGTAATGGGGTTATGGATGGCTAGCTTTGCTGCAGGTAATTATTTGGCTGGAATGTTGGAGAGTATTTTACATAAATATGATTTTGAATTATACCCTTTTATTACCATGTTAATGTTAGGTTCTGGTGTCTGTTTGGTGATATTGTCTCCCTTCCTGAACAAAGCAATGAAAGGTATCCACTAAAATAAATGAATATATTAAATAAATAACTCAATAAACCCTGTTAGATAAATTTGACAGGGTTTATTTTATTAAAAACAATTTATATGAGTACAGAAAAAAAATCATTTGGTCAAATTATTACATCATACCCTAAGAGCTTTTGGGTTGCAAGTGCTATGGAACTTTTTGAACGTTGGGCATGGTATGGATTATTTGCTGTTTTAGCTCTTTATCTTACAGGTTCAACGGATGAAGGTGCCTTGGGTTTTACACATACTGAAAAAGGTCAAATAATGGGTATAGTTACTGCTATACTGTACCTATTACCTCTATTTACAGGAGTAATCTCGGATAAAATTGGTTATAAATTATCTTTAATTATTGCCTATATAATGTTAATTACCGGATATTATTTTATGGGTGAAGTGACCACATATGCAAATGTTTTTTTAGTGTTTTTATATGTTGCGGTAGGTGCTGCCATATTTAAACCTGTAGCTTCTGCTATTATAACTAAATCTACAGATAAATCAAATTCTACGCTTGGCTTTGGGATTTTTTATATGATGGTAAATATTGGCGGATTTATCGGACCTGCTTTTTCATCTACTCTAAGAACTCAATTTGGTTGGAAAATCGTTTTTATTCAGGCAGCTATTGTAATATTTATAAATTTATTAATTGTGATTTTTTTCTTTAAGGAACCTGATAGAATAAAAAATGAAGAATCACTTGGAGAAGCGATATTAAGTTCGCTGAATAATATTTGGGAAGCTTTGAAAGATACGAAATTAACGGTTCTTTTGATAATCATGGTAGGATTTTGGACCATGTTCAATCAGTTATTTTACACTTTACCAACCTTTATTGAAGATTGGATTGACACTGCTGCTTTACACGATTCCATAGCCGGTGTTTCGCCTTGGCTAGCTAGTTTTATGAGTGGAGGTGGTACATCTGTTAATCCTGAAATGTTAATTAATATTGATGCCGGTTCAATTGTACTATTACAGTTATTAGTATCCTACTATGTTTTAAAGATGCGTCATGTTAGTGCCATGATCACAGGATTTATCGTGGCCACAATTGGTATTGGGATAACTTTTTACACAGGTAATGGACTTTATACTGTTTTAGGTATAGTTATTTTTGCAATTGGCGAAATGATGACGAATCCTACTTTTTCATCATTTATTGCTTTAATTTCTCCGAAAGGAAAAGAAGCTTTGTATATGGGGACTTATTTTGTTCCTATTTTTGCTGGTAATTTTTTTACAACTTTTGTCTCAGGGAATTTATATCAGGCATGGTCTGACAAATTGAGTTTATTACAGACAGAAATGAGCAAAAGAGGAATAGATATGCCTGCAATATCACAAGAATTTTCTAAAAATGATTATTTTGCTTTGGCTTCTGAAAAATTGAGTGTGACTCAAAATGAAATGACACAAATGATTTGGGATACCTATCAGCCCAATAAAATATGGTATGTTATTGTAGGAATCGGAATTGTAACTATCGTAGCATTAACTGTGTATGATCGATTAGTTGTAAGGCCTAAAGAAAAGGAAGCTGAAATGTCCTAATATAATTGATAATTAGACTTTTTAAACTTTTTTCTCTAACAATATATAGTTGCCTTAAATTTGAACATCTATGAATATTGCCCTTAAGGATCATTATTTCAAATCTCAAATTTTAGGTCATCCCACCGGTTTATTTGTGCTATTCCTTACAGAAATGTGGGAACGTTTTTCTTATTACGGAATGCGTGCCATTTTAACCTTATATCTTGTGACCAAAACAACTGATGTAAACAGCGGGCTTGGATGGTCAAATATGGATGCTTTAAAATTATACGGATGGTATACCATGCTAGTATATTTAATGTCAATTCCAGGAGGTTATATTGCCGATAAATTCATAGGGCAAAAAAAATCTGTTTTCATAGGTGGCCTTATATTAATAGTTGGTCATGGGCTTTTGGCCTATCAGCAAATGTGGGCATTCTACTCTGGCTTAGCTTTGATCATATCGGGTGTTGGAATGCTAAAACCAAATATTTCAACTATGGTAGGAGGCCTGTATAAAGTAGGTGATATCCGTAGAGATAAGGGCTTTACGATATTTTATATTGGTATAAACATCGGTGCATTTTTATCGAGTTTAATTGTTGGTTATGTTGGCGAGAAAATTGGTTGGCATTATGGATTTGGCTTAGCCGGTATTGGAATGTCATTAGGAATGATGGTATATTATTTTGGTCAACCCTATTTAAAGGATGTTGGAAATTTCTTAGGAGATTCCAAATCAATTGAACATAAAGAAGACTTCCATAAGCCCTTGACCAAAATTGAAAAGGACAGGATCATTGTTCTTTTTATTTCATTTTTATTGGTTATAGTGTTTTGGGGGGCATTTGAACAAGCAGGAGGCTTACTGAATCTTTATGCTTTAGAAAAAACCAACAGGGTAATTATGGGAATGGAAATTCCTGCTTCATGGTTCCAATCTTTAGTTGCATTTTTTATTATTGTATTTGGCACAGCGGTTGCCAGGTTTTGGGCTGTACGTAAATTAAAAGGTAAAAATGCTTCCTCTATTTTTAAAATGGTTATTGGTTTGATAGTCATGGGTACGGGTTTTTTATTTATGTCGGCTGCATCAGCCCAATATGAAAGCCAAGGTTCTTCAGCAATGTATTGGTTGGTTCTGGCCTATTTATTTCACACATTTGGAGAATTGAGTTTGTCGCCAGTGGCCTTATCTTTTATCACTAAATTAGCACCGTTAAAATATGCCTCTGTCATGATGGGAATTTATTTTGCCATGACCGGTATAGGAAATAAATTAGCTGGCTTGCTCGGCGAGTCTGCTTCTCATTATGGTGAATTTACGATCTTTACAGGAATTGCCGTCTTTTGTATCTTGTTCGGACTAATAGTTTTAGCATTCAATAAAAAAATTCATGTGCTAACACATGGAGCCGAAGATAATGAATACATTATTAGTGAAAAAGTGAACAATAAAAATTTTAAGCTTTAATACATATAAACCTTAAAGAAATTCAATAATAGAACATATGAATACTGCAACGAATGAACAATTTTTTAAATCTAAAGTTTTAGGACATCCTTCGGCACTCTTCGTGCTTTTTTTTACCGAAATGTGGGAACGATTTTCTTACTATGGTATGCGGGCCATTTTAGTCCTTTTTCTTGTTAGCGCACTTGGATTAGGTGGATGGGATTGGCCAAGAAGTACAGCTTTAGCCTTGTATGGCACCTACACAGCTTTTGTTTATTTAACTCCGATAATAGGGGGAAGAATAGCAGATAAATATATAGGCTCAAGAATGGCTGTGATCATTGGGGCAATATTAATGACTTTAGGGCATGCCGCTATGGCTACAGAAGATATTGCTACCTCCGTTTTTGATATGGAGCCTTCTGAGTTTTTAAGATCTTTTTTATACGTCGGTTTGGGATTATTGATTTTAGGAAATGGTTTTTTTAAACCCAATATGACGTCCATGATTTCAAAAATGTATGAGGGCCATCCTGAAAAGAAAGATGGTGCTTACACCATTTTTTATATGGGAGTAAATTCTGGTGCCTTTTTAGGAATTTTACTGGTTGGTTATGTTGGTGAGATGGCGGGTTGGGGATATGGCTTTGGTCTTGCCGGAGTTTTTATGTTCTTAGGGATGTTGCAATTCAATTTTGCAAAAGGAATTTTTGGCAATTTAGGAGATGCTCCAACAAAAGAAGAAAAAATACAACAGGAAGAACTAGCAAAAGATGACAATAGTGAATTACAACCTTTCACAACTTTAGATAGCATTCTTATTGCGTTAGCGGCCATTTTAGGAGTTTCCTGGATAATTAACGATCCATACTCAAAAATAACGGGTAATACCTTTTTTAACTTTGAGGTTGGCAACTGGGAGGGAGCCAATATTGTAATTGTTTTAGCCCTGTTTTTATTTGTTTTTATTTTGATTTCAAGAGTTCTTCGCTATAGGAAAATAGTAAGAAACCGAATGTTCGCCATAATGATATTTGCTTTTTTTGTAGTTTTCTTTTGGGGTTCGTTTGAACAGGCAGGCGGTTCAATGACAATTTTTGCTAAAGATTATACACAAAGAGTACTAACCGGTAACACTGCTTTGATTTTTAATATAATTAATATCATTATCACTGTTGTACCAATTCTTATTATCACTTGGGTACTGTTTTTGTTATTCAAACAGACTTTTGGTAAATATGCTTTATCGAATATTTTTTTAGGAGTAAGTTTTGCTATTATTTGGGTTATCGTTCTTTGGATGATTTCGAATAATTTAAATACTAAATCATATGAAGTACAGTACAACACCATTGAAACCATTAAAACGGATGACAAAACAGGTGAACAAAAATTAACTTATAATACTATTACAGAAAAAACTTCTAATTCTGATACTGGCAAAATAGTAGTTCAAACCTTATCTATTCGTACTGCAGATGATCTAAATGAGGGGGGCTCTATTTATATATTTGATTCCGATAAAAGAGGAACATATAAATATATTACTGAAGATAAATCAAGCAAGATCTCGGATAAAATAAAAGCAACAGTGATACGTAAAATTGATAACGAAATTGAAGTTCCTGCCTCATGGTTCGGAATATTAAATTCATTGTTTATTATTGTTTTCGCTCCTTTATTTTCAAAAATATGGGAGAGCAAATTTAATCCAAGTGCAACCGTTAAATACGGTATTGCTTTAATACTTTTGGGTTTAGGATTTTTAGCTCTGGCCTACGGTTCAAGTACAATTCCACAAGGAGCAAAAACGGCATCAGTGAGTATGATCTGGTTAATAATTGCATATTTTTTACATACTATGGGTGAATTGAGCATGGCACCGGTATCCTTATCTTATATAAGTAAATTGGTACCAGCTAAAATGATTGCTTTTATGTTTGGAGTATGGTATTTGGCAATTGCAATCGCTAATAAATCTGCCGGATATTTAGGTGGGATGATAGATCAGGTAACTGAGGAATATGATTTAAGTACCTTCTTCCTGATCTTCACTTTTGTTCCAATTGGCATGGGTATTGTTGCTGTGTTTGCAAGTCCCTTTGTGAAAAAATTAATGCATGGTATAAAATAATTTGTTATGTCAATGAGTTTTAATACAATGTATACTTAGTTACACAAAAAGATCATTAAATAAATTTTAACATGAGATTTTGTAATTTCGACGTTTGATATACTACTATAAAGCAAATTTTGTCACGGAATAGTAAATAAAAAAACATGAAAAATATATTAATCGTTATTATATTTATAAGTTATCCTTTTTTCTCTAATGCTCAAGATAAAGAAATCAACTGGATGACTATGAACGAGGCCCTTGCTGAACAGGTGAAAAATCCAAAAAAAATAATGCTGGATGCATACACCAATTGGTGTGGACCTTGTAAACTGTTAGATAAAAAAACTTTTCGCAATGCTGATGTTGTGAAATACGTTAATGAAAATTATTATGCCGTAAAATTTAATGCAGAAGGTAACGAAAGCATTAAATATAAAGATGAAACTTATACAAATCCGGGCTATAATGATTCAAGAGCAAATAGTAGAAATTCACAACATCAACTATCACAAGCTCTACAAGTTAATGCCTACCCTACCATAGTGTTTTTTGATGAAAGTGGGAATGTTTTGGTCCCTTTACCTGGTTATAAAACCCCTCAACAATTAGAATTGTATTTAAAACTATTTTTAAATAACAGCCACGAAAATATTACAACTCAGGAAGAATGGGGTGCTTATCAAAAAGAATTCAAAAGTGAATTTAAAGGATAATTAATTGTTTCCGCAAAATATGTAAAAGATCTTATGGGAAATATAATTAGACATTAATATTATTATCATTCAAAAAATATATGGTGTTAAATTAAAAATAATTCGTACCTTGTGGTTATCATAAAAGAGTTAGATTAATTTTGAGATTACCATAGTTTAATGGTATTTAACTAATTTAAAGGTCGTAGTTCTACTACGACCTTTTTTTGTGAGATCACAGTATATTATTAACCTAATTAGGTAAGGTAGAATAGGTAATTTTTAATTTACTTTGCAAAAAAAACTTGTGAATTACTTATCCGTTGAAAATATTTCAAAATCTTATGGAGATAAGATGTTGTTCGAAGACATTTCTTTTGGCATCAATAAAGATCAAAAGATTGCCTTTGTAGCAAAAAATGGTACCGGGAAAACCACTATTTTGAATATTATTGCAGAAGTTGATTCGCCAGATTCAGGGAAAATAGTTTTTAGGAAAGGCCTAAAAATTGCTTATTTATCTCAAATAGATTCTTTGGATGAAAAACTTTCTGTTGAACAAACTATTTTTAATTCTGATAATGAAACACTTCAGATAATAGAACAATACGAAAATGCTCTAAAAAATCCTGAAGATCAAGATGCCTATCAAAAAGCGTTTGACCTTATGGATCAACGGAATGCCTGGGATTTTGAAACCCAGTACAAGCAAATCCTATTTAAACTTAATTTGCAAGAATTAGATAAAAAAGTATCAACGCTATCCGGAGGACAAAAAAAAAGATTATCATTAGCCACTGTATTAATTGATAAACCAGATCTGTTAATTTTAGACGAACCGACCAATCATTTAGACCTTGAAATGATTGAATGGTTAGAAAAATTTCTGATAACGGAAAAAATCACTCTTTTTATGGTAACTCATGACAGGTATTTTCTCGAAAGGGTTTGTTCCGAGATCATCGAATTAGACCATGGTAAACTCTATAGATATAACGGAAATTACTCTTATTTTTTACAGAAAAAGGAAGAACGTGTCGCCTTGGAAAAATTAGCGGTTACCAAAGCTAAGAATCTCTATACAAAAGAATTAACATGGATGAGGCGACAACCTAAAGCAAGAACCACAAAATCTAAATCTAGAATTGAAGATTTCCACGACATAAAAGAAAGAGCTCATAAACGTCGAAATGATCACGAGGTACAGCTAGAAATTAATATGGCACGCCTGGGAAGTAAAATTGTGGAAATGCATCATATTTACAAATCGTATGACGATATTAAACTCTTGAAGGATTATAATTACGTTTTTAAACGTGGAGAACGAATTGGCATTATTGGTAAGAACGGAACAGGAAAATCTACTTTTTTAAATATTCTTACTCAAAAAATTCCTGTTGATGGCGGCAAAGTTGTGGTAGGAGAAACCATTAAGTTTGGTTATTACACACAAAGCGGAATTAACCCAA
>Ga0209013_10000050_pt1 | contig 78304 bp, 72 predicted proteins | sample Cruoilmetagenom2_FD_187291 | JGI IMG/M metagenome (GOLD analysis project Ga0209013, IMG submission 187291) | Oil polluted marine microbial communities from Coal Oil Point, Santa Barbara, California, USA - Sample 2 (SPAdes) (version 2) | ecosystem: Environmental > Aquatic > Marine > Oil seeps ... | reverse complement strand
GGAGGGATCAAAGATGTTTTTGGGCTCACGTCGTCATTGGAAGTGTTCGCACCCGGCGCGGACGGTTGGGTGTTCGGACCAACGCCACCGGTGGTAGTTCATGGCACGACTGGCGCCGTGGTAAACGGCGAGTTCTTGTTGATCGGGGGATCAGACATTGCCGGTAAAACTTCCCAGAACCTCGCCACACAAGTATTAGTGCCGGCCACACCTCCTTAGCTGGCAGTGGTCGGATTCAAGGAGACTCTACCCGAATAGGGTGTGTGGGCCAGGCCGCATCTACTACCAACCGCGAAGGGCTGCTCATGGCCGAAAGGGATGCTAAACCGCATTGAAATTTACACCTGGTAGAGTTCCGCTTTCTGGTGTGGTTTAACTCCACCCTTGACCCAACGCGGCAATTGCTACCGTCGACAGTCAGAAGCAACTCGATCAAATCCGCATACTGGCCTTTGTAACGCAGCGTCGCGAGCTCCATTCGCACTGACTGAACCGAATCCCGATCAAATCCTAAGACGGGGCATCTGATGCAGCCTAAACATGTAACTGTAGGAAGATAGCGAGTTATCAGCCCCGACTCGCTGCGGACATTTGGAGCGTAGGCTAATTAGCCGTAGACTACCCGAAACAACCAAATGAGATTCACGCAATGAATATAGTCAGATCAGTCCTTCTATTTCTTCTGCTTTTTACAGGATCAGTGGCGACGGCACAGGACTAGCCAAACATTGTTTTGGTCTTTTTGGATAACTTCGGTTGGGGGGAGCCCGGATTCAATGGCGGCGGGATAATTCGCGGTGCAGCTACGCCCCGACTCGATCAGTTGGCCGCCGAGGGCCTCCGCTTAACCAACTTCAATGTCGAAGTCCAATGTACGCCTTCCCGATCCGCCATCATGACCGGTCGATATGCGATCAGAAGCGGCAATGGGGTCGCGCCTCTGGGCGAAGGCGTCTACGGACTTGTGCAATGGGAAGTCACAATGGCCGAAATGCTCTCGGATGCAGGCTACAGCACCGGCATGTTCGGGAAATGGCACTTAGGTCGCTCGGAAGGCAGGTTCCCGACTGACCAGGGCTTCGATGAATGGTATGGGGTTCCGAACTCGACGGATGAATCAGCCTACACTGCATTGGAAGGCTTCGCGGAGAGTGGGGTCGAAGAAACCTTCGTGATGGAAGCACGCAAGGGCGGAAAGCCAAACCAGGTGCGGCCCTACCGGCTGGATTACCGCCCGCTCATTGATGGCGACCTCACGGACAAAGCGATTGACTTCATGAAGCGCCAGTCGAAAAACGGCAAGCCCTTCTTCCTCTATCTTCCGTACACGGCGACGCACTACCCGAGCCGTCCACATCCGGATTTTGTGGGCAAGACCGGGAATGGTAACTGGGCGGATCTCCTGCTTCAGATCGATACGTACACCGGTAGATTACTTGACACAATCGACGAACTCGGTATTCGTGATAACACGATCTTCATCTTCACCGCCGACAATGGACCGGAGGCGCCACCGCATGGAAACGTCACTCTGACGGTCGAAACCGCGAGTCCCGGATCGGCCGGACCCTGGCGCGGCACCTTGTTTACCGGTTTCGAGGGTGCACTGAGGGTTCCTTTCGCAATGCGGTGGCCTGGCAACATCCCCGCTGGAACTGCCAGCGATGAGATTGTCCATGAAATGGATCTCTTTCCCACTTTGGCACAAATTGCCGGTGGGAAAGTGCCCGATGACCGAGTTATCGACGGGATAGACATGTCGGGTTTTTTCCTCGGCAAGCAGGACGAATCCGGCCGTGAGGGCGTCATTGTCTATATGGGTAACGACATTTACGGCGTTAAATGGCGTAACTGGAAGGTTAACTTCAAGGAGCTGGACTCGGTTTTCAGTGAGACGGTGCAATACGGAATGCCGCGGGTCTACAATCTTCTGACTGATCCGCAGGAGCGCGAAAACGTTCTCTTCCCCAACACCTGGGTTCCGAAGGCGGCTTTAGGTCAGTTGGGAGAGCACGCGGCGTCGCTGCAGTCCAATCCGCCGATCAAGCCCGGAACGCTGGATCCATACCAACCGCCCGAATAATCAACCCGGTTGAGCGAGAGTTTTTCTTGTCTGGCAAAGGGCCGCTATATGTGGCCGACTCCGGCACGTCATGCCGTTGAATTACGCATCCTTTGAATGGTCGCTTTGGAGGCAGGACCGGCCAGTCACCCCAAGTTGCTGTTTATAGCTGGAGTCGAAGCAGGCATTGTCAAATGTATAATGTAAATATGACCGGAGGCCAGAAAATTCCGTGGTGAACCGCCCCGGGTTTTCGGGAGACTGGTTTGTGTGAGTCAGGCTGCAGCACCCTGCCCCGGATCAATCCAGCGGCAATTCCGGAAAGGTAATGCTGAGCAGATACTCACCGGCAGCATCAACCGCCTGCTCGGTTAACTCGGGGCGATCACCTTTTGCCGGCATTTCCCGGTAACCTTCTTCTGCATGCTCAAACAACACGGTTGACCATAGCGGGGAACGCTGGGACCAGGCGTTCCGGTCGCCGATTGCTGGCGCTCCGTCCACACCTTCATCATGGCAGGACGCGCAAGCCTGCTCATAGATTTCCTTTCCATAGGCCAGCCTGCGTTCTTTATAGAAGCCAAGCGCCTGTTTTTGCCCAGCCGCGTCCAGCGACGGGGACGACGCCAGTTCACAGTATGCCGCAGGGCTGAGTAAACAAAGAAGACCAAGAATTACGCAGTGACGATTAATCATGAACATAAACTACCTCGACGGGTCCGTGTGGTCAAACGAGAATACCAATAACCCATGCTCCAGGCAGGAATTTATTGCGGGCGCAACAGCGCTTCTCCCCCCAAATTTGTAAGAACTGTAATTTGGTCTATCCTTTATACATGTACACTGACACTCACTAAACAAAACGCGGAGAATCCTCATGAAAGTATTTTCACGGTCATTTATTCTCATGGCACTTGTCGCTATTGTTTCCCCCGTGTTGCCTGCAAAAGCAGAAGATGCCGCCGGCGGCTTGCGCTACTCAATAACCGTCTCGCAGTTCGAGAACCGGTCGGGTTGGTATGGCAGTTGGGATATTGGTGACGCCTGGGGCACGGTACTCACCGACATGCTCAACCAGACCGGCAGGTTTATTGTTCTCGGTGAAACCGACATGCGTTATGCGGCCATGGACGAACAGGACTTTGCCGCATCTGGTCGCACAGCCAGCGGTAAAAAAGCGCCGGTAACGGGACAGATGACGCCGGCTCAACTGCTCGTAAAGGGTGCTATCACCCATGCCCAGGGCGACACTGGCGGCGCCGGTGGCGGATTTCGTATCAAGGGCATCCGGATCGGTGGCGGCGGTGGGAAAGGCGAAGTGAATGCCACGATCTACATAGTCGATTCAACCACCGGGCAGGTTTTGGCTTCCAAGAGCGTCGTCGGCACCCACGAGCGCAAGTCGTTTGATGTAGGATACTCGTCGTATGACTGGGGTGCTGCTTTCGGTGGCCATGCCAATGATAACGTTGGGCTCGCGGTTCAGGACGCATGCGCGGAGGCAGTCGATTTCCTGGTCGCCCAACTGCCGAACGTCCCATGGACCGGCTCAGTGGTGCTGGTCAAAGGGGACAAGGTTTACGTTAACCGTGGCGCCCGCGAGGGCGTTGCTGTAGGCCAGACCTTCACCGTCGGGCAAGTCGAGGTTTTGCGTGATCCGGGTACGGGGGAGGTGCTCGACGAAAGCATGACCGAGGTCGCACGTCTCAGGGTCAGTCAAGTCAAGGAAAAGCTATCCATTGCAGATATCACCTCAGGCAGCACGGCAGCAGTGGAACAGGGTATGACGATTCACCAACCCTGACCCACCCGGGAAATACTGGTCCAGTTGCCGCTCGGGGCATTACACCGCCATGAGGGTTTCGTCCAGGCGCCGCAACAGGAGGTCCGCGTGATCGAGGTCAAACACCATCGGGGGGCGCATCTTGACAACGTTGTTGTGCGGGCCGTCCAACCCAGCCAGCACCCCACGCTGGCGCAGGCCGTCCACGATTTTTTTGGCCCAGGCACCATCGGCGGTGCGGTTCTTACGGTCCGAAACGATGTCGATCCCGATGAAAAAGCCAGAACCGCGAATATCCCCTATGGCCTCGTGGCGTCCGGCCAGTTGGTTCAGCCCCTCATTCAGGTAACCGCCAACTTTCGCCGCGTTCTGCTGCAGGCTTTCAGCCTCGATAACTTCCAGCACTGCACTGGCGGCCGCGCATGAAACCGGATTGCCGCCAAAAGTATTGAAATACCGCGCCTTGTGTTCGAAGGGCTCGATGACCTCAGCGCTGGTCACCACTGCCGACACGGGATGGCCATTACCCATGGGTTTACCCATGGTCACGATATCCGGTACCACGCCATGCCCCTGAAAACCCCAGAAGTCATGTCCAGTGCGGCCAAAGCCTGACTGGACCTCATCTGCCACGAAAACGCCCCCCGCTGCGCGAACGGAGTCCACTGCCCGCTGTAGATATCCCGCCGGAACCCGGGGCACGCCATCGCTGGAAAAAATTGTATCGACTATGAAGGCAGCCAATTTGATCCCCCGGCTTTCCAGCGTGGCTACTGCTTCGTCCAGGTGGGCCGCATAACGATCTCCAGCCGCAGTGTCATCCTCGCGGTACAGGCCTCGATAAGTATCGGGCGCCGGTACGGTGACGATGTTCGGCTCGCGAAGTTCATGCGACTGATCGCATGTAGAGATCTGGGCAATCGCCCAGCTGTTCCCGTGATAGGCATTCTCAGTGACGATGACACCGGTACCGCCGGTGCGGGCACGCGCAATGCGCAGGGCCAGTTCATTAGCCTCTGTCCCGGTACAGGCAAACATGGCAACGCGCAGCGGTTCAGGAAATTTCGCAACCAGCTTTTCTGCATACTCGAGCACCCCTTCGTGCAGGTATCGGGTGTGCGTGTTAAGAGTCTGGATCTGCCGGCTCAGAGCTTCGACCACATGGGGATGGCAGTGACCGACATGGGGAACGTTGTTGTACACATCCAGGTACTGGCGGCCGTCAGCATCGTACAGCCATACGCCATCGCCCCTGACCAGGTGAATCGGCTCGGAATAGAACAGCCGGTAAGCCTTGCCAAGCAGGCGATTGCGCCGTTCAATCATCTCATTCACGCTGGTTTTGTATTCAGGCACAATGAGCTCCATTCAGTCATTCTGCATTTCGTACCAGGCTTTGCTGCGGTTGACGATCCTTACCACTGACAGCATCACCGGCACCTCCACCAGCACGCCCACCACGGTGGCCAGCGCGGCGCCGGATTCCAGCCCGAAAATGGCGATGGCGGCGGCAACCGCCAGTTCAAAGAAATTGCTCGCGCCAATCAGGGCCGACGGGGCTGCAACGCAGTGCTCTACCCCGAGTTTCCTGTTCAGCAGGTAGGCCAGCCCCGAGTTGAAATACACCTGGATCAGGATGGGTATGGCCAACAGTACGATGATCAGTGGTTGCGCAATGATCTGCTTGCCCTGGAATCCAAACAGCAGCACCAGCGTGATCAGCAGGGCCGAAAGAGAAACGGGGTGCATGCGGTCCAGCACCGCCTTCAACCGCTCATCTCCACGCTTGCCACGTGTCAACCATTTGCGCCACAGGCTGGCAACGATCACCGGCAACACGATATACAGCACCACCGAGAGCATCAGCGTATCCCAGGGAACATGGATTGAGGAAATTCCGAGCAGCAGCGCCACGATAGGTGCAAAGGCAAATACCATGATCAGGTCATTCAGCGCCACCTGAGATAGCGTGAACCCCGGGTGGCCATCGCTGAGGTTGCTCCAGACGAACACCATGGCGGTACACGGAGCGGCCGCCAGCAGGATCAGCCCGGCGATGTAGCTGTCCAGTTGATCCGCGGGCAGCCAGCCGGCAAAAAGATTGCGGATAAACAGCCAACCCAGCAAAGCCATGGAGAATGGCTTGACAGCCCAGTTTACGAACAGCGTTACACCCACACCTTTCCAGTGCCGGCGGACTTCAACCAGCGAATGAAAGTCGATCTTGAGCAACATCGGCAGGATCATCAACCAGATCAGCACAGCCACCGGCAGGTTAACGCTGGCAACTTCCATTGCGCCCAGTGATTCAAAGAGAGCGGGGAAGACGTGTCCAAGCCCAATACCGGCCAGGATGCACAGGACCACCCACCCGCTCAGGTAACGCTCGAAAAACGGCATTTGCGCCCTGCTGGATCGCCGTGCAGCAGGCTCGCATTGAACGCTCATGGATTGACTCCCTCGCAAAGCAATATCAGCATGCTGTTCACTCTTCTGTGGATTTCATCACGAGTATCTCTGAATTCCGCCATGATCTCATCCTCATTGCCCGTCGCTTTGGCCGGGTCCGGCAATGGCCAGTGAATCTTGCTGACCCCCCGGGGCAAGGCCGGGCACATTTCATCCGCGTGTCCACAGACCGTGACCACCACGTTTGCCCCGCGCAGCATTTCTTCAGTAACCACGGTTGACTGCTGGCCCGAAATATCGACACCTGCTTCTTTCATGACCGCTATGGCGCGGGGGTTTTTACCATGCGCCTCGATACCGGCCGACTCTACAGAAAATTGGCCGTTTGAGAGATGGCGGGTCCAGCCTTCGGCCATCTGGGAGCGGCATGAATTGCCGGTGCATAAATAAAGGATATTGATTGGTTCTGACACTCTGCAAGGTACTCGCTTTGTTCAACCATTTTACGCTACTCCTTAAAAATTACATTGAAATGACATGGGTCTTTTATCCACTGTTTATTTCGAAAAGACCCTGACTGTTAGAGCGTGCTTGCGTGCGAAATTTCCAGAGCTTTCGGCCGCAAGCGACCTCTTACCGTAGCTGGCAAGCACGCAAGCAGAGTAAAAAGTTGTTGACTTCAAAAATTCGCTATGTTTCTATCCGCAGCATGCATGCGCGAAACGTCAGTGTGACTAAAGTTGCCCACCGGGTCCTCGGTGGCCTGTCCGCGCATAGGTTGAATGTGGAAAATCGTGGCCTCAGCCTCCTCATTCTGGTTTCTCTTATTGTGCTTCTAATTATTGGAAGAGGTGCGGGGACAGGCTGAAGCAAAACAACAAACAAGCTGAAAAACCCGCAACAGAAATTGCGGGTTTTTTTTTAATGGACAGATACAGGCAAGATTATGCATAGCGACCAAATGAAAAAAGGACCTGACCGGGCGCCGGCCCGCGCCATGCTCCGTGCGACCGGGCTGGATGACAAACAGATTTACCAGCCAATGATCGCGGTGGTGAACACCTGGTCGGATGTCACACCATGCAATATGCACCTGCGTGACCTGGCTGAACCGTTGAAAGAGGGCATTCGCGCCGGTGGCGGCACACCTGTCGAGTTTGGCAGCATTGTCGTCACCGACGGCATCTCGATGGGCTCGGAGGGCATGAAATGCTCCCTGATGTCCCGTGAGGTGGTGGCGGACTCCATCGAATTGGTCACACGGGGTCATTGCCTGGACGGAGTGGTTGTGCTGGTTGGTTGCGACAAGACCATACCAGCTGCTGCGATGGCCCTGGCCCGCCTGGATATTCCCGGCATTGTGATCTACGGCGGATCCATCATGCCCGGCACTCACAACGGCATACCCATCACCATCCAGGACGTATTCGAGGCGGTGGGCGCCCGCGCCGCCGGCAAGATTGATGATGATGAACTCAGGGCAGTCGAAATGGACGCCTGCCCCGGCGCCGGCGCATGCGGCGGACAATTCACCGCCAACACAATGGCCCAGGTACTGACGGCGCTGGGCTTGTCGCCAATGGGTGTGAACGACATTCCAGCAGTACATCCGGACAAGCTTGGGGCCATGCACGCTTGCGGCGAATTGGTGGTGAAACGGGTCAATGAAGGACAAAGTGCGCGCGAGATGGTCACCCATGAATCACTGCGCAATGCCGCCACAGTGGTTACCGCAACCGCCGGGTCCACCAATGCCGTGCTACACCTGCTGGCCATCGCCCGCGAGGCTGGCGTCGACTTCAACATCGACGAATTCGATGAAATATCCCGCCACACACCCATTATCGCAGACCTGAAACCGGCCGGCCGCTTCATGGCCCCCGACTTGTTCCTGGCAGGCGGCACCCGATTGGTTATTAAAAAGCTCAAGGAAGCCGACCGCCTGGTGGATGCCCCCACAGTCAGCGGTAAAAGCCTGTTCGAAGAAGTTTCAGAGGCCGAAGAAAGCCCGGGCCAGGAGGTGGTTGTCCCCTTTGACCAGCCACTGGAGACACGTGGTGGCTTCGGCATTCTCTACGGCAGAATCGCCCCCGAGGGCTGTGTCGCCAAGCTGGCCGGCCATGGCGAATTCTCCTTCAGCGGACCGGCACGTGTTTATGAAAGCGAAGAAGAATGCTTCCATGCGGTTCAAAACCGCGAAATCGAAAAAGGCGATGTCATCGTAATCCGCAACGAAGGCCCCCGTGGCGGCCCGGGCATGCGTGAGATGCTGGCCGTGACAGCCGCGCTGGTCGGACAGGGCCTGGGGGACGACGTTGCCTTGATGACCGATGGCCGTTTCAGTGGCGCCAGTTACGGCTTCGTGGTCGGCCACATCGCACCGGAAGCCGCCAACGGTGGCCCCATTGCGTTGCTGCGCAATGGCGACAGGATCACCATCGACGTAGACAAACGGAGCATCGACACCGATGCAGACCTTGAGTCCCGTCGTTCCAAATGGCAACCGCGCAAGCCGGCCTATACATCAGGCGCACTGGCCAAGTACGCATACCTGGTGTCCTCCGCTTCGGAAGGCGCTGTAACCTCTTTCCCCCATCAACATAATGACCAGACAAGCAACCCAGGAGTAATTGCACAATGACCATGTATTTCGAAAAAGACGCGAGCCTAGATCCCCTTGAGGGCAAGACAATTGCCATTATTGGCTACGGCAGCCAGGGCCGGGCACACGCCAACAACCTTCACGAAAGCGGCGTCAATGTCGTCGTCGGCGTGCGCGAAGGCGGCCCCTCGTGGGAAAAGGCCAGGGCAGACGGACTGACGGTTGCCACACCGGCGCAAGCCGCAGTCCAGGGCGACATGATCGCCATCCTGCTGCCCGACATGGTCCAGCCGAAAGTGTTTGAGGAAGACATCAGGCCAAATGCAAGACCAGGCACGTCCATCCTGTTTGCGCATGGTTTTAACATCCACTTCGGCCAGATCAAGGTGCCGGACAGCATGGACGTGGTGATGGTGGCGCCCAAGGGCCCGGGCGACCTGGTCCGCCGCCAGTATGAAGAAGGCAAAGGCGTACCCAGCCTGATGGCCGTTGAGCAGGACGCTTCCGGCGAGGCCTTCGACCGCACCCTGGCTTATGCCCATGGCATCGGTGGAACACGTGGTGGCGTTATCACGACCACCTTCAGGGAAGAGACCGAAACCGACTTGTTCGGCGAACAGGCCGTTCTGTGCGGCGGCGCAACGGAACTGGTGGTGCAAGGGTTCCAGACCCTGGTCGAAGCCGGTTACCAGCCCGAAGTCGCCTATTTCGAATGCATGCATGAATTGAAACTGATCGTCGACCTGCTGTTCGAGGGCGGCCTGGCCAAGATGAACAAGTTTGTCAGTGAAACAGCCCAGTATGGTGATTTCGTCAGCGGTCCCCGGGTCATTAACGATGAAACCAGACAACGCATGAAAGAGGTCCTCGACGACATCACCAGTGGCAAATTTGCCCGTGAGTGGGCCGCCGAGTATGAGTCCGGCCTCAAAAACTTCCGCCGCATGGAACAAGAGGATATGGACCAGCCGATTGAGAAAGTGGGCGCCGAACTGCGGGCACAAATGAGCTGGATCAACAGCGACTAGGTAGAAATAAGGAGAGCCAATCATGGCGGATTACGTACATATCTTTGACACCACCCTGCGCGATGGCGAGCAATCACCAGGATGTTCCATGAACATGCAGGAAAAACTACAAGTGGCGCGGACCCTGGAAGACCTGGGTGTCGACGTGATCGAGGCGGGATTCCCGGCCGCATCTGATGGCGACTTTGAGTCCGTGAAAGCCGTGGGCGAACTGGGTCTGAATGCGACCATCTGCGGATTGTCGCGCACACGCCGGGGCGATATCGATGCCGTAGCCCGGGCCCTGGAAACAGCCAACAAGGGGCGGCTGCATATTTTCATCGCCACCAGCCCCATCCACCGTGAATACAAGCTCAAGATGAGCAAACAGCAGATTATTGATGAGGCCACCGGGGCCATAGAGTACGGTCTGCAATTTTTTGACAATATCGAAATCACCGCCGAAGATGCGGGTCGCACGGAAATGGATTACCTGGTGGAATACTTCCAGGCCGCGGTCGACGCCGGGGCCCACGTGTTGAATGTCCCGGACACCGTGGGTTACGTCACCCCCAGCGAAATCCGCCAGCAATACCAGAACCTCAGCGACCATCTGAACAAACCGGATTCGGTCATCCTGAGTTGTCATTGCCATAACGACCTGGGCCTGGCCGTAGCCAACAGCCTGGGCGCCATCGAGGGCGGTGCGCGCCAGGTGGAATGCACCATCAACGGCATCGGCGAACGCGCCGGCAACTGCTCATTGGAGGAAGTCGTGATGGCGTTGCGCACGCGCAATGACCGCTACAACCTGGAGACCGGCATCGATACCACGAAACTGTATCCAGCCAGCCGCGTTGTCTCGGCAGTGACCGGATCACAGGTTCAGCCCAACAAGGCCATCGTCGGGCGCAATGCCTTCGCCCACGAGGCAGGCATTCACCAGGACGGCATCCTCAAGCACGCGGAAACCTACGAGATTATGAAACCGGAAACGGTCGGTGTACCTGAAAACACCCTCGTGCTGGGCAAGCACAGCGGCCGCCATGCTTTCAGCAACCGCCTCGATATCCTGGGATTTTCCATCAACAAGGAACAACTGGAACAGCTGTTCGTCAAGTTCAAGCAACTGGCGGATCGCAAAAAGAGCGTCTATGACGAAGATATTGAAGCGCTGGTACTGGGCACGGAGCAGACCGGCCCCTGGCACCTGGATGCCATCTCCATTCATACCGAAGTCGAGGACAGTGACCAGTGTGCCGAAGCCAGCCTGAAGCTGCGATTTGACGGTAGTGCGCCGCGTATTTTCAGCGGCCGTGGCGACGGACCAGTCAATGCCATTGTGAACGCAATCCGGAAAATCATCGAAGAAGAACTGCACGTGGAGGAATTCCAGGTCAGCGCGGTTTCCAGCGGCAGCGACGCCCAGGGCCGCGCCACGGTACGCGCCACCATTGGCGCCAGCCGTTACCAGGGTACCGGGGTTTCCACGGACATTGTTGAAGCCTCAGCCCAGGCTATGGTCAGCATCATGAACCGGCACCACCAGCACCAGGGTAAAGATCTTTCGGAGCCCCGGATTTCAGCCGCCATCTAGAGCCTGTAGGAAATGGGAATTGTCATGAACGAAAAACTGGAAGTGGTAAATGACGCAGCAGTCGCGCACTGATTCAACGCTGTTCGAAAAGGTGTGGCAACGCCACCTGGTCAGGGAGGAATCTGCCGAGACACCAGCTATTCTCTACATTGACTTGCACCTTTTGCACGAGGTAACCACTCCCCAGGCCTTTGCTGAACTGAAAAAGCGCGGATTGCGCGTGCGGCGTCCGGACCGTTGCCTGGCCACCATCGATCACTCCACGCCAACATCACCGCCTGACGCCGATGGCAGACGCCACTATGTGACCGGCCAGGCGCAGGCTCAGGTAGAGACTGTGCAGCGGAACTGCGAGGAACACGGCATAGTCCTGCATGGCTGGGACAGCCCCAACCGCGGTATTGTCCACGTAATTGGCCCGGAACTGGGTACGACCCAGCCAGGCATAACCATCGTTTGCGGTGACAGCCACACCAGCACGCACGGGGCTTTCGGCGCCCTGGCATTCGGTATCGGCACCACCGAGGTCGGACATGTACTGGCCAGCCAGTGCCTGTTACAGAGCAAGCCGAAAACTCTGGGAATTCGTATTGAGGGTAAACTCGCGCCGGGCGTCACAGCCAAAGATGTGATTTTGTTCATTATCGGTGAAATCGGTGTAGACGGCGGCACAGGCTCAGTGATCGAGTATTACGGCAGCACCGTCCGGGCTATGGACATGGATGGCCGCATGACCCTGTGCAACATGTCGATCGAATGCGGCGCGCGGGCGGGTATGGTTGCGCCTGATGACACGACATTCGATTACCTTGAAGGACGGCCCATGGCTCCACGTGACGAGGACTGGGATACCGCCGTGACTGACTGGAAGACCTTGAAAACAGATTCGGGTGCGGAATACGATGCGCAGGTGGACATCGACGCTACCCGGATTCGGCCTTCAGTTACTTACGGTACCCACCCCGGAATGGTGGTGGCTGTTGATGAAATGATACCGTCAGCCAGCGCCAATGAGTCCATCACCGCCGCACTGGAATACATGGAGTTCCAGGCGGGTAAATCGCTGGCGGACGAGTCTGTGGACGTGGTTTTCATTGGCAGTTGCACCAACTCGCGGCTCAGTGATTTGCGCGCCGCTGCCAGCATCATGAAAAACCGTAAGGTTGCGGACGGCCTGCGCGTCCTCGTCGTACCCGGCTCCGAAGAAGTCCGCCGGGCTGCTGAAGCCGAAGGCCTGGACCATGTTTTCACCGAGGCCGGCGCCCAATGGCGTGAGCCTGGTTGCTCCATGTGTATCGGCATGAACGGAGATATCGCCGCGCCAGGCGAGTTGGTGGTCAGCACCAGCAACCGGAATTTCAGGGGCAGACAGGGGCCGCTAAGCCGCACCATCCTGGCCAGTCCACTGACGGCTGCAGCCAGCGCAATAACCGGTAAGGTAAGCAATCCGCAGCAATTCCTGGAGGTGGATAATGACTGAACGAAAGACATCACCGGACCTCATAATTCGTTCGTATACGTATAATCTTCCAGTGGAAAATATCGACACAGACCAAATTATACCGGCCCAGTTTCTAACCACGACAGAACGCGAGGGGCTGGGGAAATTCTGCTTCTATGCCTGGCGTTTTAACGAAGATGGTACTAAAAAGGACATTAACCCGTTACTTGACCACCAGCCGGACCGCCATCGTGTGTTGGTAGCCGGGAGTAATTTCGGTTGTGGATCGTCCCGTGAGCACGCACCGTGGGCGCTGCTCGATTTTGGGTTCCGGGCTATTATCAGCAGCCGTTTTGCTGATATATTCCGCAACAATTCACTTAAGAATGGCCTCATTCCGGTCACAGCTGAAGAGCACATCATCCGGTATCTGCACAAGCACCCGGACAGCATCGTGAACATTGACATTGGCAGGCGTGAATTGACAGTAGGGGATTATGGAACCTTTGATTTTCCCCTGGACCCGTTCTCTGTTTTCTGCCTGACACGCGGGATCGACCAACTGGACTTCATCTTGCAAAACGAACAGGAAATCAGTGCCCATGAACAACGATACAGCAAATAGCCCGGCCCGGGCCTTCCGGGTCGTCGGCTTGCCGGGTGATGGTGTCGGCGCCGAAGTCTACCAGTCAGCCCGCCAGGTGCTTGCGGTTATGGATGATCTGTTCAATCTCCCGATCGAACTGGATGAACATCTGATTGGCGGGGTCGCCGTGGACGCCACTGGATCACCGCTGCCACAGGCCACGATTGACGCCTGCAAATCAGCGGATGCAGCGCTGATGGGCGCCGTTGGCGGACCCAAATGGGACAATCACCCGGCAGAACAGCGGCCCGAATTCGGGCTGCTGAAAATTCGCTCCGAATTTAATCTGTTCTGCAATCTCCGGCCCATTGTGACCCACCCTGCCCTGCAGGCATTTTCCCCGCTCCGGCCGGAACGCCTGCTTGGCGTGGACCTGATGATGGTCAGGGAGCTGACGGGGGGCATTTACTTCGGTAATAAATGGCGTGATGCGGACCAGGCAGAAGATGTCTGCCGCTATACACGTGGTGAGATCGAGAGGATCACGCGAGCTGCCGGCAGGTTGGCCCGCCAGCGTAAAGGCCGGATCACGTTGGTGGACAAGGCTAATATCCTGGAGACATCCCGCCTCTGGCGCGAGGTCGTGAGCCAGTTGCTGGAGAACGAATTCCCGGACCTGAGCCTGGAAATCCTGTTGGTTGACGCTGCCGCCATGCACCTGTTGACCCGGCCCGCTGATTTTGACGTAATTCTGACCGAAAACCTGTTTGGCGACATCCTGTCGGATGAGGCTTCCATGTTGTGCGGTTCCATGGGACTACTGCCTTCAGCTTCCCTGAACGATGAGAGATTCGGCCTGTATGAACCCATCCACGGTTCCGCTCCGGACATCGCCGGGCAGGGCAAGGCCAATCCTTATGCCATGTTGCTGTCGGTAGCCATGATGCTGCGGCATTCCCTGGACCGCACGGACGAGGCTGATGCCCTGGAGAGCAGTATTCATCAGTGCTGGGATGATGGGATTCTGACCCCGGACCTGGTACCCGGTGGTTGCAGCACCGCCCGGGTCACCGAGGCCGTTTGTGAGCGGCTGAGTTCTGGCCGAAATACAGCCAAACGATGAAATCGGGATGAGGAAATTTTAAATGAAAGTGTCCAGCCACCCGCCTGCTTCTGCCCCGGATCAGACCAGCGAGTCTCGGCAATCGCTTTTCGATCAGTACATACCGCAAATCATGCAATGCAGGCTGGATGACCTAGTGCAGCAAACACCCTTGCAGGATATGCCGGCACTGTCAGAACGGCTCGGTGTTCGTGTTCTGGTCAAGCGCGAAGACCTGCAAGCGGTATTCTCCTTCAAGCTGAGAGGCGCTTATGCCAGGCTGCTCAAACTGAATGAAGCGCAAAAACAACAGGGTGTAATCTGCGCCTCGGCCGGCAACCACGCCCAGGGGGTTGCCCTGGCAGCACGGCATCTCGGTATAGACGCCGTGATCGTTATGCCTGCAATCGCGCCGGACATAAAAATAGACGCCGTAAAAAAACTGGGCGCTAACGTAATCATCCATGGCGATGACTTCGATACCGCCTGCGTGCACGCCCTGCAACTGGCGGAAGAGGAAAACCGGATATTCGTCCACCCCTACGACGACCCTGACGTGATTACCGGGCAGGCGACCATCGCCCTGGAACTGTTCCGGCAGAGCAGCACGTCCATAGACTACCTGTTCATACCTGTCGGTGGCGGAGGTTTGGCGGCCGGCATGGCCCTGGTTAGCAGGTACCTGCACCCGGGCATCAGGCTGATTGGTGTGGAAGCCGAAGAATCGGCCTCCATGCAAGCGGCCTTCCAGGCTGGAAAGCCCGTGTCACTGCAGGAAGTCGGCCATTTCGCCGAAGGCGTGGCAGTGAAACAGGTCGGCGATACCAGCTTTGCCATCTGTTCCCAATTGCTGGATGAAATCATCACCGTGGACAACGATGAAATTTGTGCTGCGGTGCAGGATACTTACGAGGACACCCGCGCTATAGCAGAACCGGCAGGCGCCCTGGCCATTGCAGGAATCAAGCGATGGTTCGCTGAAAATCCGGGGAACAAGCCCGGAGAAAATAATGGCTGCGTCGCAACCGTTCTGTCCGGCGCCAATGTGAATTTTGCCCGCCTGCGTCATATTGCCGAGCGTGCTGCCGTTGGTGAAGAACAGGAAGCGCTGCTCGGCGTCACGATCCCCGAACGCCCGGGCAGTTTCCTGGAATTTTGCGAGACCATCGGCCTGCGCGGCATCACCGAGTTCAATTACCGTTACGCGGACCACTCGGATGCCCATCTTTTTGTCGGCATTGCGCTGAATAATGGACTGACCGAGAAAGAAGGAATACTCAGCGAACTGCGGGACCATGGCTTCCCCGTATCCGACCTCTCCGGTAACGATATGGCTCGCTTGCACATCCGCCACATGGTGGGTGGAAGGGCAAACGTCGAAAATGAACAGCTTTACCGATTCGAATTTCCAGAGCGCCCGGGCGCCCTGCTGCAGTTCCTGCGTGGGATGAAAACAGACTGGAACATCAGCCTGTTCCACTACCGCAACTACGGGTCAGAATACGGCCGTGTCCTGATGGGCATCCAGGTACCTGATGAGGACAGCATGCGCTTCCAGCGCTTCCTGGCCGACACCGGCTACAGCTATCAATCCGAAGCCGGCAATACCGCTTACGAGATGTTTGTCGGTCCGCCCACAGGCGCGTAGCAAATCCCGTCGACGTCATTAGAAATTAAGGTACCTGCTTTGCCTTTCATGATTGCCGCCAGGTCCGAAAGCTGGCCAATGGCGCTCTGGTGGCCGGTTTTGCGGACAAACTGGCAGGCGCCGAGCACTTTCGGTCCCATCGATCCGTCCGCGAAGTCCATTGCCTCCAGGGCATCCGGATGCGCGGCTATTATGGATCTCTGGTCTGGTGTTCCGAATTCAGCGTAAATATGGGGCACGTCCGTCAACATCACGAACATTTCGGCATCCAGGCCCCTGGCCAGCAGGCTGCTGGCCAGGTCCTTATCGATAACGGCTTCGACACCATACAGCTTGCGGTTTTCGTCGTGGGCGGTAGGGATACCCCCGCCACCTGCGCAAATTACTACCACGCCGTTATCCACCAGTATCCGGATGGCCTTCATCTCGATGATTCGCTGCGGCAGCGGTGAGGGAACGACCCTGCGGAAGTATTCTCCATCGGGCGCCATTGACCACCCCTTTTCCTGCTGCAGTCTTTCCGCCTCTGCCCGTTGGTAAACCGGGCCCACCGGTTTGGTGGGATTCTGGAAGGCAGGATCGGCCGGGTCGACCAGAATCTGGGTGAGAATCGTGACGATGTTATCCTCGAACGGAATGATGTTGCCCAGTTCCTGCTCGATCATGTAGCCGATCATACCGACAGTTTCGGCGCCCAGGACATCCAGAGGATAAGGATCAACGGCTGTGTAGGCGGCGTCCATCAATGCCAGTAAACCGACTTGCGGTCCGTTACCGTGCGCGATGACCAATTCGTGATTTTCGTTAACTGCGGCCAATTGCGCCACCGCCACGCGAATGTTTTCGCGCTGATTTTCAGCGTTTAGTTCCTGACCACGCTGTAATATGGCGTTGCCACCCAGAGCCACCACTACTCTCATTGATCCATTCCCTGTTTTTGTCTTGAAATCATCAACCGAGCCCGCTTTTCACTGCTTGCCCAGGGTGGCCACCAGCAGTGCCTTGATGGAATGTACGCGGTTTTCCGCCTGTTCGAACTGGATGCCCGCGGGCGATTCGAACACCTCCTCGGTGACTTCCATGGCGTCCAGACCAAATTGCTCTTTTATATCCCGGCCCACCTGGGTTTCGAGGTTGTGGAACGCGGGCAGACAGTGCATAAACCGCACCCTGGGATTGCCACTTGCAGCCATGAGCCCGGCATTGACCTGGTAAGGCATTAGCAACTCGATACGCTCCTTCCAAACCTCCGCGGCTTCGCCCATGGACACCCACACATCTGTGTGGATGAACTGCACGCCGTCGACCGCTTCGCTGGGATTCTCAGTCAAGGTAAGCGTTCCCATGTTCATTTTCTCGAGCTCACGTGCATATTCGATCAATTCTTCATCCGGCCAAAGGTTTCTGGGTGCGCCAATGCGCACATCCATGCCCATCAAACAGCCGGCGATCATCAGGGAATTACCCATGTTGGAGCGCGCGTCCCCGACGTAGGCGTAGGAGAAGTCATGCCAGGGCTGTGGAATATACTCGCGCATGGTCATCAGGTCAGCAACCATCTGCGTTGGATGAAACTCATCCGTCAAGCCGTTGAAGACCGGAACGCCGGCATATTGCGCCAGTTCCTCGACAATGTGCTGGCCTGAACCGCGATACTCAATGGCGTCGTACATGCGGCCCAGCACGCGGGCCGTGTCCTGGACGGACTCTTTTTTGCCCATGTGTGTACCAGCCGGGTCGAGATAAGTCACGTTGGCGCCCTGGTCATAAGCGGCCACCTCGAAGGCGCAACGCGTGCGGGTGGATGCCTTTTCGAAAATCAAGGCAATATTCTTCCCGCGCAGGTGCTGAACCTCGGTGCCCGCATACTTGGCCCGCTTCAGGTCCCGCGCCAGGTCCAGGATATAAACCAGGTCCCGTTTCGAAAAGTCGATCAGCTTGAGAAAGCTGCGATTCTTGAGGTTAAACGGCATGGTAATTCCTCCTGTGAATTCTGTTGAATATCTGCGTGGCCCACAAAGACATTATGCCCTTGCCGTCCATGCTATTGCGAATGCCAACATCATGGTCGGCATATTGCTTGAGGTGTTGGCGATTAGAGGTGTGGCCCAGGGACTTGCCATTGAGGCATAGACTTCGATATCCTTCGCCTGAGCATTTTTCTTCGCTCAGGTGGCGAAGAAACTGCGAAGGAGGACATCCTCAAACTATCGGTTTCCACCCTCATGGAGGAGGCCCGACTGGAGCAAGCCCTAAGTGAACACAGAAACCCCCCTGCACGGCCGCACCCTGGCGGTTGCCGGCGACCTGAGCGTCGACGAACAACGTTATCTGTACCATAAAACCCGTGGCCTGAAAGAGGCCTGGACGGCCGGCGGCGACCTGGAGCCCTACCGCATCAACGATCCCGAACTCGGCGTTTACCTCATGTTCCTGGAGGACTCCACCCGCACCAAGGAATCTTTCCGCAACGCCGCGTCATTCCACGACGTCAAGCTCAACGTATTCGACGCTGCTTCATCGTCGTTCAAGAAATCCGAAAGCCTGGTGGATGCAGTCAAGATGCTGTTCGGATACAGCCGGCGTTCCATATTCGTCATGCGGACCAGGATGGAAGGCGTGTGTCGGGCCCTTGAGGAACAACTCGGCGATTACGCGGACCGGATCGGTCGTGAGCGACCGGTGTTCATTAACGGAGGCGACGGCCGGCATGAGCACCCCACCCAGGAGTACCTGGATGAATTCACCTTCCTGGAACAGCGGGGCTGGGACTATTCCCATCTCCACGTCGCCCTCATCGGCGACCTTCAAAACGGCCGGACCGTCCACTCCAAGGCCGAAGGACTGAGAGCGTTCCACTCGGTCAAGGTTGACCTGGTTGCTCCAGAGGAACTTGCCCTCCCGCCATCATACAAAGCTCTGATGGAAGACAACGGGTTCGAAGTGAAAGAATGGGAAAGCATCGAGGAATACCTGTCGGGCGGTGACGTGAGCGACACCTGGTATTTCACCCGCTTGCAACTCGAGAGGATGGGTGATGAAGTGCGGGAACGTGAGAGCGAGCTCCGCCGGGCGGTCACGTTCCGCCACGAATTCCTGGATCACCTGCCCGAGCATTCGCGTTTTTTTCATCCTCTGCCACGCCATCGCGAAAAACCGGTCATTCCGTCATTCCTGGACGGCACACCACTCAACGGCTGGGACGAGCAGAGCATTAATGGATATTTCACCCGCGTCATCGAACTGGCGATGGTCGCCGGCCGGCTGGGATCAGACTTCGAGGGGGACTCACCTGCCAGTGAAGCGAAAGAGGAATCTTTCATCACAGAGGTCCCGATCACCCGGACAACAAAAGTTGAAGACCGCTTCAAGGTTGGGATCAAGCCTGTTGACGAGGGAACAGTGATCGATCACATCGCCAAGGGACAGCCTGAGTCGGAAATTTGGAACCGGGTGGACAAGGTCCGCCGCATCCTGAACCTGAATGTCCGAGGCTCCCACGGTGTCTTTCACACCAATGACCCCAAGGAATTCAAAGGCATCATATCGTTGCCCGACATCCGGGAATTCGGCCATACCGAACTTAAGAAGCTCGCCGCCGTATCGCCGGGATGCACCCTGAACATCATCCAGGACCGGTCGGTTCGGAGGAAATACAGATTGAGCATGCCCCCGAAAATCTACAAATTCTCGGAGATTTCCTGCAAGAACACCGAATGCGTCACTTTTCCTGGAGCATACCAGCACGTCCAGCCGCATTTCTTCCGTACCGGCGGTGAAACCTTCACCTGCCGATACTGCGGCAAAATGCATGCCTACGGAGATATTTGGGACCTATAACCGAAACTGGTCCTCATTAGCACTGGGTTCGGGACCGCAATGACCTAGCCAAGGGGGTGCCGTATCTTCCTTCAAGACTGTATGAAACACGGATGTTTCATTCAAGCCCCCAGGGAAGGGTTTACGGCGTGTCCTGAAGGGAGATACGGCACCCCCTTGGCGGCCAGCTCTGTAAAATCGCTCCTATGAATTGAAGCGCCCGTTTTCAGCTGCCAGCTTTTCCAGTAAAGGCGCAGGCTGCCAGTCGTCTACTCGCAGAGTATCCCGAAATTCGCATATCTTGCCGTAGACCACTTTAGTACCCACCGTATCAGCGTAGAACATCGGTCCACCGCGATGCGCGGGAAACCCATAACCGTAGATATACACGATGTCGATATCACTGGCGCGCTGCGCGATCCCCTCTTCCAGGATCCTGGCGCCCTCGTTGATCAGCGGGTAAATCACACGGGCCACGATCTCCTCGTCGCTGATTGTTCGGGGTTCGATACCCAGCCGTTCGGCCTCAGCGCGGATCAGGGCCTCTACTTCAGGATCAGCCAGGCGCTTGCGGGTCTCCGGATCGTAGCGGTAATAGCCTGCGCCGGATTTCTGACCCATGCGACCCATTTCGACCAGCTGATCAGCGACGTTTGTCGCCGGATGGTCTGGGCGGTCCGGAAGCGCCTGGCGAGCCTTGTAGCCAACATCCAGCCCTGCCAGGTCGCCCACCGCCAGTGGCCCCATGGCCATGCCGAATGCCTGCATCGCGCTGTCTACCTGTGAAGGTGTAGCGCCTTCCAGAAGCAGCATCTGGGCTTCACGGAAATACCCCCCCAGCATGCGATTGCCGATAAATCCGTAACAGACCCGCGACAGGACCGCTACCTTGCGGATTTTCTTCGCCAGTTTCATCACGGTCGCCAGCACATCGTCCGCGGTCTTTTCACCGCGCACCACCTCCAGCAGTTTCATCACGTTGGCCGGGCTGAAAAAATGCATACCGAGCACGTCCTGCGGCCGGGAAGTAACTGCAGCAATCGCGTCGATGTCCTGGTAAGACGTATTCGAAGCCAGGATGGCGCCAGGCTTGCATACCGCATCCAGCTTGCGGAAAACTTCATACTTGATCTGTGGGTCTTCGAAAACGGCCTCGATGACGAGATCGGCGTCCGCCAGGTCATCATAGGAAGTGGTGCCACTGATCAGACCCATGTAGTGCTCGACCTGCCCGGGTGTAAAACGGCCCTTTGCTGCTGATCGCTCGTAGTTTTTCCGGCAAATGCCGATTCCACGATCCAGTGCTTCCTGGCTAAGCTCGAGCAGGATAACTGCAATGCCCGCGTTGGCGAAGTTCATGGCAATACCGCCGCCCATGGTGCCGGCGCCGATAATGCCCACCGATTTGACCGGCCGCAGCGGTGTGTTTCGGTCGACACCCTCGATCTTCGATGTCTGGCGCTCGGCGAAGAAAACATGGCGCAGCCCGGCCGATTCCGGCGAATTCATCAATTCCATGAACCTGTCACGTTCGAAAATGCTTCCCTGCTCAAAATCGAGTTTCGTTGCAACTTCAACACAATCAATGATGCGTTGTGGTGCGGGTACACCCCGTGTTTTGCGAGCCACGGCGACGCGCTTTTGCTCGAAATAATCCTCTGCAAGATGACTGGAATCTACCGGTAAACTTCTGCTACGCCGCGGACCGGCGCCACCGTCCACGAGTTCTCGTGCATAGGCCAATGCCGCCTCCAGCAAATCTCCTTCTGCAATGCGGTCGATCAAGCCGGATGCCAGCGCAGCCTCAGCGCCTATGGGTTTGCCTGCAACGATGAAATCCAATGCAGCTTCTACACCCATCAGGCGAGGCGCACGCTGTGTGCCGCCTGCGCCGGGTAGCAAGCCCAGCAAAACCTCGGGAAAGCCCAGGCGGGTATCCGGCGCAGCGATACGGTAATGCGACGCAATAGCCGATTCTAGCCCACCACCCAGGGCTGTGCCATGAAGCGCGGCAACAACTGGCTTGGAACAGTTTTCGATGCGGTTGAGCAATTCCGGCAGCCAGGGATCTTTCGGCGGCTTTCCAAACTCGGTAATGTCCGCACCGGCAACGTAGGTGCGCCCGGCGCAGCGCAGCACGATAACACGGCTATCGCTGGTATCCGCCTCGACAATGGCATCCATCAGGGCCGCCCTGACAGCGTGAGAAAAAGCATTTACCGGCGGGTTGTCAATGGTAATGACTTCGATGTCATCCCGGCGTTCTAGCGCAACAATCTGGGACATGCTGAACCTTCCTGAGATAAAGAAGAAAGTATGCCACGAAGCCGGCACGCGGTCGCATTCATTCCACCAGGAACATGATACAGGTCTACAGTGCAGAAAGAGGGGCCATGTAAGAGGTCCCTTGGGGCCGACTGCTCTGGAAGGTCGCACGCAAGCGATTCATTACATTTCGGCCGCGAGCGACCTCTTACATTTTGCGCGCACTACAGGTTTACAAGCTCCAGCATCAGGTCTGCATGCTGCTCACTGTCATTCAATGCGGGTATGTATTCCAGTTTTTCGCCACCGGCGATTATGAACCGTTCGCGGTTCTGAATCGCAATTTCTTCCAGCGTCTCCAGGCAATCCACGGCAAAGCCCGGGCAGACGACCTGAACGTGTTTCACGCCGGATTTTGCCAGTTCCTGCAAGCTAATGTCGGTATAAGGTTGTAACCAGAGTTCGCGGCCGACCCGCGACTGGTAAGTCAGAAGCCATTCATCCTTTTCAAGTCCGAGCGCCGCAACAATCGATTCTATACTTTGGCGGCACTGATCTTCATAGGGGTCACCATTTGCTACAAAGCGCTGCGGGAGACCGTGCATGGAGAAGATCAATTTTTCCGCCTTGCCGTTCATTTCACGGTACACCCGGATGCTGGCGGCTACAGCCTCAATCCAGCCCGGCTGGTCGTGATACTGCTCAACCCGCAGTATTTCGGGTTGCCATTCCATGGCCGTGAGGGCTTGTCCCACGGCATCGTAGATGGATGACGTGGTACTTGCTGAAAACTGCGGGTACAGGGGCAGGACGATCAGCCTGGATGCGCCCGATTGACGAAATCGATCCAGCGCCTTGTAGATCGAAGGCTCTCCGTAGCGCATGCCGATATCAACGACCGCATCACCGTTGAGTTTCAATGCCAATTGGTCACACAATCTTTGGGTCAGCACCAGCAATGGCGATCCTTCGGGCCACCAGATCTTTCGGTAGGCGGCAGCCGAACGGCCGGCGCGAAGCGGGATTATGATGAGATACAACAGAGGCAACCAAAGGTAACGTGGCAGATCCACCACCCTGGGGTCTGACAGAAATTCCCTTAGAAACCGGGCTACCGCTGCCCGCCGGGGTGCTTCGGGTGTGCCCAGGTTGGCCAGTAATACCGCTGTCTTTGGTTTTTTATTTGTTGATTCCATCACATGTTGCACATTCGCCACAAAAACAACCATATACTCCAGTAAAAACCACAAAATTGATAGCACCCATACGTCGAATTCGCATAAATCCTTACAATTTCGAGACTTCCTGTCCTCTCGAAACCCGTTTCCCGAATTTCAATGCTGCCTTGCCATGTTGTGAATACACAACACCATTATCCTGAGACAAAGAAACCTTAACTAAGACCTTGTTTTATTTGTTTTTTCTGCTAGCATGACTGATCCGGCGTTTAGAAAACGGGGCTAGGTGCTGCACTGATGCAAAAGCTGATGAAAACCATAGTTGTGATGTTGCTGACGACGCTGTCCGCGTCTTTGGCCGCCGCGCCCTTTGGCTACAGCATCAATTCGGACAGTGGCTCAGAAGATGCCGACAGCTTATACCTTGTAGACCTGGCTACCGGCGATGAGACCCGAATCGGAAAAGTAACGTCGCTGGGCGGTACCAAGATCGACGTCGAAGGCCTCGCATTCGCACCGGACGGCACCCTTTACGGCGTTGACGATTCATCATTGACGCTGTTTCCGCTGATTACCGATACCGGCCAGGTACAAAATGCCGAAGACGTCTTTATTTCCGGCCTTCCATCGGGGGGCGGTAACGACTTTGGTATGACTTTCGCGTGTGACGGCACCCTTTATCTGACTTCTATTGCCAAAGGCTCCCTGTACCGCATGGACCTGGACGGCACAACCACCCTGATCGGATCGGAAAACAGCCTGCGTGTTAAAATCAGCGCGCTGGCTGCTTATGGCAACCCGGTCAAACTCTACGGCCTTGGTAATGGCGTAGATGCCGAGCTCAAAGTGTCTACCCCCAACCTGTACGAGATCAACCCGGCAACCGGTATTGCCTCTGAAATCGGGCCGTTGGGTCCAGCTGTAGGCAATTATACCGAGGCCGGCCTGGCCTTTGATGACGTCGACCAACTTTGGGCCATCGTGGACCGGCGTCAGCTGCAGTTCCCGAGCCAGGTGATGAGGATCAATACTTCGACCGGCGCCGCTTCCGAAGTGAAAAACACCGTCGAATCGGGTTTCGAGAGCCTGGCAATTACGGTACCGCGGGGGTGTACTCCTTCTTCAAATAACGATGACGGGGCACTCTATGATGGCGTGCCCACCCTGAACCACTATGGTCTGCTGCTGTTCTTTGCATTGATGCTGCTGACCGGCATGGCGGCTACCCGGCGTCTCTGACCTATGTTCCCATGCCCCTGCGGGCTGATTTACGTTAGAATTCAAGACACCTGAATTACGGAGTACGATCATGGGCTTTGGTGGAATCAGCATGTGGCAGTTACTTATCCTGCTGCTTATTGTCGTCCTGGTCTTCGGTACCAAGCGGCTACGGAACATGGGCAGCGACCTCGGCGCCGCCGTCAAGGGTTTCCGTAAAGGCATGGATGAAGAAATGGGGGGCAAGGAAGAAAAACTCGAGCCGGACAAGATCGCTGCGGATGAAGACTCATCTGCCCCGGCTGAAGAGTCCGTCGAGAAAACCGAATCCAGCAGCTGATTTTTGCTCATGTTCGACGTAGGATTCGCAGAACTCCTCCTGCTTTCTATCGTTGGTCTGCTGGTGCTCGGCCCGGAGCGCCTTCCCCGTGTAGCCCGCACCCTGGGCGGTTTTGTGCGCAAAGCGCGCAGCAGTTGGATCAGTCTCAAGCGCACCATTGAGACCGAGATCCGCGCGGAAGAACTCAAAGAGCCGCTCAAACACTTTGAGAATGAAGTCAAATCCACGGTCGATAGCGTGAAGTCCGGCGTGGACAAGCTGAAAGACCCCCTGAAAGACCTTGACCCAATGGCTGCCGGCGGCAAGGTCAAGCCGGATGAATCCCATGACGGAGAATAGCAAAGGCCGGGAAAACCTAGTCAGGGAACGCGAAGACCCGGCACACGAAGATCAGGAAAACGACGACCAGGAACTCAGTTTTCTTGAGCACCTCGTCGAATTACGCAGCAGGTTGCTCAAAGCCTGTTTTACCGTGCTCGCCATACTGATCGTTCTGCTGCCCTTTTCCCGCAAGCTATATTCCTTGCTGGCAACGCCATTGACCTCGGTGCTGCCCGAAGGAAGCAGCATGATTGCAATTGACGTGGCCTCACCTTTCCTGACCCCGTTTAAACTCTCGCTTCTGCTGGCCCTGCTCCTGTCCATACCGGTGGTTCTGTACCAACTGTGGGCATTCGTTGCGCCGGCCCTGTACCGAAAAGAGAAACGCCTGGCGCGTCCTCTCCTGTATTCGGCAGTGGTGCTGTTCTATATGGGATGTGCTTTCGCTTATTTCGTGGTATTCCCGTTGGTGTTCGGCTTCTTCACGCGCGTCGCACCGGAAGGAGTCACGGTGATGACAGACATCAGCAAGTACCTCGACTTTGTAACCACACTGTTTCTTGCTTTCGGCATTACATTCGAAGTGCCCATTGCTACGATCATCCTGGTCGCCACCGGCGTGACAACGGTTGAAAAGCTCTCGAAAATGCGGGGCTACGTGCTGGTGGGCGCCTTTGCGCTGGGCATGATGTTGACACCGCCGGATGTGATTTCCCAAACACTTTTGGCCGTACCAATGTGGTTGTTGTTTGAGATCGGCCTGCTGATGTCCCGAATCCTGCTGCCTCACCGCGTTAAGGAAGAAAGCTAGGCCACCAGTTGACTGTCATCTGTACCCGCAGGTGGCGCTGACTCGCTTTCGAGGCCAAAAATATCACGAAAGGCGCAGTATTGCGTAGCGAACAGGATCAACTGGAAGGCAAGCAGGAGGATCATGACCAGCCCCATCAGGATGACGGACAGCAATCCGGTGCTTCCGGCAAGGCTGACCAGTATGCCGGCAAGCAGAACCACCGGCACCAGCACGGCAGCCATGCCCAGACCCAACACCAGAAAGGGTTTCCAGTTAACAAACAGCGCCCTGAGTCCATCCACCAGTGCTGCGCCCAGTTTCCTGTCATTAAACCAGATCAACGGGATGGTCATGTAGCTCAGGGTGCCGCTGACCGATATTCCGATCATAAAGGCGATCACCATGCGATGCAGAGTGCCCTGGTCCAGCACCGACAGGGCTTCGATGTCACCCTGCTCAATCCTGGCCAGCAAATCCGGATCGAGCACCGCATCGTTACCCGACAGAAACAGTGCCGCGGTTAAAATACCGACCGCAAACATCACGGCGCCCAGTAACAACAGGCGACCCGTGTGGCTACCGGAAAACAGGGGTGAAAACAGCAAAGCCGGAGCCGGCCGTCCACCCTCGGCCGTGACGCGAAAAGCCTGCAGCACGCCAGCCGACAATGCGGGAACCGAGAGGATCAGGAGAAATCCCACCAGCGGCACCTGCGTCAGGCCCATCATGATTTGCAGCAACACCGCAATGAACAAAAGCCTGCCGGGCTGGAGCCGCAACAGCGCTATGCTCTGAACCAGCCAGGCGATACCGTGGCGTGGCGGCGCCACGCGGATTTTCGAATCGGGTTTCGGGCTCATCGACTCACCGCAGCAAACCTGAAGGCCTCACTGCTCCAGGCTTTTGCCGACGACAGGGCATCGAGTACCTGCTCCGGTTCGTCGACCACCGACCACATTTCCAGGTGTTGCCGGGACATGAAGCGCTCGCTGACACTGTGCTCCAGGAAATCAACGAAGCGATCGAAATATTGATTGGTATTCACCATCACGACCGGACCCAGGAACAGTCCCAGCCGTTTCAACGTGAGCACCTCGAACACTTCCTCGAAGGTGCCACTGCCTCCCGGCAAAGAGATAACGGCATCCGAATCGACCAACATCCTGTGCTTGCGCTCACGCATGTCTTCAACAATATCCAGGCGGCTCAAGCTCTTGTGGCCATGCTCAACGGTATTCATGAAGCCGGGTATCACGCCGTGGACATGTGCGCCCGCTTCCAGCGCATTATCGGCCATTGCGCGCATCAAACCGACACCACCACCGCCGTAGACGATATCGAAACCGGCACCGCCAAGAACACGACCCAGCCGGCTGGCGGCATCATAGTAGGAATCGGCGAGCGCGTTGCTCGAAGAAGCATACACGGTAACCCGGCGCACATTGGCGGGAAATTTTTGATTTTGCATATCCACGACGTATTGTAATATGAACTCCTGAATAAGGAGCCACCCTTTTTGAATCAATATCAGAATACATTCATGCCCCCTCCTGTTTCACTGGGGGTTATCGTGATTTGCGCGGCGATCTTCCTGGCCAGGAACCTGTCACCTGAACTCGCACTATGGCCTCTTGACAGTGGCTTTTTCGGGCCCTGGCAACTGGTGAGCTACGGCTTTCTTCACGGTGGTTTCAATCACCTGTTTTTCAACATGTTTGCGGTATGGATGTTTGGCACACCCCTGGAAAAATCCTGGGGCAGCCAGCGATTCGCTGTCTTTTACGCCACCTGCGTCATCGGAGCCGGCATCATCCAGTTACTGGTGCAGCAACTGGAGGGCGGTCTCTATCCGACCATTGGCGCCTCCGGCGGTGTATTTGGACTGTTACTGGCATATGGGGTAATGTGGCCGGACAACCGGATTTTCCTGCTTTTCCTGCCGGTGCCCATCAAGGCCAAATGGTTTGTCCTGATCTATGGCGGCGTCGAGCTGATGTTCGGTGTCACTCGCTCCATGCCCGGCGTTGCGCATTTTGCTCACCTGGGTGGCATGATCTTTGGCGCCGGTCTGTTGTACAAATGGGGCTGGCGCCCCGGCATGACCTGGAAACGCTAGCCCGCGGCTGACCTGCTCAGAAACATTCAGCGTACAAACACGCTTCAGGATGTCGGCCGCGAGCGACCTCTTACATTAGAAACGGTTCCTTCTGAAGGGGTTGCCCAGGTAAAAATAGAGAGTGTTGTCACCACTGTCACTATAGCCCCAGGCCAGGTAGACCGGGCCCAGCGGGGTTTCCGCCCCGACAAATATGCTGCCGGATTTGCGCAGGTCACCGAAGCTGACATCATCCGCATAATCCCAGACATTACCAGCCTCGAGAGAGATGCCGGCATAAGCCGGAAGAATATCGATATTGTTCAACCTGCGGAGGTAGACAAGACTGAACAGGCCCAGTTGCCTGCCGGACAACTGGTCAGGGATCAATCCGGAGAGCCTGGCGAAGCCGCCGAGTTCAAACCACCGTTCCACCGGCGCCGCATCATCAAAACTGTAGGCTGCTTCGTAATTCAGCAACAGGGTATTCTTTCCGCCGGATAGTGAAAACGCACCCGCTGCCGAGGCCTGCTCATAGTCAAATGCGGCACCGAGCGAATCCCTGGCAAGGCGATAGTCCAGGCGGTGAAACATTCCATCGGTGGGAAACCACAGGCTGTTCAGGCTGTCGTGCCGGTATTCGAAAATGAGTTCGCCGATTTTCACATCGTCATCCAGCGGAAAATCCAGAACACCAACGGCCAATTCCGCATCACCGCGGAAATACTGGTAATCCATCCGGACCAGGTCGGTTGTACTGAAATTCCGTCCAAAGCCCAGTCTTGCCCCATACCCGGCGATATCCAGCTTCGCGATCAGGTTGTCATCTTCCCAGACATTGAATTGTTCACGCCTGAGGAAGGCCTGGGGCTCGATAAACCACTGTTCGCCAGTGTCAAGGGGCTGATAGAAGTCAAAGCTCAGTTCTTCTTCCCGCCCGAAAGCAGCAGTAACCCGCAATTCCCCACCCAGTGAATTCAAGGCATTACGGGTGTATGCCGCTCCAATCTTGAATTCGTTGTTGCCGGAAAAATCATCTGAAAACTCCAGGCCAAATTGCAAGTAGTTCGGGCCCCAGGACCTGGGTTTCGCGATAATCTCCACGCCCTGCTCCCCGGCTTCGTTCCTGACCAGGTTGTAGGTTACGGATTCGAAGACATCCAGCCCGTAGACACGGTCAACACTTTTTTCCAGTGCAAGGATGTCTAGCGGCTGTCCTGGTTCCAGTTCCAGTCGCGAACGAATGATCTCATCGTCAAGCACCGACCCATTGTTGATGGTGATGAACTGAACAAGATAGGCCGGCAGCGAATGATCCAGAATGGGGGGGCGCTCAGCCGGGTCTTGAACTTGCGGCATGGACAAGACTGCCAGGTCTTCCCGCCTGGCCATGGCGGCTTCCAGCCCTTTTTTGGCTATTTCATCGGCGTTTTCAAAATCCGCCGCACTCACACCCTCCAGGTCCGGGATCAGCAAAATATCGCCAGGCCCCAGGCTTGCAATCTGTTCCTCTGTATTTCTGCGGGTAAGGAACCCGGTCAATTGTTCGGCAACCTTAAGGACAGAAACCAATTGCTCCTCTGTCAGCAACGGGGTGGAAATATCGACTGCGATGACGATATCTGCACCCATGTCACGCACCACGCTCACCGGCAGGTTGTTCACCATTCCACCATCCACGAGTTTACGGCCATTCAATACAACGGGTGCGAACGCGCCTGGCACGGACATGCTGGCGCGCAGTGCATCCGGCAGACTGCCACCCGATATTACAACTTCCTCACCAGTAACCAGGTCTGTTGCAACAGCGCGAAAGGGTATGGACAACTGGTCAAAATCGGATATCCCCTGGACCGGCAGCAGGATCCGGTGAAAAACCTGGTCGAGATGCTGGCCTTCAACCACTCCCAGCGGCAATTGGATACCCCCTTTATTAAAGCCGACCCGGTAGGGAATGAGGAACTGGGCGTCCAAATCCTTTTTTCGCATGCTCTGTTGACGCCTGGGGAGCTTGTCAGTCATGGCGCCCGACCAGTTCATGTCTTCAAGCACCTGCTCAAGCTCATCAGCGTTGTAACCCGCCGCATACATGCCGCCGATGATGGCACCCATGCTGGTTCCGGCAATGTAGTCAATGGGGACATCCAGCTCTTCCAGGGCTTTCAATACGCCGACATGGGCGCCGCCGCGAGCGCCGCCGCCGCTCAACGCCAGGCCGATTTTGGGACGCTCCCGGTACTCACCTTCATATGGGCCCTCGCCTGCATAAACGGGTAAACCCTGTGTGGACAAGAGCATCAGGATGAGTAACGCCACTCCTTGCAACTTCATTTCGAACTCCGGCTGGATGGTCAAGCGATAGATTATAACCAACACTTGTCCAACTGACCCTAAACAAGAAAAGCAGACAAATCTGACTGTACAATTGACCGGTCAACCAACAAATAGGCCAACCCATGAGCAACCTTTATCCCGTACCCGAATCTTTCAGGCAAACCGCACTTATTGATCAGCAGGAATATGAACGAACATACCAGGAGTCCGTTGAAAACAGCGAACAATTCTGGTCTGACACGGCAAAACGCCTGGACTGGATCCGGTTCCCCACCGTGATCAAGGATGTTTCCCTGGATCGCTCCGACCTCCACATCCGCTGGTACGAGGACGGCATTCTGAACGCCTGCTACAACTGCATTGACCGCCACCTCGATGAGCGCGGTGATCAGACGGCCATTATCTGGGAAGGGGACGACCCGGGCCGTGATGAACACATCTCCTACCGCCAGTTGCACCAGCGAGTGTGCCGGATGGCCAATATTTTGAAAAAAATCGGCGTGACAAAGGGGGACCGGGTAACGATTTACATGCCGATGATCCCGGAAGCGGCCATCGCGATGCTGGCCTGTGCCCGAATCGGCGCCATTCATTCCGTGGTCTTCGGCGGTTTTTCTCCGGATGCGCTTGCGGGCCGCATCATCGACTGCGATTCCAATACCATAATCACCGCCGACCAGGGACTGCGTGGCGGCAGAACCGTACCACTGAAAGACAACGTTGATGCCGCGTGCAAACTTGACGGCGTTATGGACAGCCTGCGCTCCGTGCTGGTTGTGCGTAACACCGGGAGCGATATCCAGTGGACATCCGGCAGGGACTACTGGTACCACGAAGAATGGGATGCCGTCTCTGACGACTGCCCGGTGGAGGAAATGAATGCAGAAGATCCGCTGTTCATCCTGTATACGTCCGGATCTACCGGCAAACCCAAGGGCGTATTGCATACCACCGGTGGTTACCTCGTTTATGCCGCCTACACGCATGAGATCGTGTTTGATTACCACGATGGTGATATTTACTGGTGCACGGCCGACGTAGGCTGGGTGACCGGGCACAGCTATATCGTTTATGGGCCGCTGGCCAATGGCGCGATCACGATGATGTTCGAGGGCATACCGAATTATCCCACTGCAAGCCGTTTCTGGGAGGTATGTGACAAACACCAGGTCAACATTTGCTACACCGCACCGACGGCCATTCGCGCGCTGATGCGCGAAGGAGACGGGCCGGTCAAATCCACGTCCCGGGAATCACTGAGATTGCTGGGCACCGTGGGCGAACCGATCAATCCGGAGGCCTGGGACTGGTATTACCGGGTCGTTGGTGAAGAGCGCTGCCCCATCGTGGATACCTGGTGGCAAACCGAGACGGGCGGCATTCTGATCAGCCCCCTGCCCGGCGCCACCGGCCTCAAGCCTGGCTCCGCCACCCTGCCGCTGCCCGGGGTGCAACCCGCGCTATACGATGACAAAGGCAATCTGCTTGAGGGCGCCACCGATGGCCTGCTGGTGTTGTCGGATAGTTGGCCCGGGCAAATGCGCACCTTGTACGGAGATCATCAGCGTTTTATCGACAACTACTTCACCACGATTCCCGGCACCTATTTCACCGGTGACGGAGCGCGTCGCGACGAAGACGGTTACTACTGGATTACCGGTCGCGTGGATGATGTGCTGAATGTATCCGGCCACCGGCTCGGAACCGCGGAAATCGAAAGCGCCCTGGTCAGCCACAAGACCGTTGCCGAAGCCGCCGTCGTTGGCTACCCGCACGACATCAAGGGCGAAGGAATCTATGCTTATGTCACCCTGGTGATTGGGGAGGAACCAAGGGATGAACTCCTGGCGGAATTAAGGCAGTGGGTGCGTACGCAAATCGGGCCAATTGCAACACCGGACATGTTGCAATGGGCGCCCGGCCTGCCCAAGACCCGTTCCGGCAAGATCATGCGGCGTATCCTGCGCAAGATTGCTGCAAACGACTATGAGAGCCTGGGTGATACCTCAACGCTGGCTGATCCTGATGTGGTCAACCAGTTGATCGAAAACCGGATGAACCGTTAGGAGGGCCGTAAATGCGCCTGGAAAGACCGGGCAAGGTATACTTTTACTGGAGTATTGAACGAATTTCCGTCACGAGATCGGTATACAGGAGAGAGGCATGGGCATTTTCGATTCGCTTAAAAAGGCTTTAGGCAGCAAGGCTGAGGACGAAACAGACGAGACGACAGCTGAAGCACCGGTGCCTGTGGGCGAGGTGCCTGCTGAGCAGGAGCTCGCTCCGGCCGTCGAGCCCGAAACGGCGACAGCAGAGCAAGGCAGCTACACGGTCCAGTCAGGCGATACCTTGTGGAGTATCGCTGAATCCGTGTACGGCGACGGCTCAAAGTATTCGAAAATATTCGATGCAAATATCGATCAATTGGAACAACCGGACCGGATATTCCCGGGACAGGAGCTGCTGATACCCGGTTTGGATGACTGAGGAATCCAATTGCACCAGTTGGCCGCAAGCGACCTCTTACATTTCTTGAAAGAGCGTCCCTGGGCGCGAAACGTGCTGGTCAATTGGGTGCGGGCTGTTTTAGAGCCCTTCGGCCCCAAGGGGCATCTTACAGGTGGCCGTGTTCCAATGGCCGTTCGCGGTGCATCAGGATCCACTCTGCGTGTTCTTCCAGTGCCGCGTTACCCAGGGCGCGCAAAATCTGCTTCTTCATTTCGATATCCTGCGTTTTGCTCAGCAAACGATATGCATTACGAAATACCCGGTTCATGAACCGGTATTGCTTGATCAGTTCCTTGTCTGCCTTTTGATGCGAGTAAGCGCTGCGGACTGCAGCAATTAAAGGCAACACGCCCATCAGGACAAGCAAGATCTGGTGCTGGCTTTGCTGCAGCCGGTTTGCGGCCACGTAAAGAACAATGGCCAGAGCGATACCCAGCCACAAACTGACATTGCCCAGCAATTCAGTTCTTCGAAATGCCGTTTCCTTCAAAGATGCCTTGTGCTTGTAATAGTCCAACTGGCCGTCGGGATCACCCGGCCCGCCGACCCAGTGTTTGATAACCCAGTCCACCCATGAAAGATCCGGATGGTCGTCGCGGTCCTGAGCCAGGCTGGCGGACCTCATCACGTGCCGGATCCAGCCCAGGTCGACATCCTGCTTCTGCAGAAAATTATCATAGGCAAACTCGATGGACGAAGTGTCCACGACGCCTGACATCAACCAGTAAAGCTGCACTCTCAAGCCTTCAGCCAGGGCCCGGTAATCAAGGTATTTTCGGTGCCACTGCCGGCGCTCACTCCACAGATACAGCGCCACACCGCCGAAAAACAGGCCCAGAAACACCAGCACCAGCCAGTCCAGGCCGTCGAACTCGGAGTACACGATAAATGACAGGCCCATCAGCACGGCAGCAATGTGCGTAAGCAGCAGGCCGGTCGAAACCCGTTTCCGAAAATGGATGGCCAACCAGTCGGCCGCTCCGAAGCTCCGGTCGACATCCCTGATACTCGAGGGTGCTGCGTCCCAGGCCTCACCGGATAACAGGCTGCAGGACTCTCGGTCAATGGACTCGCTGAATCGTTTTTTGTCTTGCCCAAATTGCACCAGGCGTTGCAGCATGTGGCGATAGGCAGCCGGCATTTTGTTCCCCGGGGCCGGTTCAAAGTGGGCCGTAATCCAACGTGCAGCTGCCGGTTTCATTTCGGGCGCCAGGGCGCCACCGGCCCGGTTCCGGGAACAGAAAATATGGTAAGCCAGGTCATTTTCATTCTCAGCCAGCAGGTTGGGCGACTCTTCCCGGCGCCCGGGCCGGGCCAGCATACCGGTCAGGTGATAGTGAAGCACATCCGCCGTACCTCCCACGTGCTCGGCCTCAAGTCCGTCCCACAGGGTCAACAACACCTGGCAGTGGTTGGAGATGAAAACGCCAGCCTGGACATATTGCTGGTTACGCGCAGGGCCATAGGACTCAATGTAAGTGGGATCGATTCCGTTATGGGGAGGCAGGCTGATCACCGATTCTGCAGCGCCCAGTTGCTTGCGAAATTGGGACAGTGATTCCTCGCCGTCGAAGTCTTTTTCGTAGATCTCCTGGAACATGGGCAACACAACGACAAAAGAAATGCCCATCTCTTGTGCGACCCCTGTCACAAGCCTGTCAGCGCCCTCCGCCAATGGAGTCAGCACCTGCAACTCCAATTCCGGAAAATCATCCCGCAATTGCTGGAAAAAAGCCCGCACCTGTTCACGCAGGGCGGGCTCTTCAGTTGTTATGAGGTCGCGATGACCGGTGACACCAATGCTTAAATTCATCCTGACCCGCTTATTCCACTATCAATTTCAACCACGATTCTTAATAACCGGATCAGAGTTGATTTCAGCGTCGCCGGCCCGGGGTCTGGCAAAGAGCTTGTAATGAGTGGTGCACGCATTGTTGTTCCTGATTGACCCGCATTACGGGGCTCCCATCACTGAGTATAGACTGTCATTGGAAAACCACCCGGAAACTCTGCTCTCGTTCATGCTTTGCTTTCCCATTCAATCACACAAGTCATAAGCCCGGCAGAAACGGATAAACGCCGGTTCGTAGTACCCTTTGCCCAATAGATAATCAGTATAAAACCTGGCCGACGCCAGATCTCCGCGCAATACCGCCTGGCGGGCCGCAAGTCCTGCTAACGTACAGCTCCTGACGGGCGGTTCACTCAATGAATAATCTTCCACCTGGGCCAGGCTGCCAGCTGGCGGCAGCTCATTGTTCAGTTGCCAGTACTGGAACAATGCAAATGCGAGCAATATACGTCCCCTGGCAAAACCAGAACTTTCTGATACGCTTGCGGAAAGAGCCTGAACCGCGCGCAGGTTGAATTCCATTGCTTCCTCTTCTCTGCCATTTTCTTTTTCCAAATCGGACTGGGACAACCAGGTGCGGGCAAGATCCTCAGTTTTCCAGGGTGGCAAATCTTGTATATGCTCCGCTTCTTCAACCATAAGCCTGCTCGATATCGAGATCAATGCCTTCGCATCCTCATCACGACCTGTATTGATCAGGATATGGCCGATCCGTTGCAATCGTGCCAGGCGCTCCCAGCCGAACTTGTGATGCCCGGGTTGCTCTTGGGCCAATTGTGCCAACCGAGCCTCCGATGCCCAGAGATTTTCGAGTGCAAGTTCATTCAAGCCCATTTGGCGCAGTACCGCTGCATTACCTGACAAAGAATAGGCCAGCCTCTGCTGCGCTCCCTGGTCATCCGGCTCCAGTTCGTGCAGCTTCTTTGCAATAACTACATTTTCTGAACGAAACTTGTAGGCCTTGCCCAGGTTGCACACTCCTCGCCAGGCGTCGGCAAGGTGCGCCTGGGTTTCAGCTATTTCCAAAAGGTAGTGCTGGTCATCCGGTTCCAGCACCATGGCCACCTGGTTGTATTCCAGTGCGGCCTGCATCAGCCGGATGGCTTTATCATGGTCTCCACCTTCACGCGCATTCTCGACCAGGCCCAGGTTGGTCAAGGTGTAAGAAAGCTCGAGCACGTTCTCGGCACTCTTTGGATCGGCATTAAGCAAGCGGCGGGTGATGACCCCGTAGCGGGTAAACGACTCCGCCGCCGGGTCAAGATCACCATTGTCCCAGTGTACGTACCCTACCCAGAATTCAGCCTGACCCAGTTCGAACAGGTTGTCGTAATTGCGTTTGTCCCGTTGATACAGGTACACCAGGGCGGCCAGAGAACGACTGAATTCTGACATAGCGCCCTGACTGTCACCACGGTCCCTCGCCGCCATGCCTGCCTGTCGCCAGTCCAGCGCCTTTTGCAGCAATGCCGTATCGTCCAGGCTGCTGAATTGTTCCTGCTCAGCAAGCCGGACCATTTCTAGCTGGTCATCGTCGAGTACGTCCAGGCCGGAAACCGGGTTGAGTCCCTCCAGTGTACCCAGCATATAACTGAGCAGTTCCTCGGTGTTGGCACGCCGCTGCTCCGCCGCCTTACGATTGCTGATGGCGCTCACCGACAGGATCGTGGTCAGCAACACAACCGCAGCTACGGTCACCGAGGACACAATCCAGTTTCGCCGTCGGCGCTGCATTTCCCGTTGGCGGAGGTCATCCAGGCGGATGCCCAGGATGCCGGCGACCAGTTTGAGCTTGGCTAATACCTTGCCGTCGGCCCATTTGCGTGCATCGGCCGCCAGCGGCTGCGGTGCCCCGCTGCCCTTGTCTTCAACCAGCACATTCGGAAAACACCGTTCCGCAGGGTCGGCGGCCTGTGGGTCCCCTTCGACGATAAGCGCATGGATCCGGTCTGCCCGGCCCAGCTCTGCGAATGCCTTGATTTCCTCATTCACCCAGCGGGATCGAGCCGCCGCCGGGGAACATATCACCACGAGAGTCTCCGCCGCCGCGAGTTCATGCCGGACAGTTTCCGTAAGGCTGGCTGCTGAAGACAGGTCTTCTCGGTCGCGGAACACAGGCGCCAGGCGCACGGGCACTTTACCAAAACTGCTCTGTTTTCCAACCAGGCGTCTGGGCACGCGATAACTTTCAAGGGCATGCTGGAGCCAGCGGGCCCAGTGCTCATCCTGGTGGCTGTAGCTGATAAATGCCTTGTAACGAAAGTCTGTCACGGGATCACGGTTCTCTCAAAGCCGCCCTCCTGCAAGCACGGATCGGGGCCGGTATAATAATTTTCAAGCATAGATCAATTAGCAGGTAGTTTTACACTTTTTGTAAACAAATTTAATGCATTGCCAAGTATTTCGATCACAAAAGAAAGAAGAGACCTACCTGTTCCTGGCCGCGGGCCAGCCTATTGAGGAATTACCTGAAGATTTACTCGCCACATTCGGTGAGCCGGTGTTCGTAATGGCCTTGAAGCTTTCCTCAAAAAGCAAACTGGCCAGGGTGGAAACACAGAGCGTGTTGGAAAGCCTGCGTGAGCGGGGCTTCTTTCTTCAGCTTCCCCCGAAATTGTCGGTCGAAGAGGAGATTTCGAAGCGGTTTTCCCAGGGCCTGTGACCAGGCATTGATATTGATGTAACGCTGTATCCTGATCAATTCACTTTGTTCAGGGACTCTCCCATCACAAACGCACCGATGATCTCCGCCAACTGGTCCACTGCAGCCTGCCGGGCGGTCCTGCTGGCCCAGGCATTGTGGGGGGTAACAATCAGGCTGGGTATGTCATTTGCGAGCAACGGATGGTCGGGTGGGGGCGGTTCCATGCTCAAGACATCCACGCCGGCTCCGGCAATGATCCCCTCGCGTAAACAGTCTGCCAGATCTCTTTCATTGATGATGTCCCCACGGGCTGTATTGATCAGCAAGGCGCCTGGCTTCATGGCCTGCATCACTTCACGATCGATCAAATCACGGGTTTCTTCGGTGAGCGGGCAGTGGATACTCAACACATCTGTCTTTTGAATAAGCTCGTCAAATGACACCCTGCCCTCTCGCACGGCTACTCCCTTTTGCTCGGCAATCAACACGTTCATTCCCATGGATTCCGCCAAATCCGCGGTCGCCTTGCCCAGCACACCGTAGCCGATAATACCGAATTTAAGGCCCCTGAACTCCCGGATGGGCCGGTCGTTCAGGCAAAACTGGCGCGAATTACTCCAGGCGCCCTGGCGTACACTTTGCCAGTACCAGGGCTGGGCGGTCAGCAGGTTCAGCATCAATGTGATGGCATGCTGCGCAACCGAATCGCTTGCGTAATCCCGAATATTGCAAACCGTGATTCCCAACTCCGAGGCGGCTCTCAGATCCACGTTGTTGGTGCCGGTGGCCGCCAGGGCAAGCAGTTTCAGTCCCCCTGCCGACTCCAGTGCTGCACGATCCAGTACGCACTTGTTGCTGATGACCACGTCCGCCATCCGGATACGCCCGGCAATTTGCTGCGGTTCACTGAAAGCATGCCAGTCCCAGTCCGCAAGAGATGATGACAGGCGACCCACGTCCAGGTCACCGTTATCCACAGTTTCCAGGTCCAGGAACACTCCTTTTTGAAGTGCATCAGGCATTATGCGGGCTTGCTCACTGTGTAGTGGTGGCCACGCTGACCGATTCGATGCCAACGGCCTTCGCGGCGTCCAGGATGGTCACCAGCGCCTCTGTATCCGCTTCCGGGTGCGATGCAACGATAAGGGGGGACGCCGGCTTTTCAGCCTTCTCCCGTTCCAGGTTGGCTTGCACTGCCCCGCGCTCCAGGATACGGCCTTTCACGCTGATCAGGCTGCCTGCATCGATTCTCACCACGATCGGGCCCTTATCCTCTTTTTGCACCTCCCTGGGTGGCGCGCTGGATGGACGGGAAACCTCGAGACCCTGCTCCTTCACGAATGACGTGGTCACGATAAAAAAAATGAGCATGATAAAAACGATATCCAACATCGGTGTGATGTTGATTTCAGCTTCGTCATCAATTCGATGTTTTCTGCGCATCATGCAAAATTCGCGGCAAGGCTGGCCCGCCAGACAGCTTACTGAAACCTTGAGTTTTTCGCCACTGTCGCAGCAGCAAATCGCCGTAACAATAATTCAAGCTGTTTTTTGTCTCAAATAATGGGAGACTTAAACAGCAATATGCGGGTTAATAAGAATCATTAAGGAATTTCCATGGATCCTGTAGTTCTTGCCTTCGCTTTTGGCGGCCTGAGTGCGCTTTCCCTTCCGGTTGGTGCAGCCCTTGGCATTTGGCTGCGTCCCAGTCTCAAAATAACTGCCGCGGTTATGGCATTTGGCGCTGGCGCGCTGTTATGCGCCCTGGCGCTGGAGCTGGTTGTGCCGGCGATGGCGCATTTTCCGAACAACCCGCAGGAAGGATTCAAGTGGCTGGCACTGGGAGCGATTCTTGGTAGTGTCATATTCATCGGTCTTGACCAGTCGCTTTCCAGTATGGGCGCCTATTTGCGCAAAGCCTCCACCATTAGCCAGAAACTGAAACGAACCAAAAAGCGGCATTACAAGAATATCCTTCACCGGCTCTCTCGAATGGAATTGATGGTGAACCTGCCACCGGAGGAAACACGACGGATCATCAGTCACGTCAAAAAACGTATTTTTCCAAAGGGCGCCGTTATTTTTCGCCAGGGTGATCCGGGCGATGCCCTTTACCTGATCGAATCCGGCCGGGTACGTATTCATGCTCACTTAACTGAGCATGGGGAAGAGGTGGGTGTCACCACCCTGGGTGACGGTGAAACTTTTGGTGAAATTGCACTGGTTACCGGTATCCCCAGGACCGCCACGGTGGAAGCAGAAGAAAATACTGTCGTGTGGCAAATCCACAAGGATGATTTTGATCATATTGTTATTGTTTCACCAAAACTGAGCAAGGCGCTCGACCTCCTGGTGGAAGATCGCCAGAATAAGAATCTAAGCGTTGGTACTACTCCGAAAGAATCAGAAAACTGGATAAGCAGGGCCGAACGTAACCTGGAATCAGAGATTGGGCGACCCACAGAATCCGAAATTATTCATGCCGCCAATGAACACAGGAAAGGCGGCAGTAACGTGGCGCTGGCGATGTGGCTGGGGGTCATGCTGGACGGTATTCCGGAATCGCTGATAATTGGCGCCTCGATGGAGGGAGCGACTGTCAGCCTGGCGCTGATTGGCGGGCTGTTCATGGCCAACCTTCCGGAAGGTATGTCCAGCGCCGTCGTAATGAAGAATCAAGGCAACAAATCTCTCAACATTATCCTGATGTGGGCTGTCCTGGTGTTGATGACTGCCGTTGGTGCGGCCATTGGCAACCTGTTTATCTCCGATGTGTCTCGCGAACTAGAGGCCCTGCTCGAGGGGCTGGCCGCTGGCGCCATGCTGGCCATGATCGCGCAAACCATGCTGCCCGAAGCCTTTGATCACAGCGGCTGGCTGACCGGATTCATGACGGTCGTCGGTTTTCTTGCCGCCATATTCATGGGAACGCTGGACGAGGAGAAAAGAGAAGGGACACATGGTGGAGACCGCGCGCCAATTGAGGTGTCCGCCGAGAATTACTCCACAGTCACCGACTTGGCCAGGTTACGAGGCTGATCGACGTCGGTGCCGCGTAGTACGGCCACGTGGTAGGCGAGTAACTGGAGCGGGATGGTCAGGACCACGGGGGCCAGCAGAACACCGCCGGTATCCAGTTCAATGATTTCGCCGTGCCGGTCTTCAAGGCTGGAAACGGCTTCAGCATCTGCGATCACGTACATTTCCCCACCTCGTGCCCGCACTTCCTCGATGTTGCTGATCAGTTTTTTCAGCAGGCGGTTGTTGGGCGCCACTGCAACCACCGGCATGTCGTGATCTACCAGGGCCAGCGGGCCGTGCTTAAGCTCACCGGCCGGGTAGGCTTCAGCGTGGATGTACGAGATTTCCTTGAGTTTCAGGGCGCCTTCCATCGCGATGGGATAGTGGCTGCCACGGCCGAGGAACAACGCGTGGTGTTTTTCGACAAATTGCTCAGCAAGCAACTCAATCTGCTCATCCAGCTTCAAAGCTTTCTTGATTAATCCAGGCAGACTATTGAGCTCATTGACCCACTGTTCCAGCTGATCCGCACCCACTTGACCCCCAATTTGCGCCAATTCCAGGACCAGCAACTGCAGGGCAACCAACTGCGTGGTGAAGGCCTTGGTGGAGGCGACACCGATCTCCAGGCCCGCCCGTGTCATCAGCACCAGGCCGGCTTCGCGCACGATGGAGCTTTCCGGCACATTGCAAATCGCCAGTGTCGCCAGGTAGCCAGATTCCTTTGCATACCGCAGCGCCGCCAGGGAGTCTGCCGTTTCTCCGGACTGGGAGATAACGACAAACAGCGTGTTGTCTGGTACGACCGGGTTGCGATAGCGGTATTCGCTGGCCACTTCCACCATGCAGGGAATGCCGGCAAGCTGTTCCAGCTGATAGCGTGCCACCAGACCGGCGTGAAAACTCGTACCACAAGCAACGATATGCACCTGCCTGACTTTTTTGAGCATGTCAGCCGTGCCGACACCGAAAATATTGGGTAGCACACGGTCTTTACTGATGCGGCCTTCCAGTGTTTCCGCAACCGCCGCAGGCTGCTCGAAAATCTCTTTTTGCATGTAATGACGATACTTGCCGCGCTGCACTGCGTCCGCTGTCAGGTCTGCTTCCCTGACCGGGTGGCAAACTACCTCGTTATTGCGGTCCCGGATTTCGTATCCGCTGGTATCGAGCAGGACAATGTCCCCTTCTTCGAGATATACAAACCGATTGGTTACCGGAAGCAGGGGGAGAGCATCCGATGCCAGGTAATGCTCGTCAAAGCCCAGCCCCAACACCATCGGGCTGCCCTCACGGGCGCCTACAATTACGCCTGGCTCCTGCGCGCTGATTACCGCTATGGCAAAGGCCCCCTGCAGGCGTTTAACCATCAGGCGTACCGCGCCGAACAGGTCGCTCCCTTGCGACATTAATTGGTGAACCAGGTGCACCATTACCTCGGTGTCGGTATCCGAACTGAATTCGTAGCCGGCTGCCTTTAACTCCTGGCGCAGTGCATCGTGATTTTCGATGATGCCGTTATGGACCAGCGCAATCTCGTTGCTGGAAATATGCGGGTGCGCGTTTTGCGTATTCGGTACACCGTGCGTAGCCCATCGCGTATGGGCAATACCGCAGTGCCCCGGCAGCGGTGCTTCAGCCATTAAGGTTTCGAGGTCCCTGACCTTGCCTTGTGTCCGCTGCCTGTGGATCACGCCATTTGTCTGAATCGCGATACCGGCCGAATCGTAGCCCCGGTATTCCAGCGCGCGGAGTCCGGAAACCAGTATTTCGCTGACGTCACGATGGGCGGAAACCGCTACGATGCCGCACATCAGGATTTCTCCTTTTTGGGCCGCTGCCAGTGCGCCACTGTGACCTGTTTTGCGCGACTTACCGTCAGTGAATCAGCAGGTGCATCTTTCGTCAAAGTGGTTCCAGCGCCGATGGTGGCATCCTTGCCGACGGTCACCGGCGCGACGAGCTGTGAATCCGAACCGATGAATGAACCATCCTCGATTACTGTCCTGTATTTGTTCACGCCATCATAATTGCAGGTTATCGTACCTGCGCCGATATTGACGTCCTTGCCGATGGTGGTGTCGCCCAGGTAGCTGAGATGACTGGCTTTACTGCCCTCGCCCAATCGGGTGTTCTTGACCTCGACAAAATTTCCAATCCGTGTGCCGGCTGCCAGCTCGGTTCCGGGACGCACGCGGGCGAACGGCCCAATATCGCAGGGTCCGCTTGTCTCGACTCCTTCCAGCACACTGTATGCATGCACCCGCGTACCAGCTGCCAGGTCACAGTCTTTCAGTACCGCTCCGGGCCCGATCGTGACGCCATCTCCTAAAGTAATCGAGCCTTCCAGGACAACATTGATATCCAGGCACACATCCATTCCGGTTGCCACCTTACCGCGGATTTCCACGCGTTCAGGGTCGATGATATGGACACCTTCGTCCATCAGGCGCCTCGTTGCCTGTTGCCGGTAGCGCCGCTCCAGCGCCGCCAGCTGATGCCGGTCATTAGCGCCCTGCAGATCCCGGGCATCCGGGGCCAGCACCCCGTGAATTTCCTTCTTCTCACTGTGCGCCATGGCAAAAATATCGGTCAGGTAATACTCCTGCTTGCTGTTGTCGCAGCCCAGCTTATCCAGCCAACGGCGCAACTGGGTCGCATCGGCCAGGATAATTCCGGTGTTTACTTCCCTTATTTTCCACTGCACTGGCGTGGCGTCCCTATCCTCGATAACACTGTTGATGCGCCCGGTCCGGTCACGTTCAATCCGTCCATATCCACGCGGCTTTTCGAGCTCCATGGTCAGTACAGAAAGTAGGGCCGAACGTTTGTCCATCATATCGGCCAGCACAGAAGCCGGTATCAATGGGTGGTCGCCCAACAGAACGAGCACCGAAGCATCATCGGGAATCGCCGGCATGGCCTGCATGACGGCATGGCCCGTGCCCCTTCTTTGCTCCTGGATCACCCAGTTTACGTCGTAGCCATCACAGGCCTCTCGCACCTGGTCCGCACCACTGCCAATCACCACGTGAACCTGCTCCGGGTCCAGCGTAACCGCCGTCTCCAGGAGATGCGCCAGCATGGGTTGCCCACCCAGTGCCTGCAACACTTTCGGCAGGCTGGATAGCATGCGTGAGCCCTCACCTGCGGCGAGTATCACTATGTGTAAAGGCTTGCTCATGGGATCAGAGGTTTCTCATGACATACAGCCGGATAGTATAGCCCCATAGTCTTGCAGGCTCTATTTGTTATAGTTCATTTATTGCATCAGTATAAATACGAAAAACATTGGAAATGTTTCCGCTGCAGGTCATTCTAATGCCCAAACGGGGGCAATCTGTCATTACTTCTTCGTTTGACAGGTCTGTCTTTAGAAATGAAGCCCGCTTGCACTTATCTGGAGCCAAAAATGAAAAAATCGACAATTTCCATAATTATTACCCTTGGCCTTTTGATCAATTTTTCCCTGCTTGCCAGGGAAGACATCCCCCAGGTTACTGCTGACGGCCTTCACCTGGTGCCGGATACCCACCTGCGCCTGGTCTACGCGGACCCGGATGCCGATCTTGCTGTCTACAGCAAATTATTGCTGATCGACCCCCAGGTAGCATTCAGGAAAGACTGGCAGAGGGATATCAACCAAAACAATCCCCGTGTCGTGACCACCCAGGATATGCAAAACATCCGCACGAGGCTTTCAGCGATGTTTAAAGAGATCCTGGTTTCAAAGCTCAAAGCCAATGACCACGTCCTGGTCGACGAACAGAGTGAAGACGTGTTGATCATCCGTCCCGCCATCCTGGATCTGAACGTTAACTCACCGGATACGCCGAGGAGCAGAAACCAGCGCAGCGTTGTCCAGTCTGCCGGTGATATGACCCTGTACCTGGAACTGCGGGATTCGCTTACCGGTGATATCCTGGCGAAGGCGCTGGATCACCAGACGGACCGCAGCAACGTTACAACGTTCATGATGGACAGGACACGCAATGAAAAAGCCGCGCGGAGAATCCTGGACGGCTGGGCAGAAATTTTGGTCAACGGCCTGAATGAAACGATGCGGGTAACCTCCGGGCGCCAGGGCGGGTAATTGAGATACAAGTGCATTATTGCGCTGCTGTTTTTCCTGCTCGCTCCGCTTCCGGGAAGCACCGCTGAACCCACCCAACGAAACGTCAACAACGGACAGCTGATTCTCCAGGACGTCCCGGAAATCCCAACTGCCCTGGCCGCCCGGCTGCACCAGTACCAAAACACGCGATCGGCGAGGTTCCTCGACTGGACTGAAGATGGGAACGGTATGTATATCCGCACCCGGTTTGATGAAATCAGCCAGATCCACGTTGTATCCAAACCCGGTGGAGCCCGCCGGCAACTGACCTGGTTCGAAGATCCTCCCGGCCAGGTCGAGCGCCGCCGCAATGGGCGCGAACTGGCCTTCACCATGGACCGAAGCGGTGGTGAATTTGACCAGATTTACCTGCTTGATCCCGAGACTGCCGTCACCACCCTGCTCACTGACGGGAAATCACGCAACCGCGTGATCCGCTGGAGCCGGGACGGCAAGTGGTTGGCTTACCAGTCGACCCGCCGGAATGGCCATAGCAATGACATCTGGATAATGGATCCCGATCATCCGGAAGACACCGAGCTGCTGGTCGAAGCAAGCGATGGCGACTGGTGGGGCCCTGCCGACTTCAGCGAAGATGGAAAATACCTGCTGGTTCAGCAATATATAGCAGTCACAGATTCGCGCATTTACCTTTTGGATCTGAAAAGCCGGGAAATGCGAATCGTGGCGGGTAACACCGGGGAGCCTACTGCTAACCGCGCCGCCATTTTTGATAAGAGTAGCAAGGGTTTCTACCTGGTCACCAATGCACGTGGCTTGGCGGCCGAACTGGCATGGAAATCATTGCAGCCTGGCGCCGGGATCGAGTATATATCCACTAAAATTCCCTGGGATGTATCCAATTTTGCGCTCAGCGATGACGGCCGGCGAGGCGCTTTTGTCACCAACGAGGGTGGAGTCAGCCGGCTATACCTGCTTAATACCAGGACCCGGCGTTACTCGCTGCTCGATAGCATGCCCCTTGGACTGATATACGGCCTGGCGTTTCATCCGGACAACAAGCGCATCGCGATGAACCTCAGCACGGCCCAGACACCCAGCGACGTGTTCGTCATGAGCCTGGGGCGATCCCCGACAGACGCCCGTTCCTTGCGCCGCTGGACAAGCAGCGAAGTGGGTGGACTTGATACGGCCATGTTTACAGAGCCGGAATTGATGCACTATCCAAGCTTCGATACGGTTGACGATGAGCCCCGGCGGATACCCGCCTTTGTGTACCGCCCCAGAGGCAACGGACCCCATCCTGTCATCATCTACATCCACGGTGGTCCGGAGGGGCAATACCGGCCCACCTTCAGCGGCAATTTCCAAATGTGGGTGGCCGAACTCGGCGCGGCAATTATTGCACCCAATGTTCGTGGATCCACCGGCTACGACAGCGAGTACGTGTCGTTGGACAACGGCCTCCGGAGGGAAGATGCGGTGAAAGATATTGGCGCCCTGCTGGACTGGATTGCAGCACAGCCTGACCTGGACGAGAACCGGGTAGCGGTCTATGGCGCCAGTTACGGGGGCTACATGGTGCTGGCGTCAGCGGTTCACTACAGCGACCGGCTGAAGGCGGGCGTAGACGTAGTCGGCATCAGCAATTTCGTGACATTCCTGGAAAACACTGAAGGCTATCGTCGTGAACTGCGCCGGCGGGAATACGGTGACGAACGCGATCCCGAAATGCGGGCTTTCCTCGAACGGATCAGCCCGTTGAATAACGTTGACCGTGTCGCGCTGCCCCTGCTGGTCGTGCAGGGACAGAACGATCCGCGAGTGCCGGTGACCGAATCGGAGCAAATCGTCGCCGCGCTACGACAACGCGGGCAACCCGTCTGGTACATCAAAGCCCTTAACGAAGGCCACGGCTACGACCGGAAAGAAAATCAGGATGCTTTTCAACAGGCAGCCATCCTGTTTCTTCAGCGCTACCTGATCGACTGAAATTATTCTTTCACTCGTCACCTGGATCCATATTCATTTTTGCGCGATGCTCTTGCTTGTGAGCTTCAAACTCAGCTTCACTGATGCGTCCATCTCCGTCTTTATCGATATCCTGGAATGAAGGCATACCGCCGGCATGTTTCATCTGGCGCCCATCTTCCGCCATTTTCGCCATGCGCTCACTCCGGAAACTGTTGAGTTCATCTTCGCTGATAAAACCATCTCCATCCGAGTCGATATCCGCCAGCACGGGCATTTTGTGACCCATTCCTTTCCCATGGCCGCCGCCATGACCCTTCATCTTGCCCTTTCCAGACCCTTTGCAGGGAGTGGCCGGAGCATCGTTTGCCGTCACCTCATCTACATTGGAATCCTGGGCCTGCAGATTCACGGGAAGCATAAAAGCCATCATAGCGACAATCACCGGCACAAACAGTAGATATTTGAATTTACACATAAAATTACCTCATTTTTCATTGACGGGCATAACACCCTGAAGAACATAGCATTCGTGTCAAAATTTCAATCCGAGATCCCTGGTAGCAATTATGGTGCCGTTTCGGTCCGTATAAAGATACTGACCCGGCTTGAAAGACACACCGGCAAAACTGACCGGTACGTTGAGCTGCCCTTCTCCTCTTCTGTCTGTCTTGACCGGATGATAGTTCAGCGCCTTAACCCCCAGGTCAATCGTTTCCAATATTTCCACATCACGAACACAACCGTTGATCACCACACCCTGCCAGCCGTTTTCTTCTGCTTTTGCGGCCAGCATGTCGCCGAACAGGGCCCGCCTCAGCGAGCCGCCACCATCGACCACAATCACCCTGCCCCGGCCTTCGGTCCGGACCACATCCCGCAGCACGGAGTTGTCTTCAAAACACCTGATGGTGATGATCTCACCGCTGAACCGCTGCTTTCCTCCAAAGCTGGAAAACAGGGGTTCCAGGACACTGATTTCTTCCAGGAATTCGTCACAGATGTCGGGAACTGAGTAAGTCATTTTTTCGCCTTTGTATTATCGGGCCTGCAGTTGCACGAGCCGATCCGGCTCAGGATTTTCTGATGGTTCTGAAGGCCCTACTCAGCCCTCCGGTTTGCGGAGGGCTGGTTCACTTATTCAATCTGCCTTGTGCCCGACGCGCATCTCCTTTGCCATCGCTTGAATCTCATCCAGATCCTGGACCATTTCATTCCAGCCATACCATAATGTGTAATCCGGGTTCATATGGAAAGCACCCTGGAAAGCCCTCATCCGGTGCTTGAGGTGCATCGTGAAAAGCCGGTTTTCGATCGTGGTCGGCGAATCGTGGAAAGTCAGCAGGTCAGGATACGCATAGGCGTAGCTTTCCGGCTTCTTGAGTAGTCCGTCCTTGTACAAACCAACGATCTCCCGGATGGCCTCTGCCATCAGGTGGTCGATTTGCTCAATCAGCGCGTCGCCTTTCGCCAGTTCTTCTTTCGCGAAGTTTTCTGAATGGCACTTGGCGCAGGCCTTGACCATCCTGGCGCGCTCAAGGTCAAACTCTTCGGCGCTCAAGCGGGCAACCTGGGCATCCCTGACCAGGTCCAGCCGGGCCGTGGGATTCCCTTCAGGGTCCAGAACACCCAGGGCCATGAGGATCGTCACCCGGTCGGCCCACCACTGGTCGCTTTCTCCGGGATAGCGCTCGAGACCATTGGTGCGAACGGCCAGGAAGCCCCAGGCAGTGCGAACTTCATGATTGCCATCAGCCATGTGGCAGTCCTGGCAAGTCGGAGCGGCCGCTGTTGCAGGCAGTATGCCGTCCCGTTTCAGGGTGTGACGGATGCCGTGTTTGGAGGTGGAGTACATCTCCCATTGCGGATGGTCAAATCCCATGTGGCAGGTCGCGCAGGCCTCCGGTTCCCGGGCTTCAGCCACGGAGAATGTATGACGCGTGTGGCAGGAATCACAAGCAGCATGCCCGAAGGTTGATCCGTTTGCCTTCATTTCGGTAATGGCTTCTTCGCTCTTGAGCCCGATCTTGTGGCAGCCGCCACAACCCTTCTGCCCTTCGATCAATTCCATCGGCTTGAAGTGGGTGGTCGGCATGGATTTCAAGGCCGCCCAGGCCAGGGAATGTTTTCCAGCTTTGTACTGGTCAAAGCGGTCCGCATGGCAATTGGAGCAGGTTTCCGGAGTCACTGTCAGTACTTTTTCAATATCCGTCGCAGACGAGTGCCCATCACCATGGCAATCATCGCAGGTGACATCTTCCGCGAAGTGGCGACTGAGCTTCCAGTCGGTGACAGCACCCGGAGTCGCCTCTTCATGGCAAGTGACACAATCCTGAGCGCTGACGCTGGTGACCAATAACAGGGCGATTGTGGTAAAGATTGCACGGAACATCGAAATACCTCCACTGGGTTGTGAGAACGAATTCAAAATCCGGTATGGCTGCCATGTGTAATGGTACGCCCGCCCCCTTACCGCAAATGGAACATAGATCAACAAAAAGCCCGCAGCAGTAGACTATAGTGGTCAGTGTTTTCAGGCCCTAGGAAAGACCGATCAATACGGAGTAATCATGAATCGTGCACATATCTGTTTATTAGCGGTGGCGCTGAGCTTTCCCTTATCTGCCGTCAGCGCGGATCTCGACGCACTGACCAATGAGTGCGACAGCTGTCATGGTCCGCAGGGGGCTTCATCCGACAGCGATGTCCCGATCATTGGCGGACAGTCGTCAAAGTACATTGCAGATTCCCTGGCGCTATATCAGAATTGGGGGCGCCCCTGCATTAAAAGCGCCTACCGGCACGGGGATACTTCGAAACCCGTCACGACCATGTGCAAAATCAGCGCTGACATCAGTTTTGATGATATGGAGGCGCTGGGCCATTATTACGCAGAGCAGGAATTTATTGCTGCAAAACAGGACTTCGACCAGGCCAGGGCTTCAACCGGCGCTGTTCTCCATGAAAAACACTGCTTTTCCTGTCACCCGAATAGTGGAACTGTTGCGGGTCGCGGTCCCATCCTGGCCGGCCAGTGGGCAAGCTATCTTAAAACCCAGGTGGGCCAGGCGTTAACCGGCGAACATCTTGTCCCGCCGTTAATGGAAAAGCAGTTTATTGAATTCAGTATTGAGGAAATCGATGCCCTGGTGAATTTCTACGCCAGCCAGCAATAACAATGACCTTTTACGGTGGAATGGTGGGCAACGGAGTTGCCCACCGATCTCTCCCCCTGACACGGCGCAAAGAAATCAGCTATTAGCGGGACCCCAGTGGCTTACTGCAGAACGTGGATGTTCCGGTCCGCACAAATCTTTTTCAGTTCCTTCGGCCACAGGGTCACGCTCACTTCACCCAGGTGCGCCTTGCGCAACAGCAGCATGAAGACCCGTGACTGGCCGATTCCCCCGCCAATACTCAGCGGAATTTCATCGTTCATGATGGCCTGGTGGTAAGGCTGGTCCAGTAAGTCCATCTGCCCGCTCAACTCCAACTGCAGGGGCAGCGTTTCTTTTGTCACGCGCACGCCCATGGAGCTCAGTTCATGCCGGCGATGTGTAACGTGGTTCCAGACCAGGATGTCGCCGTTCAGGCCATGCATCGGGCGCCCGTCTTTGGACTGCGTTTCGGTCACCCAGTCGTCATAGTCCGCCGCCCGTAACTCGTGGGGATAACCATCGGCCAACTGCCAGCCGATGCCGTAAATGAAGACAGCCGGGTATTCCTGGATCAGCCTGGTTTCACGTTCCTTGCGTGGCAGATCCGGGTACATTTCCAGGATTTCCTCGGCATGGATGAAAGTCAGCTCATCGGGAAGGTCCGGATACCTGGGGTCTTTCAGTTGGGGAAACATTTCCTGGACGTATCGCTCCGCACCCCTGATCACTTTCCAGATTTGTTGCACCGTGCCGGTAAGGAAATCCAGGTTACGCTGATCTGCCGACATGGACTTCTCCCAGTCCCACTGGTCCACGTAGGCGCTGTGGTCATGATCCAGGAAATAGTCCTTCCTGATAGCCTTCATATCGGTGCAAATACCCTCACCGATGTCGCAATCGAAGGTCTTGAGGGCCATCCGTTTCCACTTGGTGGCGGCCTGGACCACCTGGGCCTGGATGGGCCGATCTAGGCCCAGGCCGCAGGGAAATTCCACCGGTGTGCGTGAACCGTCACGGTCTAGCATGTCGTTAACACCGCTGTCGCGATCCACGATCAGGGGAACCTGTACCATATCCAGGTTCAGCTCCCTGCACAGGTTTTCCTCGATGTAATGCTTGACTCCGAACAGGGCTTTCATGGTTTCTTTCGGGGTGAGCAACGAGTCGTAATCCTGTGGCAGAATCTTTGCTACTTCTTCGTAGGTGCTGATTCCTGGACCAGCCAGGTCCGCTTTTTTGTCGGCCATAACGAATTCTCCCAATTGATACTGAAATCCAATCTGAATGATGCGCCAGGCAGCAGGAATCGCAATGACGTCAGTCAACACAGCCCACTACAATCACATTGCACCGGTGAGCTGGGATTCCATTCAGCTGATAAAGCCTTGTACAAGCCCGCACGCGTCATTCCGGCTTCCTTGGCAAGTTGTGTCATGTTTCGAGCACGAGCAATGTCACCCAAAGCAGCCGCGACAAGTGCTGGATCACCTTCTTCCTGCGCGTCCAGTTGTCTGGAGTGAATAAGCGGTTGAGTTGTCATACGCTGCGCCACAGTTTTGCCACCCGCCTGTTGGAATCGGGTATGGATATTCGCACAGGAGCTTGGCAATCATTCCGGAACGGTTGTTCGCCTGCACGACGATGGCAACGTGAACTAGCGTTTGACTTTTTTGCGCAGCCGTTCCAGCGCTTGCAGTTGGGCGATGGCCTCGGCCAGCTTGGCCTGGGCTTCGGCCACTTCCATTTCGCCGGTGCGATCCTGTAATTCGCGCTCAGCTTCTTCTTTTGCGCGCACGGCCGCAGCCTTGTCCAGATCATCCGCACGTACCGCGGTGTCTGCCAGCACGGTGACGATATGCGGCTGTACTTCGAGGATGCCGCCTCCGACGAAGAAGAAAGCCTCCTCGCCATCAGGCTGCAACACTCGCACCGGCCCGGCCTTGAGCTGGGTGATCAGTGGCGCATGGCGCGGGCTGATTCCCAGCTCGCCCACCAAACCGGTAGCGAAAATCATTGAAGCGTCACCGGAATAAATCTCCTCATGCGCGCTGACGATGTCACATCGGATGGTTTTGCTCATGCAGCTTCTTTCTCCATTGCCTTGCCTTTCTCGACAACTTCTTCGATACCGCCAACCATGTAAAAGGCCTGTTCGGGGAGGTGGTCGTACTCGCCCTCAACGATTCCCTTGAATCCACGGATCGTATCTTTAAGTGACACGTATTTGCCGGGTGAACCGGTGAAAGTTTCGGCCACGAAGAACGGCTGTGACAGGAAACGCGCCACTTTGCGGGCGCGGGAAACGGCTTGTTTATCTTCCTCGGACAGTTCGTCCATACCCAGGATTGCAATAATGTCTTTCAGCTCCTTGTAGCGCTGCAATAAAGACTGCACGCCGCGGGCTACTTCGTAGTGCTCCTGGCCGATCAGATTGGGATCCAGCAGGCGCGAGGTGGAATCCAGCGGATCCACGGCCGGGTAGATGCCCTGCTCGGCAATCTGCCGGCTCAGTACCAGCGTGGCGTCCAGATGGGCGAAGGTGGTTGCCGGCGACGGGTCCGTCAAGTCATCTGCAGGTACGTACACGGCCTGGAAAGACGTAATGGAGCCGGTCTTGGTGGTCGTTATGCGCTCCTGCAGCAAGCCCATTTCAAGGGCCAGTGTGGGCTGATAACCCACGGCTGAGGGCATGCGGCCCAGCAATGCGGACACCTCCGTTCCAGCCAGTGTGTAGCGGTAGATATTGTCAATGAACATCAATACATCACGGCCTTCATCACGGAACTCCTCGGCAATGGTCAGGCCGGTCAGGGCCACGCGTAGGCGGTTGCCGGGCGGTTCGTTCATCTGACCGTATACCAGGGAGACCTTGCTGAGAACATCGGCATCTTTCATCTCGTGGTAGAAGTCGTTGCCCTCACGGGTTCGCTCACCCACGCCGGCGAAAACTGAGAAACCACTGTGCTCAATGGCGATGTTACGGATCAGCTCCATCAGAGCTACAGTCTTGCCCACGCCGGCACCGCCAAACAGGCCGACTTTGCCGCCCCTGGCGATAGGCATGATCAGGTCAATTACCTTGATGCCGGTTTCCAGACTCTCGTTGCCGCCAGCCTGGTCTTCGTATGAAGGCGGCTTGCGGTGAATCGGCAGTCGTTTTTCCTCGCCGATGGGGCCAGCCTCGTCGATCGGGCGCCCCATTACGTCCATCACGCGGCCGAGGGTTTTCTCACCCACGGGTACCGTGATGGCCGCTCCGGTATTGCTCACACTCAGGCCGCGTTTCAGGCCGTCGGTGGAGCCCAGCGCAATCGTGCGCACCACGCCATCGCCCAGTTGCTGTTGTACTTCGAGCATGATGTCAGTTCCGTCGACAGTCATCGCGTCAAATATCCCGGGCATCGCGTCACGGGGGAACTCCACGTCAACAACCGCGCCAATTACCTGAACAATTAATCCACCACTCATTGCTAACTCCTAAATTTACCAGTGACCTGCCTCAAACGGCAGCGGCGCCACTGACGATTTCTGAAATTTCCTGCGTTATCGCCGCCTGGCGGGCCTTGTTGAAGACCAGCGTCAGATCATCGATCAATTCGCCCGCGTTATCGGTCGCGTTCTTCATTGCGATCATCCGGGCTGCATGCTCGGAGGCGAGGTTTTCCAACACCGACTCGTATACCAGGGACTCGATGTAACGCACCAGCACCGTGTCCAGCAACGACCTGGCATCCGGTTCGTAAATGTAGTCCCAGATATCACGGATTTCCTCGTCGTCCGTGTCCGGCAAGGGGAGCAAACGCTCCATGGTCGGTTTCTGGGTCATCGTGTTGATAAAATCGTTATACACGATGTATAGCCGGTCGAGCGTTCCCTCGCGATAAGCATCCAGCATCACCTTGACCGAACCGATCAGGTCTTCGATCTGGGGCTTTTCGCCCAGGTCGCTGGCATGCGCCGCAATCTCGACGTTGATGTTTTTAAAAAACGCCGAGGCCTTCTTGCCCAGGGTCACCAGGCTGATCTGGGCGCCCTTGCCCTGCCACTCACCGATATCTTTCAGCGACAGCTTGAACAGGTTGTGGTTCAGGCCACCGCACAGACCGCGATCAGTGGACACAATGATGTAACCGACCTTCTTTACTTCTTCCCGCTCGACCGTGAACGGATGACGGTACTCCGGGTTGGCCTTGCTCATATGACCCATCACGCGGCGCATCATCCGCCCGTACGGACGGGTGGCGTTCATCAGGGCCTGTGATTTGCGAATCTTGCTCGCTGAGACCATCTCCAGCGCCGAAGTCACCTTCCTGGTGTTCTCGATACTGCGGATCTTGGTGGTGATTTCTTTACCGCCTGCCATTGGTCTGCTCCGCTACCTTCCTGTCGGCCCTTACCACAAGGCCCCTTACCATGATCCCGTGGACTTGAAGTTGTCTACCGCTGATTTCATCTGCGCCTCGAGTTCGTCGTTCCAGTCGCCAGCGCCCAGGTTCTCCATGAATTCCACCTGGGAATTATTCATATAATCCAGCAATGCGCTTTCAAAGGAACCAACTTTCGCCAGTTCGACGTCATCCATGTAACCACGGTCGACCGCGAACAACGATACCGCCATCTCGGCCACGGACATCGGGCTGTACTGGGACTGCTTCATCAGCTCGGTCACGCGTTGGCCGCGTTCCAGCTGAGCACGGGTGGCATCATCGAGGTCAGAGGCGAACTGTGCAAAAGCAGCCAGCTCGCGGTACTGCGCCAGAGCCAGTCGCACACCACCACCGAGCTTCTTGATCACCTTGGTCTGCGCCGCACCACCTACCCGGGACACGGACAGGCCAGCGTGCACAGCCGGGCGGATACCGCCGTTGAACAGATCGGTTTCCAGGAAGATCTGGCCGTCGGTGATGGAAATCACGTTGGTTGGTACGAAGGCCGAAACATCACCCGCCTGGGTCTCGATGATCGGCAGCGCCGTCAGCGAGCCCGTTTTACCGGTGACCTTGCCGTCGGTGAACCTTTCAACCCATTCCTCGTTCACACGCGCTGCACGCTCCAACAGGCGGGAGTGCAGATAGAACACGTCACCGGGATAAGCTTCGCGGCCCGGAGGACGGCGCAGCAGCAGGGATACCATGCGATAAGCCCAGGCCTGTTTGGTCAGATCGTCATAAATGATCAGGGCATCTTCACCACGGTCGCGGAAATACTCGCCCATGGTGCAGCCTGAATAAGGCGCAATGTACTGCATGGCCGCGGACTCGGAAGCCGAGGCATTAACCACTATGGTGTGTTCCATGGCGCCGTGCTCTTCGAGCTTGGCCACCACATTGGCCACGGTGGACTGCTTTTGACCGATGGCTACGTAGACGCACTTAATGCCGGATTTGGCCTGGTTGATGATGGTGTCGATGGCGATAGCCGATTTGCCGATCTGGCGGTCACCGATGATCAGTTCCCGCTGGCCGCGTCCGATCGGCACCATGGAATCAATCGACTTCAAACCTGTCTGAACCGGCTGATCGACTGACTTACGCCAAATAACGCCGGGGGCGACTTTTTCAATCGGCGCAAATCCGTCATTATCAATCGGACCCTGGCCGTCAATGGGATTACCCAGCGCGTCTACCACACGTCCCAGCAAGCCGTGACCCTGGGGCACTTCGAGAATACGACCGGTGCACTTGACCGTATCGCCTTCGGTGATGTGCTCATAGTCACCCAGGATCACCGTACCGACCGAGTCACGCTCGAGGTTGAGCGCCAGCCCAAAAGTATTGCCCGGAAACTCGATCATCTCGCCCTGCATGGCGTCTTCGAGGCCGTGTAAGCGAGCGATGCCGTCGGAAAGACTGACCACAGTGCCTTCATTGCGTGTTTCGGCTGAAATATTCAGCTCTTCGACACGCTGTTTGATTAACTCGCTGATTTCAGATGGATTCAATGTCGTCTGCATCTTTTTCTTCCCATGTGATCACCATATTGGCGATGATCGATTTATAAAATTCTTCCCTAGTGGGACAGGTTTTGTTCCAATTTGCGTAAGCGGCCCAGTAAAGACCCATCGATCACCTGGTCGCCGGCGTAAATCACAGCACCCCCCAGCACGCCCGTGTCGATCTCGCTTTCCAGTTCAACCTCGCTCTCAAAACGCCTCGCCAGGGCATCGCGCATGCGGGACGACTGGTCTTCTTCCAGCGGCACGGCGGATACCACACGTACGTACAGTCGATTCTCCGCTTCCTGACGCATGCGGCGGTACAGCACGGTGATTTCCGTCAGTAGAGGCAAGCGGCCATTGGAACCCAACACCGAGATGAAATCCTGGAACCTTTCGTTGAAGTGTTCACCCCCGATGTCAAGCAGTAACTTGACCACGCGCGTGGCGCCAACTTGCGGGCTCTCCAGCAGGCCGGACACGGACTCCTCACTGGCGATCGCTCCTCCCAGGGTCAGCATGTCGTCCCAGCCAGCCAGGTTGTTGCCGTCCAGGGCCAGTTCAAATGCCGCTTTCGCGTAGGGGCGTGCCAAAGTCGTCAGGCTGCTCATATTTCAGCGATCAGCTTGTCGAGTAATTCGCGGTGGGTCTGCGGGTCGATTTCTCTTTCCAGAATCTTACCGGCGCCCAGTACGGCCAGGCTCGCCACCGAAGAACGCAAGTCCTCGCGTGCCTGGTTGGCTGCCTGGGCAATGTCTGCCTCTGCCGCAGTTACCTGGCGCTGACGCTCTGCATGTGCGTCGTCCTTGGCCTGGTCGAGAATCTGCGTGTGACGCTGACTGGCCTGCTCGACAATCTCACTGGCCTTGTCACGCGCCTCGTGAATCTGCTCACCGGCTTTGACTTTCGCTGCAGCGAGTTCCTCCTCGGCCCGGTCGGAAGCTGCCAGCCCCTCGGCTATGCGCTCCCGCCTTTCGTCCATTGCCTTCATCAGCGGCGGCCAGATGAACTTCATGCAGAACCACACGAAGATCATCATCGCGATAGACTGCAAAATTAAAGTGGCATTGATATTCATGCCTTACCTCGTTCAGATGGTTTTGTTTACCTGCCCGGCTTGCCGGGCGGATTCCAGTCGGCGGCCTTGCTTATCCGCCGGAGGCCATATTTATCCACCGGCAGCCTTCAGGGCCGCTTCCAACTGACCGACAAATGGGTTAGCGAATGTGAAGAACAACGCAATACCCACACCGATCATCGCAACAGCGTCCAGCAGGCCAATGGCCAGGAAGAACTTACCCTGCAGCATCGGCGCCAGTTCCGGCTGACGTGCAGAACCTTCCAGCAGGCGGCCGCCAAGAATGCCAACGCCGATACCAACACCCAGGGCGCCCAGGCCGATGAGCAGTGCCACGGCGATAGCGGTCATTCCAATTACAGTTTCCATCGATAACTCCCGTTCTCAGAGATTATTTGCCAAAAAAATCATTTAAAAAAACCAAGTAAAATTTATTATAAAGTGCTGCCAATTATAAATATCGATCAATGGTGCTCGTGAGCCATGCTCAGGTACACAATGGTCAACATCATGAAAATGAAGGCCTGCAGCGTCACGATCAGCAGGTGGAAAACCGCCCAGCCGAAGTGCATCAATTGCCCGCCGAGGAAAGCCATACCGCCGACCAGCAGCATTTCCGCCAGCAGCAGCCAGAGTGTTTTCCTGGTGTCGAGTTTACCCTTCAGGTTCAGCCACAGCGTGGCGAACACGGCTACGGTCGCGATCACCCAGAACCAGGCCGGGATGTGCTCACCAAACATCGAACTCAGGCCGCTGGCCACAAAACCGGATCCCGCAGTAAAGATCAGCGCGATCAGGATGAAAATCAGTTCCCCTGCATACAGGTTTCCGAACAGTCGCAGGCCCAGTGATACCGGTTTGGCCAGCAACGAGACAAGTTCCAGTAAAAGATTGGGGATGAAAAACACGATCTTGCCGGCGATGCTGTTCGAAGCGAACGGCTGACCGGTCAATTCTCCAATGAAGCCACCTATGCCCTTAATTTTGATGCTGAAGTAGATAATCAGGACAAACACCGTGAGGGCCATGCCCATGGTGGCGTTCACGTCCGTGGTCGGCACCACCTTCTGGTAGTGGATGCCTGCTGATGTAGCCAGCCACGGCAACCAGTCAACCGGGATCAAATCCATGAAATTCATGAAGAAAACCCAAACGAACAGGGTCAGCGCCAGTGGCGCAATGAACTTACTGGTACCGTGAAACGATTCCCTGACGCTGTTGTCGACGAACTCAACAATGAGTTCGATCGCAGCCTGGAACCGGGTAGGTATGCCGGAATTGGCTTTCTTGGCTACATTGCGGAACAGGAAATAAAAAGCGGCGCCCAGCACCACGGCCCAGAACAGGGTGTCCACGTTGAATGCCCAGAAACCCATGGCCTGTGCTTCTTCAGCCGAGTGGGCCAGGCCCCAACTGCCATCTGAATGCTGACCAAAGGTCAGATTCTGGAGGTGATGCCTGATGTATTCACTTTGCGTGATGTTTTCGCTACCGCCAGCCATTCCAAATTCTGCTTGCCAAATCCTGCTTATTGTTGCGTTTTTTCCGATGGAGTGGCGGCTTTGCCGCCCACCCGGAAGGTGTGTCCAAATTACTCGAAATTCAAGTGCATACTCTGAAAACCTATCGTCCCTGGAACGCCAGGGCCAGTCCGGCCCAGCCCGCGATCAACACACTGATCATACCCAGGAAAAAATACCCGGCCGCCAGTGGCTTCACCCAAATGAATACCACCGCACATAACAAGCCGGTCAGCGCCAGTTTACCGAACTCAGCCAAGGCTGCCGTGCCCAGGAAAGCTGCACTGTCACCGCCTATTTTTCGCACCACGAGAACGGTAAAGACCAACCCCGGCACAAACACCGCAAGGCCACCGAACAGTGATGAATAAGCTGCCACCGGACTCACCAGCAACAACGCAAAGGCCAACAAGATCATAACCAGGGACTGGATTCTCAGGCTCCCGGCCAAATTGGTCCCGGTCGAATCAACCGGCGGAACCTGGTTCATCGCTGCCTCCGGCAACATGACCCACTCGAATTTATATCGCGTGGCCCAATACTCAATTTACCTTTCTGAACTACTCAAATCCTTGACCTCGGTCAGCCCGGGACAAAGACCGCCTATTTTAGCATTCTCTAATGATCAGCGGCAATGCGATAAAAAGGGGAAGTTCTGCAGGAGAGTGATGCAAGAGATCGCTTGCGGCCGACCCTCCAACTGTAAGAGGTCGCTCGCGGCCGACCGGTTCGATAACAAACACACCCGATTAAGAAAACACATTTCACGCCCAAGGACGCTCTCACATAGTGATGGTTATTCGGAAAGATTCAGTCGCTCCAGAATGCCCTCGAACTCATCCGCATTGTTGTAAGATATGACCAGCTTTCCCTTGCCGGAAGCCAGGTGGTGAATTTTAACTCTAGCGCCCAAGTCCTCGCCAAGACGATTCTGCAAGCGGAGGATGTCCGGATCGATCCTGCGCCCGGTCCGTTGTTTAGGATGAAGCAGGCGCCGCACGAGATTTTCCGTTTCCCGCACCGAGAGTTTCTTGTTGACTACCTCACGCGCCGCTTCGACCTGGAGTTCCTCATCCAGCGACAACAAGGCCCGTGCATGTCCCATTTCAATGGCGCGGACATCCACCATGTCCTTTACTTCCTGCACCAGCTCCAGCAAACGCAGCAGGTTAGAAACAGCAGCCCTCGACCGGCCCACCGCATCGGCCGCTTCCTGGTGTGTCATCTGAAAGTCATCGATCAGGCGGCGCAGAGCCGTCGCTTCTTCCAGAGGATTCAGATCTTCACGCTGGATGTTCTCAATCAGCGACATCGCAACCGCCACTTCGTCGGGGACATCCCGCACGACCGCCGGTATGGCATCGATTTCGGCCAGTTGGGCCGCCCGCCAGCGGCGTTCACCGGCAATTAGTTCGAACTCACCGTCGCCCATTGCCCGGACCACGATGGGCTGGACTACTCCCTGCGCTCTGATGGAGTTGGCCAGCTCTTCCAGTTTTTCTTCATCAAAAACCGACCGGGGCTGATAACGCCCGGGGTGAATGACATCCAGCGGAATCCGCCTGAGTTCCTCGCCTGACGCGGCCTCCGTGACATGCCTCAAGGTTGTCTGGCTTAGCATGGAGCTGAGATTGCGTCCAAGTGCAGGCTTTTTTCTTGCAGTCATCTTTCTTTCCTTAGCCCGCATAATGCACAAAGGCGGACCGGTAAATTTTTGATTTAATCATATTTGGAAACTCATGGGTAATTGGTCCACAGATTGCACAGATTTCTTTTTCCAAAAGAACTACGAAGCAAAAAGTACATTGTGTTCTATTCGCGTCAGGCAGTTTTGTTCTTTTCATAACGGCGCAGCATCTCTCCCGCCAGCGCCAAGTGAGCCACTGCGCCCTTTGAACGCGGATCGTACAACAAGACGGGCAGCCCGTAGCTGGGCGCCTCGGCGACTCGAATGTTGCGGGGAATCAATGTCCGGTAAACGCGGTCTCCAAAATTCTCGAACAATTGGTCCGATACGGCAATGGCGAGATTGTTCCGGCCATCATACATGGTGCGCAGCAAACCCTCGATTTCGAGACTCGGATTCACGCTGGAACGGATCTGTTCAATGGTATTCAACAGGGCGCTCAGACCTTCAAGGGCATAGTACTCGCACTGCATCGGGATCAACACGCTGTCGGCCGCGGCCAGGGCATTCAGAGTCAACATGTTAAGCGACGGCGGACAGTCAATGAAAATCCAGTCATAATGCTGCTGCACAGGCTCAAGCGCGCGCTTCAAGGCAAATTCACGTTCATCCTGCTGGAGCAGGAATATTTCCGCGGCGGTAAGATCGCCATTGGACGGCAGAAGATCAAATTCCAGGCCATCTGGCTGCAGAAAGGTTTCCTCCACGCTGCGTTCGCCGAGTAAAACTTCACAGGCGGAAACCATCAACTTGCGCGGATCGATGCCGCAGCCGGTCGTGGCATTGCCCTGCGGGTCCAGGTCCAGCAGGGCCACCGGGTAATTCATGCTGGCAAAAGCAGCCGCCAGGTTGACACAGGTCGTGGTCTTGCCTACACCTCCCTTCTGGTTCGCTACAGCTATGATACGGGCAGCCATTCGGGTCATTTACTCAGCTTAATGATTTGACGGACATAATGACGAGGTGACGGTCCTCTTGCAATCCCGGCAGGTGAAGTTTTTCGACCGAGCGAACCCGGGTCCAGTCCGGCAAGGCTTCCAGTTCGGCTTCAGGATACTTTCCTTTCATGGCGAGGAGCGTCGTATCCCCGGCCGCAAGATGCCGTGAAGCTTCAACAAATCTGGCCAGGTTTGAAAAAGCCCTGCTGATGATGCAAGTGGGCATTTCTTCCGCTTGCCACGACTCGAGTCGCGCCTGCACAGGCTGAATATTCTCCAGTATCAAGCGACGTTTGACATGGCTCAGAAAGCGGATTTTTTTGCCCGTGCTGTCGAGTAATGTGACCGTCAGCTCCGGCTGCATGATAGCCAGCGGAATGCCCGGCAAACCAGCGCCTGTGCCGGCGTCAAGCAAGTGATCACCGTGAACCCAGGGCAGTACTGAAAGCGAATCCAGCAGGTGTCGCGAAACCATTTCAAGCGGATCCCGGACCGCGGTCAGGTTGTAGCTTGCATTCCACTGAACCAACAATTCCAGGTAGGAAAGCAATTGCCGGACCTGCGCCGGGCCAGCCTCCTTGCCGAGCAGCTTATCCATCCCCTCTGACAGGGAACGAGCAAGGGTTTCCTGGCTGGTCAACACGATTGAAACTGATTGTACCTGGGCTCTATTGTGGGAGCGTGCTCTTACAAAAATCAATTCAGGCCGGCGGATTTCATCTGCGAGGCGATTTTCTTCGCGATATCCGCTGCGGCGTCGGCATGTTCCAGATCCTTCGTCTCGGTCACAATACGCCAGATGGGTTCCTTGGTTTCTATGTCATAGTAACTAGACTCGACATAGGCCGACATCCTGTAATCAGCCCAGCCAGGGCCCTGGTGAACGGTATAAACTTCGGTGAAACCGGTGAAATAAGGCCGGCCCCAATTGTATGTCATTCCACTGCCGATATGTTCGAGCCAGTAATCAGAGCGAATATAACCCTCCGACCTGCCGCCCCCAGAGTAGAACAACACGACAATGCCGTCTACGTTCTGAGACTTGAGCAGCTCGACGGCTACGTCCGGGTCAATCTCACCCCGGATTCCACCGCTCAAACCGGGAATGTTGCTGGCGGGCAAGGCAGGCGTTCCCTTTGCCAGCAAGATCTTGGCGATATCGATTTCAACCGCTTTGCGTGTCAGCCCATCAGGCAGGACAACGATAACAGCAACTTTGTCCGGCTTGCTGCTCACCGGCTTATCCGTCTTCCAGTTGTCCACCACCGAGGTTTGTGCGCAGGCAGCCAGCAACAGGGTGATGATTGCAGCGGCCAGGATTGAGCGGCCGACGCTGTAGAAAGTATGCAATGTCATAGGTCTTCCTTCAAATACTAGACGCGCATCTTAACCCATGATGCTGCCTTACGAAATCCCGGAATCGGAATCAAGGCGAATAGAGAGATCCAGATCCTCCGCCCGGTGACAGGCTACCCAGTCACCATGTTCCATGCGCCGGAGTGCAGGTACATCCGCCTCGCAACGACTGACCTTGTAGGGGCAACGTGTATTGAAAACACAACCCCTTGGCGGGTCATAAGGCGACGGCATGTCCCCGGTCAACCAGCTGTCCTGGCGCGCCTGGGCAGCCAGCTTCGGATCCGGTATCGGCACGGATTTGATCAGCGCGTTGGTGTAGGGATGAAGTGGACTCCGGTACAAGGCATCCCTCTCCGACAATTCCATGCTGCTGCCCATGTACATCACCATGATACGGTCGCTGATGTGTTTCACCAGCGACAGGTCGTGGGCGATGAAAATCAGGGCCAGGCCGAGTTTATTTTGCAGGTCCTGGAGCAAATTGATGATCTGGGCCTGGATCGATACATCCAGTGCGCTGACCGGCTCATCACAAATCACCAGCCGGGGATTGAGCACCAGCGACCGTGCAATGCCAATCCTCTGGCACTGGCCACCGGAAAATTCGTGCGGATAACGATTGATCTGGTTCTGCAGCAAACCTACCATCTTCATCATGCCCCGGGCTCGCTCTTCCACTTGAAGCGGGGCCATATTGGGGTAAAAAGTCCACAGAGGTTCGGAGATGATATCCCCGGCCGTCATGCGCGGATCCAGTGAAGCCACCGGGTCCTGGAACACAATCTGGATTTCCTTGCGCTTCTGCCGCAGCGCCTCCTCATCAAGCTGAGTCAGGTCTTCACCCTCCCACATCACCCTGCCCCGGTTTGGCTTGATCAAGCCCAGGATGGCCCGGGCCAGGGTCGATTTTCCTGAGCCGGTCTCTCCCACAATGCCCAGGGACTCACCGGCATTGAGATCAAAACTGATACCGTTCACCGCCTTCAACACGCGCTCCTTGCGCTGCAACAGACCACCGGTGTAACTGGTGAAGTTGACTGCCAGGTCCTGGACCCGCAATACCGGAGCAGTCATTCGGCAAACTCCGCGGAATCTTCGCCAGAGTCTGTTGAACCAGCAACCATTTCACCATTTGCCATATCAATGAAACAGCGACTCATGCGCCCGTCTTGCGCCACCTGCAAGGGAGGATCATCCTTGCATACGTCCATCGCCTTATTGCACCGCTCGCGGAAATGGCAGCCGCTACCCAGGTCCAACAGATTGGGTGGATTGCCGGGGATGGAGTGGAGTTCGTCATCAACCGGCTGGTCCATGCGCGGAACGGAAGCAAGTAAACCTTGTGTGTAGGGGTGCTGAGGGCGGTAAAAAATATCCTCTGAGCTACCGGTCTCAACAAGTTGCCCGGCATACATCACCAGTATCCGGTCACATATCTCGGCGACCACGGCCAGATCGTGGGTGATCAAAATCAGCGACATATTGGATTTTTCACGCAACTCTCCCACCAACTGGGTGATCTGGGCCTGCACCGTAACGTCCAGCGCCGTGGTGGGCTCATCGGCAATCAGTAAGCCCGGCTCACAAAGCAAACCCATGGCAATCATCACCCGCTGACGCATACCCCCCGAGAACTCGTGAGGGTATTGTTTTACTCTTTCTTCCGGTGCGGGTATCCGCACCGCGCGTAACATTTCCACCGCGTGCGCCCGTGCTTCATCACGGCGCAAATTCTGATGCTGCCTGATCACCTCGACCATTTGTTTTTCGATGGTCAGGAATGGATTGAGCGAAGTCATTGGATCCTGAAAAATCATTGCGATCTCACAACCCCGGATCTTGTTCAATTCCTTCCGGGACATCAGCATCAGGTCCTGTCCATTGAATTCAGCCTTACCGCTAGCCGATCCGTTTTCTGCCAGCAAACCCATGATCGCCATGACTGCCTGGCTTTTCCCTGCACCCGACTCTCCGACAATGGCGAGGCTTTCACCGGCATGGACACTGAAATCGAGGCCATTAACGGCCTGTACCCCCCCCTCCGGGGTGTCAAAATTGACCTTCAGGCCTGTCACTTCGAGCAGAGCCATCAGAGCCGGTCCTTGGGATCCAGCGCGTCGCGCATCCCGTCGCCGATGTAGTTGAAGCAATACAGTGTGACGGTCAGGAACGCTGCCGGGAAAATCAGGGTCCATGGCGCGGATTCCATGTCCTGCGCACCATCATTTACCAATGCGCCCCAGGAACTCATAGGCTCCTGGACACCCAGGCCCAGAAAACTCAGGAAGGATTCAACCAGGATGATCTGGGGGATGGTCAGCGTGACATAGACCATTACCACGCCCAGCAGGTTGGGAATGATGTGGCGGCGGATGATGGCATTGTGATCAACGCCGCAAGCCCGTGCAGCTTCCACGAACTCGGTGTTCTTCAGAGCCAGTGTTTGCCCGCGCACGATTCTCGCCATGTCCAGCCAGTTGACTGCGCCAATCGCCACAAAAATCAATACAATGTGCCGCCCGAACACCACCATCAGGAGAATCACGAAAAACATGAAGGGCAGTGCATAAATAATATCCACCATGCGCATCATGATGCGGTCGGTGAATCCACCGTAATAACCGGCAACGGCGCCGTAAGAGACTCCGATGGCCAGGCTGACGAGTGTCGCCACCAGGCCAACCAGCAACGAGATGCGCCCACCCTCCAGCGTGCGGACGAGAATGTCACGACCGACTGAATCCGTTCCAAACCAGTGCCCGGTCTCCAGGCTGGGCGGTGAAGAAGTATTATCCCAGTCAGTAAAATCACCTTCCCAGGGTGACACTACCGGTCCCACGATGACCAGCAGGAGCATGGTGGCCATAACTATTCCGCTGATCACAGCGGCCCGGTTTTTCAGCAGGCGGTGCCAGGCATCCACCCACAACGAGCGGCCGCGGATATCATCCTCGATCATCGCCGCCGCGAACGCATCTTCAGCCTGTATGTCTACACTGTTGTTCATTGCGCCTCGTTGTAGCGAATCCTGGGATTCATCCAGGCATAAAGAATGTCAACAATGAAATTGAGCAGGATGATAATCACGCCATAGAAAACCACCACTCCCATGACCAGCGTGTAATCACGATTCAACGCACCTTGCACAAAGTAGCTGCCCAGCCCCGGAATGCTATAGATGCGTTCAATGACCACAGAACCGGTGATCAGGGCCGCCGTGGCGGGGCCCATGAACGAAATCACGGGCAGTAGTGCGGGTTTAAGCGCATGCCTGCGTATGACCAGGTACTCCGGCAGACCCTTGGCCCTGGCTGTGCGAATGTAATTGCTGTGCAGCACCTCGATCATACTGCCGCGGGTCAGGCGGGCAATGTAGGCGATCGCCGGAAGAGCCAGTGTAATGACCGGCAAAACCATGCGTTGCGCGGACCAGTCCCATCCGCCGGCCGGCAGCCAGCCCGCATAAACGGCCACCAACAGAATCAGCAGGGGCGCCACCACGAAATTCGGGATGGAAATACCCAGCATGGCCACACCCATGATGGAATAATCCACCGCTGTATTTTGCCGCATGGCGGCTACAATGCCGATCAGGGTACCCAGAAAAAATGCCAGCAGCATGGCCAGGCCGCCGATTGTCAGAGATACCGGGAAACCACGGGCGATTAACTCGTTGACCGTCCAGTCCTTGTACTGGAACGACGGCCCGAAATCCAGCGTGATGATCTGGCCAAGGTAGCGAAAGTACTGCTTGATCAGTGGTTCATCCAGGTGGTATTTAACATCCAGGTTCGCTCTGATTTCAGGTGGCAGGATTTTCTCGCCGTCAAACGGCCCGCCGGGCGCCATCCGGATCAGGAAAAAAGCGATTGTGATCAACACCAGCAGAGTCGGAATCAAACCAAGCAGCCGGCTGGCCGTGTGTTGTAATATTCCTTCCTGCCTCACTGCTCTTCCTCTTCAACGGCCATATCCGTATCCGGAGCTTCTTCTTCAACCGAAGTTTCCTCTTTTTCAACCGCAGTTTCTTCTTTTTCAACCGCAGTTTCTTCTTTTTCAACCGCAGTTTCTTCTTTTTCAACCGCAGTTTCTTCTTTTTCAACCACAGCTTCTCCCGCTTGTCTGGATTTCAACTTGAACATGTAGCGCGTGAGGTGATGATCCATGACATTATTTCGCCAGCCTTGCAGGTGCTGGTCAACCAGGCGCTTGGTGACGTAAGAATAAATCGGGATAATGGCGAAGTCGGTTAATAAAACTCTTTCAGCCTCGAACATCAGGCGCGCCCGGCGGGCCCGTAGTCGTTCGGTAGCAACCTCATCCAGCACGGCGTCAAAAATGCTGTTGCTGTAACCATAATCATTGCGTCTGTCCCCGGTTCTGAACAACTCGAGAAAACTGTATGGGTCATTGTAATCGCTGACCCACCCGGCCCTGAAGACCTGTGTGATGACTTTCTGTTGCCGGTTCTGCATGAAAACCCTGAATTCTTCATTCACCAGGGAAGCGCTTACACCGAGAACCTGCTTCCACATTGACGCAATGGCCAGCGCAATTTTCTTGTGATTTTCACTGGTGTTGTAACGGATTTCAATACGAAGGGGATTTTCGTCCGAGTAGCCGGCCAGTTCGTACAAGCGGCGCGCCTCTCCGTTTCTCTTCTCCTGGGACCAGTCCGCATATTCGGGTACAAATGGAATGTAGTCTTCGACCCCCGGCGGAACCAGAGCAAATGAGGGCTGCTCGCCGAATTGTGTGACCTTGTCAGTAATGATCTGGCGATCGATGGCAAAGATCAGGGCCTGCCTCAATTCCGGATTTTGAACAAACGGCTCGGCCTCGAGATTGAATCCGAAAAAATAAGAACCCATCCAGGGACTGATGATCAGTTCATCAGGATAGTGACGTTTCAACCAGGTGAACTGGTTATTGGGCACTTCATTGGTCCAGTCCAGCGCGCCCGAGCGAAACTGGGTTACCTCGACAGACATATCCTCAATGGGTAAAAAAATCACGCGATCGACAATGGTGTTTTCTGCTTCCCGGTAAAATGGATTCTTCTCCAACTCGATGGAAACCCTGTGCTTCCAGTCCCCAAGCGCGTAAGCACCATTGGAAACCAAGTTGCCCGGGCGGGAAAACTCATCACCAAATTCTTCCAGGTTCCTGCGATTTACCGGGTAGGCCACGGGATGGGTCAATAAACCCAGGAAATAGGGCGTTGGCCCGGTCAAGGTAATCTGCAGCGTGAACTCGTCCAGCAAGGCAATGCCCAGGTCCTCCAGCGGAAGTTCATCGGCCAGCACTTCCCGGGCATTCTTGATCGGCAGCAACATGGTTGCTGAAGGTGACGCCGTTTCGGGGCTGGCCGCCCGGCGGAGGCTAAAAACGAAATCATCTGCGGTCACCGGTTCGCCATTGGACCACTTCATGTCCCGGCGCAGGTAAAAGGTATAGGTTTTCGCATTCCGGGAAATATTCCAGCGGATCGCCGCACCCGGGATAATGTCGCCATCCGGCGCTTCGGTAGTCAGACCTTCGAACAAATCACGCAAGATGTTTGCAGCCGGCACCCCTTCGGCCTGGTGAGGATCCAGGGTCTGTGGCTCTTCCCCGTTGCCCCTGGTTACGGTCTGATCTTGAGCCAATACTGTTGGGTGGGGGCTTCCGTCCTCGAGCAAAACGAGCGCAACGGGTTGGTCCCTTTTCTCATGTGGTGGCGCAAATCCTCCATCCTGATCACGACAGGAAGCAAGCAACATGAGACTGGAAGCAATTAAAATCCTGATTGAAAGCGAAGCAGTCAAGGGTTCTCCGGCACAATATTGAGGTAGCGGGAAAGGTGAATATCACGAACATTATCCTCGAAACCGGTAATACGCGTATTTACCAGATGACGCGAGACATAATAATAAAGCGGGATGACCGGCATGTCCTGCATTAAAATCGATTCTGCTTTGTGCAAAAGTTCCATGCGCGCCGAACCACTGACCAGGTGAGTGGATGCCATCGTCTGATCAAACTCCGGATTGGCGTAAAAAGTAGTGTTTAAAGCATTGTCACTGATGAACAGGTCCAGGAAACTGGCCGGATCACCGTAATCTGCAATCCAGCCCCCGCGAAACAGCTCTGTCACCACGCCCATCTTGCGGTTGTTCACAAAGACTTTCCACTCCTCGTTGACCAACTCGGTCGCAACACCCAGCACCTGCTTCCACATCGCTGAAACTGCGACCGCCATGCGGCGGTGAAGTTGGGAAGTGTTGTAACGCAACTCGAGTACCAGGGCTTTATCTTCGCCGAAGCCTGCCTGCTTGCCAGCCTCCTTATACAAACGGACCGCCTCGGCTTCCCGCTGTTCCTGGCTCCAGCTACTCTCCGCCATCTGAGCAAGCTGGTATCCGCTTATTCCGGGGGGCACGATACCCCAGCCAGGCATCTCTCCGGCTCCCAGCACAACTCGCACCAGGATCTCACGATCAATCGCCAGCGCCAACGCTCTTCTCAGGGCAACTGAATGTCCCAGGACCGGGTGCCCAAAATTTATGCCCAGCCAGAAACTACCCAGGTAGGGATAGGTTCGCAGCTCGCCGCCCAGATTTTCTTTCAGCCAGTCATGACGGCCTGACGGGATGGTCTCCGTAATATCCAGTTCGCGGGCGCGGAAACGCAAGAGCTCGGCGGCGGGTTCTTCGATCGGAAAATATTCTACTGCATCGACCAGGACCGTATTGGCTGCGTGATACCCGGGATTTTTTTCCAGGTTGATCGAGGCCCTCGGCACCCACCCGACCAGAATGAAGGGCCCATTGACCGGCGCCTGCCTTGGATCATCCACTGACGATGGGTGCAGGGGATAGCTCACAGGGTGAGCCAGAAGTTCGAGGAACCAGGGCGCCGGCTTGGTCAGCGTGATTTCCAGAATGCCTGGTTCAACTTTCTCGATACCTAATTCTTCGACGGCCATCTTTCCGGACATAACAGCCGTTGCGTTCATGACAATCTGCAACAAGCCGACCGTGGCTGATGCCGTCTGTGGTGAAAATGCCCGATGCCAGGCGCGGATGAAATCGGCTGCCGTCACGGTATCGCCGTTCGACCACTTTGCATCCGGCCTGATGGTAAACCGGTATCGTTTTCCGCCATCGAGCACCTGCCAGGATTCCGCCTGGCCGGGCACCAGTTCTCCCTTTGCATCAAAGCTAAGCAGACCTTCGCGTAAATCCCGGAGAAGATTAATCGCAGCCAATCCCTGCGCCTGGTGAATATCCAGTGAATCGGGCTCCGGACCAAGGCCCCGGCTTACCGTGACTGGCCAGGCTGTCTGCGCCAGCATCATCATTGTGACTGACAAAATCAGGAGCCTGGGTATGTTCATTCTGGGAAGGGGCATTTAGTACTTCTTCAAGGTGTTGGGAAACCCGTGATCTTCGGGTTAGAGCTTCCATAGTTTCTGTTTCAACGTGTATCCTAGTGTAGTGTCCTATATTATATGGCGATTAAGAGCCCCACAAAAGATTCAAGTCAAGGCGCAGCCTGCAGTTAATGGCCGCCCCCTTAACAAAGGCTGTAACACAGGATTGAAGCTTTTGTGGGGCTCTCTTCGGGCGAGACGATAAGGCATCATCTGCTGTGTTGCGCCTCTTGGAAAGGACCAGCCATTCCCTGCGAGACCCGCCTTACAGCTAATACCTTCTCGTCTCGCTTAATCGCCATATAATATAGGACACTACACTAGGCAATCGGCCTGCGCTTTCCAATGAGTTTTATCAAGCTTGCCGGTCATTTGAAGAGCAAAACTAAAATTGGTGGAGAATAAATTGGCATCATCCGGCACATTGGTGACAGTCGAATCGGCGCAAGAGCTTACCGCTTACCTTGCAAGTGGTTGCAAACCGGAGGACCAGTGGCGGCTGGGTACCGAGCATGAGAAATTCGGTTACACGCTGGATGACCTGAGGCCACTGCCCTACTCGGGCAAACGCGGTATTCAGGCTATTCTCTCCGGATTGGCCGAGCAATTCGGCTGGCGACCCGTGCAGGAAGACGGCCTGCTGATTGCCCTGCTCGACGATACCGGCGCATCCATCACGCTGGAACCCGGTGGACAGCTGGAACTCTCCGGCGCCATACTCGATAACATTCATGAGACCTGTACGGAGGTGTATACCCACCTCAGACAGGTCAGGACTATATCCGAGCCGCTTGGGATCGCGTTTGTCGGCATGGGTTTTCATCCCAAGTGGCAACGGGAAGACATGGAGTGGATGCCAAAAGCACGCTACCGCATCATGCGGGACTATATGTCCAAAGTCGGTACCCTCGGCCAGGACATGATGAGCCGCACTTGCACGGTGCAGGTCAACATGGATTTCAGCTCGGAAGCCGATATGGTTCACAAGTTCCGGACGTCCCTCGCCTTGCAGCCCATCGTCACTGCTCTGTTCGCGAACTCACCTTTCACCAATGGCCGTCCCAACGGCTTTTTGAGCTATCGATCCCACGTGTGGGAAGACACCGACCCCGACCGTACGGGCATGCTGCCGTTCGTTTTCGATGGTGACATGAGTTTTGAGAAGTATACGGACTACATGCTGGATGTACCGATGTATTTTGTGTACCGGGACGGCGAATATCTTGACGCCTCGGGCCAATCATTCAGGGACTTCCTGGCGGGCAAGCTGCCTGCATTACCCGGAGAACTGCCCAAGCTCGCGGATTGGGAAAATCACCTCACGACCACTTTTCCCGAAGTGCGCTTAAAGCGTTACCTTGAAATGCGCGGCGCCGATGGCGGGCCATGGGCGCGTCTTTGCGCTTTGCCTGCACTGTGGGCCGGTCTGTTTTATCACCAGCCGTCCCTGGACGCAGCCTGGGAAATCGCCCGTGATTGGAGCATGGAAGAACGGCTGAAACTACGCACAGATGTTCCCCGGCTGGGCCTTCGGGCAGAAATCCGCAAGCGCTCGGTGCAGTCCATCGCGTTGGAACTAATTGAACTGGCCACCATTGGCCTGGGCGCCCGCAATCGGCTGGATTCAGCAGGCGAAAACGAAACCGGTTTCCTTTCCACCCTGAAAAATGTGGCAGAAAGCGGCGTAACACCGGCAGAGAGAAAACTGGGCTTGTACCACGGCGAATGGCAGGGATCGGTTGATCCCTTATTCAGTGAGTGCGCCTATTGATTCAGGGCTTGAATCAATCGCAATCACCGACCCGCTTTCCATCCCATATCATGTCCATCACCATGGACTGGCCCTGCATGTCCACTTTGACCGTTCCCTCGCCGGATAAGGTATCACCATGAGAGGTGACTTCCCACTCACCGCGCGTATCGCCTCCCTGTGCATTGCAGTTCATTGACCATTTCATGGTATTGCCATCCACCACGCGGTTGCTAAAAGTACAGCTCGTATCCATATCCTCCTCGTTCCAGGTCTCCGGGGACAGTTCGTCTTCCTCAATGCACTCCTTGCTGGTAGTAACCCTGGGCTGAGGTAGCATGGGCATGTTCATGGTGGAGGTCATTTCCCACATGCCGGGTTCGATGGGTATGCCTTCCGCGAAGACAGAGCTTGAAACCAGGCCGATTAACAGGACCAGACACATGTATTTTCCTTTCATACTGCGTTCCTTTTTATCAATAGGGGCACGTTTGCGCGCAAAAGAAATTTATTATTACCTAAATCGAACACAAGTGCGCTCTTTGTAAGGGTCGCTTGCTGTAAGAGGTCGCACGCCCTTACAGATTCAAATGCCGGATGTGGGTTCTGTACGCCATTGTCCCGGTTGCAGGCCATTCAAAGCCCAGGCGCCGATCGACAGACGCACCAGGCGTAGCGTTGGAAGCCCGACCGCAGCCGTCATCCGCCTCACCTGGCGGTTTCGACCCTCCGTCAAGGTGATCTCAAGCCAGGAAACCGGGATGTTTTTTCTCTGGCGGATGGGTGGATTCCTCGACCACAACCAGCCGGGTTTCCTCGCCAGCAACTCAACTACATGTGCTCGTGCCGGACCGTCTTTCAATTTCACACCCCGGCGTAAACGGTCCAGCTGAGACGCTGAAGGAACGCCCTCTACCTGTACGAGGTAGCATTTGTGGGACCCAAAGGCCGGATTTGCGATGCGTTCCTGCAGTTTGCCGTCATCTGTCAGCAGCAGCAGTCCTTCGCTGTCCCGGTCCAGACGGCCCGCGGGATACACATCGGGAATGGTAATGAAATCCGCAAGGGTTGCATGCGGTATAGCCCCGCCGGCATGGTCAGAGAATTGGCACAACACGCCCCAGGGTTTGTTGAACGAGATCAGCATGGTCCGTTTCCACCCCGGGTAGTCCGCATAGTGCAATATGCGGCCTTGCCCGCAAGACTCCTAGAAAGGAAGTTGCAGATCCGGTTTGACACCCAGCATCTGCGACCTGAAAGCGTTCTTGATGCGCTCCAGCGCTTCCTCCGTTTCGGCATCGAAACGCACCACCAGGATCGGTGTCGTATTGGACCCCCGGACCAGTCCCCAGCCATCGGGCCAGTCCGCCCTGATTCCATCTATGGTGTTGATGCTGGCGCCCTCAAATTGCGCCACCTTCTTGAACGCCTCGACAAAGGTGAAGTTTTCACCTTCCTCCATGTGTACCTTCAGTTCCGGAGTGCTGAAACTGGTCGGAAGGGCATTGAGAATGGCCTCCGGTGGCGTTTCTGCCGAGGCCAGGATTTCCAGCAGCCTGGCCGCAGCGTAAATTCCGTCGTCCACGCCATACCAGCGCTCGCCGAAAAAGAAATGGCCGCTCATTTCACCAGCAAACGGAGAGCCGAGTTCCTTCATTTTCGATTTGATCAGTGAATGACCGGTCTTGTACATAACCGGATTTCCGCCTGCCTGGCGAATAACTTCGGCCAGGTGCCCGGTGCACTTAACGTCATAAATTATCGTGGCCCCCGGATGGCGATCCAGAACGTCCAGGGCCAGCAACATCATTACGCGGTCGGCATAAATGATGTCTCCGGCCAGCGTCACCACACCCAGGCGGTCCGCATCACCGTCGAGCGCAAATCCAAGATCGGCGTCTATCAAGCGGACGGACTCGATCAGATCCACCAGGTTTTCCGGTTCACTCGGGTCCGGGTGATGATTCGGAAAAGTGCCGTCCACCTCGTCAAACAGCGGCAGAACTTCCGCCCCGATAGCTCGCAGCACTTCTGCAGCACACACGCCGCCAATGCCGTTGCCGCAGTCAATCACCACTTTCAGCGGCTTCTCAAGCTGGATATCCTGCGCGATGCGTTCGATGTACTGCGGAACTACATTTTCCTGTTGCACAGTACCGGTACCGGTCTGTAAATCTCCCTCGGTAATGCGCCGGTAGAAATCTTTGAGTTCCTTACCGTGGATCGGATCACCGCCCACCATGATCTTGAACCCATTGTAATCAGGTGGATTGTGGCTTCCGGTGATCATCACACCCGAACCGGCGGCCAGTTCATGGGCCGCATAATAAAGCACACCCGTCGGTACAGCACCGATGTCCAATACATCACAACCGGTGGAGGTAATGCCCTCGATCATGGCGTCTTGCAGATAGGGTCCGGACAAGCGGCCATCACGGGCCACGACAACCGGGCCAGCATTTCTTTTCAGCGCCACGGTTCCTACCGCCTGCCCTACCAGCCTGGCGACTTCTGCGTCCAGCGTCTTGCCAATCACTCCCCGGATATCGTAGGCACGGAATATATCGGGGTCCAGGGTTATCGGCTGATGCTTGACTTCTTTCGCTTTTCGCCGCTCGGCAATATCGTAGCGGAGCCGCATGACCGGTGGGGGGTCAAACTCCGCATCGGTGACCTGCGGTGCATCCACGGGCTGTTCGTCCTCAGTACGCGGCACAGCTGCAATCTCCCGGGCGGGTGGTTTTTCAACTGCAGGCCTTGTAACCGGCACGCTGGCGGCTGCCTCTCCGGTCACCGCCTTGGCCTTTGCAAGCTTGCGATTGTTGAGATACAGGAATGTAGCGCCGCCCAGGAAAAGAACACCCGCCAGCAACAAGGCCAGCAAGATGCCGCTGCCACCAAGGGCCGAAATGTATGACTGGTTTGGAAACTCGATCCGAAACAGGGTGCCGGGGACAGATTGCCTTTGTGGCACTTCTCCCACAAAGGATTGGTCACCCGTTTCCGCGAGGAGATTGGGCGCCTGCCTGCCGTTGTATTGCGAAAGGCCGATATAGCCCAGCACAGAGTAATCCGGGTTGAAGTGTGACAACAGATAGTCCGGCTCCAGCGTCACGACCATATAACCCACAAGATCATTCCCCGACATGACCCGAACCGCATCCACCATCTGTGGAGGGACAAGACTACTATGTAACTGCAACTGGGGGTGTCTGTTTTCCTGCAAATTCAGGAGCATGTCTAAAACGGCATAGCCGTTCAATCCCAGCTTACCCGGATTAACTGATGCCAGATTGCTGCCAAAAACCCGGACTTCGCTGATTTCATTTATGCGCCCGTTCAGATAGGATTTGAGATCCTCCTCGGTAGCTGGAGCCGCTATTGCCCGGGCCGCCAGGGCCTGTACCTGCTCATCACTCATTACCCGTTTCAGCGCCTGAACAGGCTTCTCCAGCTGATCTACGGCCTCTTGCTGTTGCGAAGTTACCCGTGAAGTCGCCTGCCTGGAACGCGCATCATTAAAGGCGAACCACAGCGTGGCCAGAATGATGGCAACGCCGAGGGCGCCAAATACCAACAGCAGCCGTAAATCCGTATGCGTGTTTTTTGTCGGCTTCAGTATGTTTTGCGTTATTTCCTTCAAATCCATTTTTTTTCCATTTGTGTAGTGCCCGGCAAGTCCATGCCTTCGCCCGGGTCAGGAGTGACCCGTATGGCCAAAGCCCCCGGCTCCCCTGTCAGAGCTGTGAAAATCTTCAACCAGCTCCCAGCGTGCCTGTACCACCGGCAGAAAAATCAGCTGGGCAATACGTGCTCCCGGTTCTATTTGAAAAAGCTCTTCGGAACGGTTCCAGCACGAGACAAACACCTGGCCCTGATAATCACTGTCTATCAGCCCCACCAGGTTGCCGAGCACAATACCATGCTTGTGTCCTAGCCCCGAGCGGGGCAGGATCACGGCTGCCATTCCGGAATCTTCCATGTGCATTGCAAAACCCGTTGGAATCAGCCGGGTTTCACCAGGTGTGATGGTCAGCGCCTCGTCCAGGCAGGCTCGCAGATCCATGCCGGCGGACCCTCCGGTTGCATAGTCCGGCAGGGGGAAATCAGTTCCCAGTCGCGGGTCGATTATTTTTATCTGAACGGCTTTCAATATCTGCATCCTTGAGCCTGGAGGCAACCGCTTCAATCAGAAGTTGCGCCAATTTCCGTTTGCTGCCCTTGCCGAGATTCTGCTCCCCGGACGGGGTCAACAATAATATTTCATTTTGATCACTTTCAAAACCGGAGCCAGCCTGACCCACCCGGTTGGCAGCAATCATATCAAGCCTTTTATGCGAAAGCTTCTCCAGTGCATGCTCCTTCAGCTTTTCCGTTTCCGCGGCAAAACCAACCGTTAAGGGGCCACCCTCCAGCGCGGCCACCTCCGAAACAATATCCGGATTGGCCACAAGCTCAACTTTCTGCCTGGACAAGCCCTTTTTCAGTTTCTGGGCGGCGGGCCTGGCTGGCCGGTAGTCGGCGACGGCAGCTACACTGATGAATACATCTGCCGAAACTGCCAGCTTGAGCGCGACATCACGCATTTCCAGTGCGCTGCGTACGTCCGTGCGCTCAACGCCTTGCGGCGTCTCCAGTGCTACAGGGCCAGCCACCAGGCTGACCCGTGCCCCGGCATCACGTGCAGCTTGCGCAATGGCAAAACCCATGCGTCCGGACGATCGATTCGCGATGAACCGGACCGGATCAATATCCTCGCAGGTGGGGCCTGCGGTTACCAGCACGTGCGTCCCCGCCAATACTGATTCTCTGCGTGCAGCCAGGGCTTTGACAAGCTCAGAAGGCTCAACCATGCGGCCCGGTCCGGTTTCACCGCAAGCTTGTGTGCCGCTTGCAGGGCCGATCAATTCTATTCCGCGCTGCTTCAGTATTTCACAATTGGCGCGGGTAGCCGGGTTTGACCACATTTGCTGATTCATCGCCGGCGCCAGGGCGACAGGCGCCGCCGTGGCCAGGCAAATCGTGGACAGAAGATCATCCGCCAAACCATGAGCAAGCCGGGCGATGAAATTGGCCGTAGCCGGAGCCACCAGGACCTGGTCCGCCCACCGTGCCAGTTCAATGTGGCCCATGCCTGCCTCGGCCGCTTCGTCGAGCAACGCTGTATGGACAGGATTCCCGGAAACAGCCTGGAAAGTCAGGGGTGTTATGAATGCCAGTGCACCGTGGCTCATAACGACGCGAACCTCGGCGCCGGCATCCCGCAGACGCCGGACCAGGTCGGCCGACTTGTAGGCGGCAATTCCCCCGGTCACGCCGAGAAGAACCCGCCTCGAATTTAATGGCTTCATGTTTTCCAACAAAACGCTCCAGATTCACCGTTAGCGGTCATTTACCTCTTGAGGTCGAGCTAATAGCTTACATCCACTGGGTGGTTTTTTCCGTAAAGTTTTAATTCCCTGCGATCAATCTGGAGGATAGTTTGGATTACCTGGCCCCGCGGGAAAAAATGGCCAAAGCCGGAATTAAGGCGCTCAGTGATGCCGAATTGCTTGCGATACTGCTGCGTACAGGAGCCGCCCGCATTCCGGCTGTGGAGCTGTCCAGTGCCTTGTTAAAGGGTTTTGGGGGCTTGAGAGGTCTCCTCCAGGCGGACCGGAGCGTATTGGAACAACAGCATGGACTGGGGCCGGCGAAATCCGCACAACTTCTGGCCGTGCTGGAACTCTCAAAAAGGTATTTACACGAAGTATTGCTGCGCAGTGATCCACTGGAAAGTCCCGGCGCAACCGAGCAGTACCTCAAGTCCGCTTTGCGCGACAATGCCAACGAAGTGTTCGCCTGCCTGTTTCTTGATACCCGGCACCGGGTGATCGCCTTTGAAGAGCTTTTCCACGGCACAATTGACGGCGCTACCGTTTACCCCAGGGTTGTTGCGGAAAAAGCGCTGAAACATAACGCAGCAGCATTGATCGTGGCGCATAATCACCCTTCCGGGGTCAGCGAACCCAGCCTGGCGGATCAGGCCATTACGCGCAGGCTCAAGGACGCTCTGGCCCTGCTCGACATCCGCCTGCTGGACCATTTCGTTATCGGGGAGGGAGCGCCGGTCTCGATGGCCGCGAAGGGGCTGCTTTGAACGCTGAAACGGTTATCGGGAAGCGGTGGGGCATGGGGCAGCTGCCGAAAAGCCCTTGGGGCAACTAAGCCGGGCAGATTGCGGTTATAATGGGCGGCTTGAGCTGCAAAATAACTTGCATCAAGTACGGGCATGCGGTATAAAGTGCGGCTGATTTTTTAATGTTTACGCGGGAATTTCCATGTCACGAGTTTGCCAGGTCACCGGAAAACGGCCCATATCCGGAAACAATGTGTCGCACTCCAAAATCAGGAGCAGGCGGCGTTTTCTGCCCAACCTTCACAGCCACCGTTTCTGGGTGGAAAGTGAGAACCGCTGGGTGAAACTTCGTGTATCCACCAAGGGCCTGCGCATCATCGACAAAAAAGGGATCGATGTTGTGCTCAAGGACCTGCGTGCACGCGGCGAAAAAGTATAAGGAGGATTTGGAATATGGCCAAGAGCGCAAGAGATAAAATTCGCATGGTTTCCTCAGCAGGTACCGGTCACTTCTATACGACCGATAAAAACAAGAAAAACACGCCTAGTAAAATGGAAATGAAAAAGTACGATCCGGTCGTACGCAAGCACGTCATGTACAAGGAAGCGAAGATCAAATAAGTCTTCAAAAATATTGTTCACTAAACCCGCCACTATGGCGGGGTTTTTTTTTTTT
>Ga0209013_10000049_pt1 | contig 78329 bp, 68 predicted proteins | sample Cruoilmetagenom2_FD_187291 | JGI IMG/M metagenome (GOLD analysis project Ga0209013, IMG submission 187291) | Oil polluted marine microbial communities from Coal Oil Point, Santa Barbara, California, USA - Sample 2 (SPAdes) (version 2) | ecosystem: Environmental > Aquatic > Marine > Oil seeps ... | reverse complement strand
TTGATTTTTAGCATTTTTTCAGCAGTGGCGGCATTTTTTGCATCCTTTTTTTTGCTGTAGAAAAAAAGGATGTCCCGAAAGTTTTCGGGAGTCCGGCTTGAGGACATTACTAAATTATATTTATTTAGGACAGTATTGTTTAAGTACCAAGATAAGTGCTTTTTAAACGGCTTTCATTTTTTTTTGCACGTGCTCTGCCAGCTCGTCAATATTTACATGCATGCCGTTGATGTGTATATGCGCCTGTAGGTAAACCGGTTCCCTTTTCTTTAATTTTTTTGTGATGAATTCCTGTAGCTCTTCTTTTGAAAGGCCTTCCAATAAGGGTCTTTTGCGTTTGGCAGCCGACAACCGGTAGGCAATGGCTGCGGGTGACATTTTTATATAAATACTTAGCCCCGCACGGTTGATCTTTTCCATGGCATCAAAAAAACAGGGTGTGCCACCACCTGTGGAAACAAGCACATGTGACTTTTCAAATGTTTCCACCAGGAGTTCATGTTCCATCTTTCGGAACAACTCTTCATCATATTTTCGGAAAAAGTTGCTGATGCCGATCTTGTATTTTTTTTCGAAAGCATCATCAAGATCAATGAATTCATAGTTTAATTGGTGTGCCAGCTTTTTGCCAATAGTGCTCTTGCCGACACCCATGAAACCAACAAGGTAAATTCTTTCCAACAGACCTGGTCTTTAGTTAATCGAATAAAATATTATATCGGAATTCCGATGTTTTACCAAGGATAAAAGTAAAAAAAAACTGATCAATATCAGGAAATTTAGCAAAAAATCAACTTTTCCGTCCGATAGCTTTTTCAGCAGCACGGACCATATGATCAGCATCCAGACCATAAAGTTCCAGTAACTCTTCCGGCTTGCCACTTTGCCCGAATTCGTCCATTACAGCCACAAACTCCATGGGTATCGGATTTTTTCCAGCCAACAATCGGGCAATGCTTTCGCCAAGTCCCCCGTTGATCTCATGTTCTTCGGCAACCACGGCGCACCCGGTTTTTTGTACCGATGCCAGAACGGCCTCCTCATCAAGTGGCTTTATGGTGTGTATATCGATCACTTCGGCACTGATATTCATTGCCTCAAGTGCTTTGGCAGCTTCCAGCGCATGCCATACCATGTGGCCGGTGGCGAAAATACTTACATCGCTGCCTTCCGTCAGTTGCACTGCTTTGCCGATAGTAAATTCAAAATCTTCGGGGATAAAGTTAGGCACTTTAGGTCGCCCGAACCGGAGATAAACAGGTCCTTCGAATTCTGCAATGGCTTTGGTAGCCTGCTTTGTCTGGTTAAAATCACAAGTATTGATCACCGTCATGCCGGGCAGCATTTTCATCATGCCGATATCTTCCAGCGTTTGGTGGGTGGCGCCGTCTTCTCCCAGGGTGAGGCCTGCATGCGAAGCGCAAATTTTGACATTTTTCTGCGAGTAGGCGATCGACTGGCGTATCTGGTCATATACACGGGCTGTGGAAAAATTAGCAAACGTGCCCGTAAATGGAATGTGTCCGCCGATAGTAAGGCCTGCTGCCATGCCCATCATGTTAGCTTCGGCAATACCCACCTGGAAAAAACGCTCCGGAAAAGCATCGGCAAAGGCATTCATTTTAAGCGACCCTGTCAAGTCGGCGCAAAGGGCTACTACACGCGGGTTGGTTTTTCCCAATTCGTACAAGGCCTCTCCAAAGCCCGAGCGGGTATCTTTATAATTAATGACGTCAAAAGTTTTCATTTTTACAGCGATAAGTGTTAATAATCCCCCAAAGTTTCTTCCAACTGGGCTAATGCCAGCTGTTCCTGTTCATCGTTAGGTGCCACGCCGTGCCATTTATGTGTGCCCATCATAAAATCGACGCCCATACCCATTTCGGTGTGCATCAGAACAGCAACCGGGGACCCCTTGCCTGTTTCCGATTTGGCCTTTCCAAGGGTTCTCAGCAAATCTTCCATGTTGTTTCCGTTCGTCTCCAGCACATAAAAGCCAAAAGCTTCAAACTTGGCCTTCAGGTTACCGAGAGGCATCACGTCATCAGTAGAACCGTCAATTTGTTTTTTGTTGTAATCTACAATGGCGATCAAATTGTCAACTTTTTTGGCCCCGGCATACGTGGCAGCCTCCCACACCTGGCCTTCGTCCAGTTCACCATCGCCCATCAGGCAGTAGACCAGTTTGGGATCGTTATTCAGTTTTTTAGACTGTGCGGCTCCGTTAGCTATGGATAAACCCTGTCCAAGCGAACCGGAGGCAACTCTGACGCCCTGAAGTCCTTCCAAAACAGCCGGATGTCCCTGCAAGCGTGAGTTGATCTTACGGAAAGTAGCCAGTTCCGAAACTGAAAAATAGCCACTTCGGGCAAGCACACTGTAATAGGCCGGACTGATGTGCCCGTTCGAGAGCAGAAACAAATCCTGGTCTTTTGCATCCATGTCAAACGGGTCCGGCTGATGGTCCAGTACTTCGAAAAAAAGTGCTGTCAGTAAGTCGGTGCAGCCAAGCGATCCGCCCGGATGCCCCGATGCCGCTCCATGCACCATCCGGATGATATCCCTTCTGACCTGTGAAGCAATTTGTTGTAATTCAGCAACTGTTGGCATATTAATTAATTGTTATTGAGAAGAGTATGGATTATACGTTCTTTTTTAAGAATCAAATCACGAAAGTAAGATATTTACTTTTGCGTATATGTATATTTTTTTAAACAGCTGATGAAAATTCCATAAATTTGACGCTTTATTACAGACTTTATGAGGCATTCCGCATCTGCATATTTTTTCCGATTGTTAATAACAATCATGATTGTGTCGGGAACGACAAAGGTTGTCCGTGCCCAGAAAGATGAAAACCGGCAGCCGGATGTCGAAAAATGGACCGACTCGGTCTATAACTCGCTGACAATAGAGGAGCAAATCGCACAACTGATTTTTGTACGCGCCAATTATTCGGGAAAACCTTACCTGAAAGAAGTAGATCAGTTCATTGGTAAATATAACATTGGTGGCGTGGTCTTCTTTAAAAGCGATCCGGTGGCACAGGCCGTGCAGACAAATAAATGGAATGCACTGGCGAAAACACCTCTGTTGGTGGCTATGGATGCCGAGTGGGGGCTGGGTATGCGGCTTGAACATACCGTAAAATATCCTCTGCAAATGACACTGGGAGCGCTTGAGAATCAGGCATATATTTACCGGATGGGTGCCGAGATCGGTGAGCAATGCCAGCGTATGGGTATCCAGATCAATCTGGCGCCCGTGGCGGACGTGAACAACAACCCGGCGAACCCGGTGATCGGGATGAGGTCGTTTGGCGAAGACCCTGAAAAGGTGTCGCTGAAAGCCTATCAATACATGAAAGGGATGCAGGATGCAGGGATCATTGCATGTGCCAAGCATTTTCCCGGACACGGGAATACCAATACCGATTCACACCTCGACCTGCCTGTAATTAAAGCGTCAAAAAAAGAATTACGGAATGTAGAGCTGGTGCCTTTTCAATACCTGATCGACCACGGAGTTTCGGCTGTTATGACGGCACACCTGTCGGTGCCGGCACTCGACAACAAAAAAAACAGGGCATCTTCTCTCTCGGAAAAAATTGTGGACGGCTACCTGAAAAAGAAAATGGGGTTCAAGGGGCTTGTCATTACAGACGGTCTGGATATGAAAGGCGTAACCAAGAACAATAGGCCAGGAAAAGTAGCCCTGAAAGCATTCATGGCAGGCAATGATATTCTGCTTATTCCGGATGATGTGCCTGCTTCCATTCAGACGATAAAAGAAGCCATCGAGAAAGGAAAAGTTGGTAAAGAACGGCTGAAAGAGAGTTGCAAAAAAATCCTCCGGTACAAGTATCTGAGTGGTGCCTGGAAAAAAACACCAATTGACGTAACGAATCTTCTGGCTGATCTGAACCATCCGTCGTATCAACATACTGTTGACGAACTTTTTGCCGAAGCAATTACTGTAATGAAGAATGAAGAAAATATTCTTCCGCTGGCATATCCCGACACCTTGCATCCGGCCGTGCTGATTATCGGCTCGGAGGAAGAAACCTCCTTTGAGCAGCCGCTGCAACAGTTTATGCCTTTTGCTGTCTTCCGGTTGCCACACGATGCCGGAACGGTTGCCAAACAAGAGGTTTTGGATGCACTGGAGAGTTATAACCTTGTGGTAACCGCCGTTGTAAATACGAATATCCTGGCATCAAAAAGATATCATGTTACAGAGGGTGATGTGCAATTTATCGAGCATGTGGCCAGGAACAAAGCGGTTATTCTGACTATTTTTGCCAGCCCCTATGTTTTGGATTTCTTCAGCGGAACGGCCAATTTCAAAGCCATCTTAATTTCGTATCAGGACAAACCGTATATGCAGAGAGTGTCGGCCGAGGCAATCCTGGGCATCCATAAAGCCAATGGTAAATTACCCGTCAGTGCGGCAGGATTTATGGCAGGAACGGGTATCCTGATCGAAAAGTCAAGGTTGTCGTACACCACACCCGAAGAGTTAGGGATCGACACATTGTATTTATCAAAAATCGACTCCATTGCCTTAAACGGAATCGAGATGAAAGCCTATCCCGGCTGCCAGATACTTGCAGCCAAAGACGGCTACATCTTTTATCAAAAATCATTCGGGTACCATACCTATGACAAAAAACAAAGAGTGGAAAACAACGATGTGTACGACCTGGCATCGCTCACAAAGATATTGGCTACGACACCGGCATTGATGCGTATGACAGATGAAGAGAAGGTTGATATCAACGGTCGCTTATCGGACTACTTGCTGTACCTCAGAGGAACCGATAAAGAAAATCTCGGTTTCCGTGAAGTGCTGGCGCACCAGGCAGGCCTGCAAAGCTGGATACCGTATTACGAAGAGACTATCTGGAATACCGACTGGGACACAGCAGTTTACCGTTCTTCTATTTCCGAGTTGTTTCCGGTACGTGTGGCCGAGCATATGTACATCCAGGAGAATTACAATTACGCTATTTACAATGAGATTATCAGCTCGCCGCTACAGGAAAAAGAATACACATACAGCGACCTCGGTTTTTATCTTTTTAAGGATATGATCGAACACATGAACAACACCGAGCTGGATGACTATGTGTATCAAACGTTTTATAATCCACTCGGATTAAGGCATTTGAAATATCAGCCGCGCAGGTATTTTCCGCTGAAGAAAATCATTCCCACCGAAAACGACCAGGTGTTCCGTCATCAATTGCTGCTTGGTGATGTTCACGACCAGGGAGCAGCTATGCTCGGTGGTATCTCAGGGCACGCCGGATTGTTCGGCAATGCTTACGATGTGGCCGTGATGATGGACATGTTTTTAAATAAAGGTGTATACGGAGGTCGGCGTTTTATCAACAAAGAAACGCTGGACGATTTTACTTCCTACCAGTTTCCTGAGGACGACAACCGCCGTGGACTCGGATTTGACAAACCGTTGCTGGAATACGAAGAACACAGGACAAATTGCAGGTCCGCGTCGCCGGAAAGTTTCGGCCATTCGGGATTTACAGGTACCTATACCTGGGCCGACCCCGAGACAGGCCTGATTTATGTATTTTTGTCGAACCGCGTTTATCCTGACATGCACAATAAAAAAATTATGGAGCTGGACATCAGGACAAATATTCATCAATTATTTTATGACGCGATAGGAGAAGAGAAGTAAACTATGGGCCACCATCATCATCATAGCGAACAAGGGAAAAAACTGCTTGTTACAGTGCTGTTGAACCTGCTGATAACACTTGCCGAGTTTGTGGGTGGTGTTTTCTCCAATAGCCTGGCCCTGATTTCCGATGCTTTTCATAACCTCAGCGATACGGTGGCCATTCTGATAGCTTACATTACAGAGCGGGTGAGCCAGAGAGTTTCCGATAAGCAGCATACATTCGGCTATAAGCGGATACAAATATTGGCAGCCTTGTTCAATGCCGTTACCCTGATCGCCATTTCTGTTTACCTTATCTTCGAAGCATGGGACCGCTACCAGAATCCGCAACCCATTAAAAGCCTGTTGATGTTGTCAGTGGCACTGATCGGTCTGTTGGCCAACCTGTTGAGCGTCTTGCTGCTGAAATCATACCGTAAGGAAAACCTGAACATCAAAGCTGTTTATCTGCACCTTATCGGTGACACACTTTCCAGCGTGGCGGTCATTATTGGCGGAGTATTGATTTATTTTTATAAATGGTACTGGATCGATCCGTTGATAACGGTACTTATCAGTTTATATATTATAAAAGAAACCTATGTGGTGCTGTGCGACACCTACAAGATATTGATGCAACAGACCCCATCGGGCATCGACCTGAATGATATTGTCACCAGCATTACGGCCTACGAAGAAATTAAAGGCATTCATCATATCCATATCTGGAACCTTACCGATACGGAAGTGCACTTTGAAGCCCACATCGATTTGTTTCAGGATTTGAAAGTGAGTGAAGGCCAGCACGTGGTGGATAAAATTCAGGAATTGCTGAAAGAAAAATTTAAGATAGATCATGTGACCCTGCAATTGGAGTATGACAGGTGTGACGATAAAGAACTTATTCATCAGGAAAGAGGAAAATAGAATACTTTCCGGCGTTTGCATCCTGTGAACCATCGTGATGGAAAAGTGAGGCCGGAAGACATAAAAAGTAAAAACAGAAAAAGAAAACATGGAAAATAGAAAGTCGAAAAATGTTTGGTTATGGGTTTTGGCAGTTGTTTTAACCTTAACTATTGTTATTTATCAAAGGGCTACCGGACCCACTTATCCGGCTGAAGGAGAAGTGCAACTCGGACAAGAGGAGATAGACTATAAACTTTTGAGATCGCATAATACAGGAACGGATGCCCCTATAGAAGTTGAAGTGGAGGACGAATTCGTTACGGGAAAGGTGACCTATAAAAGGTATAAAAGCTATGACGACTGGACAACGGTTAATATGGAACGGGCCGATGGGAAACTTACGGCAAAATTGCCCCATCAACCTCCGGCAGGAAAGATAGAATACAATGTCAGTTTGCAAAAAGACGGGCAGGAGATCAGCTTGACGGAAGAGCCGGTAGTTATCAGGTTTAAAGGTGTGGTTCCCGCACCTGTTTTGGTACCCCACATATTTTTCATGTTCATATCCATATTGTTTGGTATGCGGGCTGGCCTGGAAGCCATTTTCAAAGGAAACGACGGCCGCTTTTTTGTGGGAGTCACGCTGATCACACTTATTATCGGCGGACTGATACTGGGGCCCATTGTGCAAAAATTTGCCTTCGGCGCTTACTGGGCAGGTTGGCCTTTCGGTCACGACCTTACGGACAACAAAACAGTATTTACTTTTATATTCTGGCTTATAGCCTGGTTTGTCCTCCGAAAAAATCCGGCGAACAGGGCATGGCCTATTATTGCCACTGTTATGATGCTGGCCGTTTATATCATTCCGCACAGCGTGATGGGTTCCGAGATTGATCATACTAAAACGCCGGTTGAACAAACATCTGCCGAATAATGAACCTGAATATTATTATTGTCGGCATAACCGTCATCGTATCGATTATCGCATTCAGCAACCCGGAGTTGTTTTATAAGCTGAAGTTTAATGCGTACCAGATCAAGGAGCGGAAAGAGTATTACCGGTTTTTTACTTATGCTTTGTTACATGCAGGATGGTTGCATCTTATCATCAATATGTATGTGTTGTACTCTTTCGGAAATATTGTAGAGCAGGTGCTCATGGCGCATTTTGCTTTTAAGGGGGTGCTGTATTACGGACTCTTGTACGTAGGCGGCATCCTATTCTCCACACTTCTCGATTTCAGAAAGCAGAAAGCCAACCCATACTACAGTGCTGTAGGGGCTTCGGGAGCAGTTTCGGCCGTGGTTTTTTCGAGCATCCTGTTATATCCTTCCGGCAGCATCTTTATTTTTCCCATACCCTTTCCACTGCCGTCCTGGATATTCGGTATTGTTTATCTGATCTATTCGGTATACATGGGTAAACGGGGCACCAGTAACATAGGGCACAGTGCCCACTTCTGGGGAGCAGTATTTGGGATTGTCTATACGATAATTTTGATTCCGGGTGTAGTGCAGAACTTCTTTGACGCGGTTTTTTAGATCAATTAGCTGCCGGGTCTATGGGGAAATTTTTCCAGTAACGGTACTTTTCACCCATCTTGTTAACTAATGTTTCCCACATGGTCACAGGTTTGATATCCATAACATATTCTTTAGTGGCTTTGGCAATGATCCATGAATTTTTTTTAAGTTCGGAATCCAGTTGGTTAGCAGTCCAACCTGAATAGCCGATAAAAAAGCGGATATCTTCAGGGGAAATTGCTTTCAGCAGCATCATCTCTTTCAACGCTTCCAGATCGCCGCCCCAGTACAAACCATTAATGATTTCCAAACTGTCTCCCAGTTGGTCGCCTTTGGTGTGGATGTAAAACAGGTTTTCGGTGTCCACAGGACCGCCAAGATACATAGGTGCATCAAATTCGGGAAAGCCCTTCACTACATCGTTAAAGTTTGCCGAAACAGGCTTGTTCAGGATGGCGCCGAACGATCCTTCCTCGTTGTGTTCGGCAAGCAGCACCACCGAACGGCCAAAGAAATAATCGCCCATCAGCGGTTCTGACAATAGTATTCTTCCACGTGCCGGTTTTATATTGTTGGTTCTTATGCTTAAAAATTTGTCAAGTTCGTTCATTTTCTTTCGTTTCTGAATAGCAGAATTTACCTTACTTTTACATGATTTTTACAAAAAACATACCATCCCGTTTATGCGCCAAAATGACCACCATAAATATAAAAAATTCCGCGAACAATTTCCTTATTTCCGGTTTGTAGGTTATGAATACGAGCAAAAGAATGGTGATCTGAATATCCGGTTTACGTTTGATCTGTCTGGAAAATACACGTTTACACCAACTTTGAAATTAGTGCACCGGGATTTCTATGGATTGAATAAAATACCACAGGAGGAGTTGTCCAACATCATTTTTCATATCGGGATGATCGAATTGATCAGTTACTGGAAACTGACATGTTCACAGCAAGTGATCATTGAACCGCACCGGCTCACAAAAGAACAGCTTAGCTGGTGGAAAAAACTGTACTACAACGGTCTGGGTGAATTTTTCTATCTGAACGGAATCAATCCTGACCGGGAGGAGCTCATGCATCTTCAATCGAATGGAGCAGAGTTAACCATCCTTAACGGGGAGTTAAGCGGAGAGAAAGTACTGGTACCCGTAGGCGGGGGAAAAGACTCGATAGTGACGCTGGAGCTATTGAAAGATACTTCTTTTCAAGTACATCCTATGATACTCAATCCGCGGGAAGCCAGTAACAGATCTGTGGAGATTTCCGGTTACGAAATGACACAATCGGTTGTGGTGGAGCGTACGCTCGACCCGTTGATGCTGGAGTTGAATACACAGGGATTTTTAAACGGCCATACGCCGTTTTCGGCTCTGCTGGCCTTTGTAAATGTGCTGGCAGCCGTGGCTTCCGGAACAAAATATATAGCCCTGTCGAATGAAAACAGTGCTAACGAGAGCACGGTGCCGGGTACAAATATCAACCACCAGTACTCCAAATCGTTTGAGTTTGAGCAGGATTTTGCTGATTACTGCAACACATATATTCATCCCGATCTGGCCTATTTCAGCTTCCTGCGTCCGCTGAATGAGCTACAGATAGCTGGGCTGTTTTCACAATTTCCGCAACATTTCGATAGTTTTCGGAGTTGCAATGTGGGCAGTAAAAATGACAGTTGGTGTGGCAAATGCCCCAAATGCTTGTTTACGTATATCATTTTATCGCCTTTTGTGCCTAAAGAAAAGTTGCTGAATATTTTTCATGGCAATCTTCCGGATGATGTTTCGTTAAAAACCATTTTTGAGGAGTTAACAGGAACTTTGCCGGTGAAACCGTTTGAGTGTGTGGGTACGCCGGACGAGGTAAACACAGCTCTTGCTAAAGCGTATGGCGGAGAATCTCCCGAAAACCTGCCTGCTTTGTTAAAACATTATGTGTTTCCTGTGCGCGGGGAAGAAAATTACAAGCACCTGATCAGGTCGTTTAATAACCGGCATTTACTTCCTGCGCCTTTCCTGAAAATATTACTACGTCATTTATCTGTTCCTGTACCGGAGCAATTCGGCCTGTTTCTGAAAAATAAATTAGGCAAAGACCCAAAACTGCTGATTCTTGGCTTTGGCAAAGAAGGACAGTCAACATACCGCTTGCTTCGGAAGTACTACCCTGACATACCTCTACATATTGCCGACAGGAACGAATCGGTGCGGAAGGCAGAGTTGTTAGAAAAGGACCGGCAGGTATTTTTTCATTTAGGGTCCGGCTATCAGTCGGCATTAGAAGATTTTCCGGTCGTCATAAAATCACCCGGAATAAAAATTGAAAAACCTATAGATGGATTGATCTTAAGTTCGCAAACAGATCTTTTTCTGGAATTTTTCAACAGGCAGACGATAGGTGTTACCGGAACCAAAGGAAAAAGCACGACATCGTCACTCATTCATCATCTACTTGCAAAGTCTGGTAAAAAAACACTGTTGCTGGGCAATATCGGCGTTCCGCCTTTTGACATGGTCGATAAAATTGACAACGAAACACTGATTGTCTTTGAAATGTCGGCGCACCAGCTGGAAAACGTCAGCCATTCGCCTCATACAGCCGTGTTGCTCAACATTTTTCCTGAGCATCTCGATCATTTTAAGGATATTGATGCTTACAGAAGTGCCAAACACAACATCCTCAAATATCAGAAATCAAAAGATGTGGCCATCATACATCAGCAGTTTGCAACAGAGGCCAGAGGGGAGAGGCTGTTGTTCGGTCCTGAAAAGCAGGAGGGGATGATCGCTTTTGTTGATGCAAATAAATTGGTATTCTTTGATTTGGGAAAAAGTTTTGAATTAAATACCGATCGAAAGATTTTGATTGGAAAACATAACCTGCTGAATATTCTTGCTGCTTTATTGGTGGCTCATCAATACGGCCTTGAGTTAGCCGAAGCATTTGTACATGTGTCTTCTTTCCGGTCGTTGCCCCACCGGCTGGAATTTGTGGGCAATCATCAGGGCATTGACTTTTATAACGACAGTATTTCTACGGTGCCTGAATCGACTCTTGCAGCAGTGGAGGCTTTAGGTTATGTCAAAACGCTAATACTTGGTGGTTACGACCGGGGCCTTGATTATCGGCATCTGGTGCAGACACTAAACAAAAGCAGAGTGGAACATTTTATCTTCCTGGGCAAGACGGGAGAGATGATGCGAAAACTGTTTCAAGAAGTTGACTCAGCAAAAAATCTGGTACAGGTGGAAACAATTGACGAGGCGGTTGCTTATGCTTTTCAAAATACCGGTTCGGGAATTTGCCTGTTATCACCGGCGGCAGCCAGCTACGACCAGTTTCATAATTTTGAGCACAGGGGTGATGCGTTTAAAAATGCTGTGGAAAAGCAGGCACATAAAAAAAGCGGGTGACCCCGCTTTTAGTTCATTGAAAACCGTTTTTATTCTTTTTTGTCTTTTTCTTTAGGTGGCTCTTCTTTTTTCTTAGTGGTTTTCTTCTTTACTTCTTTTTTTGCTTCAACAGGCTTTTCTTCTTTTACTTCTGCGGCTTTACTGGCTGTTGTCTTTTTAGCTGTTGTTGTCTTTTTAGCCGTTGTTGTTTTTTTAGCGGTTGCAGTCTTCTTTGCAGCAGTTGTCTTTTTAGCCGTTGTTGTTTTCTTAGCTGTAGTAGCTTTTTTGGCAGTAGTTTTTTTGGCAGCAGGCTTCTTTTTCTCCTCGGTTACCGGTTCTTCAGCTTTTTCTGTAGTTTTCTTAGGCGCTTTTTTTACTGCTTCAACCTCAGACTTTCTGTCTTTTTTCTTCCTCTTTCTTCTTACCCCGTATGTACCTGCAATTATTTTACCTCTTTTTGTCTTTTTATCTCCTTTACCCATAACTGAATATTTTTGAAAATTTATTTGGCGTAAAGTTATCAAAAATACGGCATACTGCAAACGATTGTCTTACGAATTCAAGCTCCGGAAAAATTGTCGCTCCAGCGCATCACTTTTTTTTATCGATCTGCGCGACCATTCCAGTAAAATATCTGTTCTTTCATCTGAGTCTAGCTGCCAGCTTATTTCGGAATTTCGCAACCTGCTGGTGAGTGCATACAGGACAAGCGCTGCCGAAACAGAAATATTGAAGCTCTCCGTAAAGCCGTACATCGGTATTCTTAAATATTCATCAGCATGATCCATAGCTTCATCGGTGAGCCCGTTTAATTCAGTGCCGAAAACAAGAGCCACTTTTCCTTCCAATGGAATCGTTTCAGGTGTATAGGCGTTTTTATTTGGTGTAGTGGCGACAATACGGTAACCTCTTTTCCTGAGCTCATTGTAGGCATTAAGTGTGTTATGTTCTTTCTGATTGTATTTAACCAGGTTGAGCCATTTGGACGACCCCAGAGCGACATCCGGATTTACATTGTACTCATTTCGGGTTTCGATGATATGAACATCCTGAACACCTGTAAGGTCGCATGTGCGCAATACTGCGCTGGCATTATGTGGTTGATAAATGTCTTCCAGAAGAATGGTGATGTGCCGCGTTCGTTGCTGAAGCACCTGTTTAAACAGTTTTTTCCGTTCAGGTGTGATAAACTCCTGAAAGAAATTTAATAGGGCTTTTTTCTGGTTTATATCCACTACTAAGGCTCTGTGTTTAGAAAATGTAACATTGCAAAATTAAAAATATACAGAAGGGTTTCATTATTAAGAAGAAAAATATACTTTTGCAACCTCAAATTAAATAGGTATGTCAAAGAAAAAAGATCAAGAAATTAAAGGTGATCAAAGGTTAGAAAATATTGAAGGTACTCTGTCAAGAACCGAACAGTTTATCGTTAATAATCAAAAATACATCAGTGTAGTTGTTGGCGTAGTTGTAGTTCTTATTCTTGTTTTCTTCGGTTTTCAGCGTTATTATTTGAAACCCAAAACGGTTGATGCCCAAGAGCAGATGTATATGGCACAAAAATATTTTGAGTCCGATTCGTTAGACAGGGCTTTGTATGGAGACGGCAACAGCTTGGGTTTTATTGATATTGCCGATGAATATTCGTTTACCAAACCGGGCAAGCTGGCTAATTATTATGCAGGGATATGTTTCCTTCAAAAAGGAGATTACAAAAAAGCAATCGATTACCTGGAAAGTTTCGATAGTGATGACCATATGATTGGCCCGATGGCAAAAGGTGCTATTGGCGATGCATACATGGAATTAGGAGACAGCGATAAAGCGGTTACTTATTATCTGGAAGCAGTTGGGCAGGACGATAATGATTTTACTGCTCCTTTGTTCTTATTGAAAGCCGGACAGGTATATGAACTGAATGGAGATTATGATGATGCGTTGGATGTCTATAACCGTATTCAGGATAAGTATAAAATGAGTAATGAAGGTCGGTCGATTGATAAATACATTGCCCGCGCAGAGGCTAAAAGAGATAGAAAATAATTCTTTTATCAGATAAATGAAAAACCTGGTGATCAAGTCGCCGGGTTTTTTTATTTTTACTCCTATGGAAAAGCATCAATTACGGATCGTATTTATGGGCACTCCTGATTTTGCCGTAGCCACACTGAGAGCAATTATAGAAGGAGGTTATCATGTAGTTGGTGTGATAACAGCACCTGATAAAGAGGCCGGAAGGGGAAAGAAGATCAGAATTCCGGCTGTTAAAGAGTATGCCCTTACGCAAAATCTGAAGGTTCTGCAACCTGAGAAATTAAAAAATAAAGAGTTTTTAGAAGAACTGGCTGCGCTGAAGGCTAACCTGCAGGTGGTAGTAGCTTTCAGAATGCTGCCTGAAGAAGTGTGGGATATGCCTGAGTTGGGAACGTTCAACTTGCATGCTTCTCTGCTTCCCCAATATCGTGGGGCAGCACCGATCAATCATGTCCTTATCAACGGAGAAAAAGTGACCGGAGTTACGACTTTTTTTCTGGATAAAGAGATAGATACCGGACGAATTATTGGCCGTTTAGAAGTTCCTGTTGACGAAAAAGATGATTTTGAAACACTCCATGACCGATTGATGGAAGCAGGAGCCCGGCTGGTGATAAATACCATAGAATCGATCAGAACGCAATGCGTTGCCCCCATTAAACAATCCAAACTGATGCAGCCGGGGGAGCTATTACATCCGGCTCCAAAAATATGTAAAGATTTTTGCCGGATCAACTGGAGCAAAAATCCGAAAGATATCTATAATTTTATTAGAGGATTGAGCCCTTACCCTTGTGCATTTACTTACCTGAATTTGGATGACGACACACCGGTAATGACCAGGATATTCAAGTCGGAATATGAGACTTCATCGCATAATACCCTCCCCGGAACTGTTTCTATTGAGAAAAGGAATGCTCTAAAAGTAGCTGTTGAAGGCGGATATATTTACATAAAGGAGTTGCAGCTGCCGGGCAAAAAGAGAATGCCGACAGAAGATTTTCTCAGGGGATTTCACGGAAAAATCCTTTCCGTAGGTTAAGATTATCCTTTAAAAATTCGATTGTAGAAACCTGTAAAATCGTTTAAAACCGGGCGTTTTAGCGCTTTTTTCATGGTGGTTATTAACAAAATGACCGTTTTATTAACATTTTAGTGCTATTTCCCGCGCTATTCCTTGCTTTTAACACTTTAACCATTATATTTGTTTTCGTTAAAACTTTATTGTTAATTAAAAATTTTTCAAGATGAACAAAGCTGAATTAATCGATGCTATGGCCTTCAGAGCAGGTATTAGCAAAGCAGACGCTAAAAAAGCACTCTCTGCATTTATCGATGCAACAGGTGACTCCCTTCAAAATGGTAAACGTGTTGCTTTAGTAGGATTCGGATCATTTTCCGTTTCAAAAAGGGCAGCCCGTAAAGGACGTAACCCTCAAACCGGTAAAGAAATTAATATCCCAGCAAAAAAAGTTGTCAAGTTTAAAGCAGGAGCTGATCTAGGCAAAAAAGTTGGATAGAACATTTCTTAACAAAGAAACCAGACGCCCCGAAAGGGGCGTTTTTTATTTTATGTAATTCTTATAATTCAGCGTGAAACGATAGGGTAGCAGTGCGTCTTCTCCGGCATATCCTACACCTATACGAGTACTTGTATCTATATTGGAATCCTGAATTTTAATACCCCTGTCTTCAATCCAGATCGTATTTCCTGTTAACGAAGTTCCGTTTCGTTTTACGGTAATGCCTAGTGCTTTTGAAAGCTTCCCGGGACCATTAGTCAGTTCATAGCCGGAAATCAACTTCCCGGTTCGTTTCTGCATTTCTTCAGTGCCTATCCGGGGGAATATACCTCTGATCAGAACAGCATGCGGAATATTTTCTTTGTTGGTTACCACATTGAATAAATGATGCATCCCATAGCAAAGGTAAACATAGCAAATACCACCTTCCCGGTACATCGTTTCCGTTCTTCTGCTGTGCAATCCGTTATAAGCATGAGACGCTTTGTCGGTAATACCCTCGTAAGCTTCTGTTTCGGTAATGATGCCACCCGTCAGAACGTCTCTGATATTGGTCATCAGATACTTGCCCAGAAGAGACCGGGCAAGAGGAACTACATCTGGTTGCTGATAATAATGAGCAGTAAGTTTCGAGGGGCTCATCGTTAAAAGAAATACCCTACACCGAAGGTTAAAGAAATATAACCAATATCCTGTTTGAAGCTTGTTTCATAGGGCTCAGTATTCCAGTCCCAGCCCGAAACATCTTTAATCTGCACCGAAGTCTTATAGTAATTGGCAAACAGCATCAGGTAGTATTTCGAAAGCGCATATTTGAACCCGGTTCCCACGCTGTATGCAAAAGCATACCCTTTTCCGCCATTATGGAAATAGTCTTCCAATTTGCCACCCGAAGTAGTATTCGCTTTAATTGTAATATCAGGAGAACTTGCACCGTAAAATCCTGCTGTTGCTCTGATATCCCACGACAGCGACTCAGACAAGGGAAACCTGAGATATGGTCCAAAGAGCATACCACCACTGCTCCAGTTGCTTGCGCTTTCAACCACAAAGGCAGTATCGGGTGAATTGGGATCAAGGCTGTAAGCAGCATCAAGTGCATCACGGTACGCGAAGTTATCGAACTTGTTACCGCTGTAGTTCACCTGCAACTGTATGCCAAAGTTATGTGTAATACGGTAAGCGTAAGTAAATTCAAGTGCAACGCCTGTCTTGGCCCATCCTGAAGTAGAGTCGCTGATGTCTGTTCGACCGAAATCGTCCAGGGTAAACGAAGGCCCTACAGCCAGAGAGATGTATTGTCTTTCTGTCTGACCGAAACTTGCCAGTACTGAAAGTATGATGATGGATAATAATGAGAGTGTACGCATATCTGTGATTTTTTACAAAGAAAATAATTTAATCAATCAAACTTCATATTGAGTTGGTCGTGCCAGCTATAGGTATCGTCTTTTTGCCGCACAACGTTGTTGTTTTCCATAAGCCACCGCAGTACCGAAATCACCTTATCTTCCTCTTCTTCAATAGTAGAAATCAACTGATAAAGATGTTGCGGCCCTGATGCCAGGTTATTCTTTATCAGTTGTTTTATTTTAGTGAATTCTAACTCGTTAAGTTCCGCTTTATTTTTTTCAAGGCATACATCGCAAATACCACATCGTTTCGACTTACGCTCGCCGAAATAGATAAGCAATTGAATGCTACGGCATTGCAATGAGTTGGTTGTAAAATCAAGAAGGCTCTGCAAACGTTTTTCAGCTGCAACTTTCAGGTGATGGTAATTTTCTTTAGAAAGTTGGATGTTTTTTGTGCTTAACCTCTCAGTGCTGTATACAATCTGAGGCCTAGTTCTTATGGGGATGTAGCTTAATATTTTCATTTTGTTGAGGGCAATAAGTTTATCTACCACTTTTTCCCGCTCTGCCTCAACACGCTTAGCTAACAAGGTCTCGTTGATGTTGATGTAATCACTGAAAATACCGGCATATGACCGGAGGATCTCTTTTATTAAACGCTCGTCAGTCGGATTTTCCACCATATAGCGGTACAAATCCGTCTTATTCAAAGGGATGAAGAGTTTAGAGAATTGTCCTGCCGATTCAACATAGAACAGATATCCTTCGCGTTCCAGAAACTTGATAGCACTGTATGTTTCCAGAATGTTTAATCCGTATTGCCCGGCAAAATCGGTTATCTGGAAATCAAAGCCGGTGTCCTGTCCGCTTCCTTCAGGTACCTGGAAGTAATTGCCCAAAGCGTTGTAGATATCTTTTATCAGGTTTAGTGAAGGGAAAGAGTCACTTAGTCGCTTTTTTGCAGTAGTGATATCGCTGTTGCTGTACAATAAGATACCCGCAGCAGGCCTGCCGTCTCTTCCTGCTCTTCCTGCTTCTTGGAAGTAGGATTCGATGCAATCGGGCAGGTCATAATGAACAACCAGACGCACGTCCGGTTTGTCGATGCCCATTCCGAAGGCGTTGGTAGCTACCATTACCCTTGTTTGCCCCAATGTCCAGCTTTTTTGCCTTTCGTCTCTTGTTTTCGAATCGAGACCGGCATGATAAAAAGTGGCGTTTATTTCGTTCTTAGTAAAAATATTCGCCAGCTCCCGTGTTTTCCTGCGGTTACGTACATACACAATGGCTGTTCCTCTTTCCTCTTTGAGCAACCGGAGCAGTTTACCGGTTTTATCAGTCTCTTTACATACATTGTATGCCAGGTTTTTTCGTTCAAACCCTGCCTGAAACAAATTCGGCTGTGAGAAATTCAGTTTGGCCATGATATCTTCTACAACGGAGGGCGTAGCTGTTGCTGTAAGGGCAAGAACCGGTGCTTCCGGAGCATACTGCCGTATATCGGCGATCCGCAGATAGGGAGGCCTGAAATCGTAGCCCCACTGAGAAATACAATGAGCTTCATCTACAACTATAATACTTACTTTCAGGCGGGCCATCATGTCAATGAAGTTGCTGTTCTCCAACCGTTCAGGCGACACGTATAAAAATTTTATTTTCCCGGACAGACAGTTGGAATAGACTGATTCGATCTCATCGCGGTGCATACCTGTGAATATAGCTCTTGCTTTAATACCTAGTTTCTTTAATTGCATTACCTGGTCTTTCATCAGGGCGATAAGGGGCGTAATGACAATACAGGTTCCTTCCATGATCATCCCGGGTACCTGAAAACAAATGGATTTGCCACCGCCGGTAGGCAGTAGGGCGAGTGTATCCTTTCCCGACAGAACGGAGTCGATGATCTCTTCCTGCATGGGGCGGAAACCTCCATAACCCCAGTATTGTACCAATATCTTTTTTGCTTCTGAACTCAAACTCTCTAATCTAATACGTATGTGCGTGTAGGCAACAAATAATGATAACCCGAAGATACGCATTTATTATGATTTTGAAAAGGAATGCCTGATTTTTAATAAACGTTTTGTTTTTGAGTATTCTGAATATTATCTTTAATTTCGCTGCGCAAAAGAATGTCTCATGAAAAATGTTGTCTTTGTTCTGTTAATCATCATATTGAATGGCTGTGGTCTGAACCCGGATAAATCGGAGAGGCTTGTTGATGAAGGGGTTATGTTAGCTTATTATACAAAATATGAAGAAGCAATTGACAAATACGATGAAGCAATTGAGTATAATCCTGAGAATTTTGAGGCCTATTACAACCGGGGTAATGCAGAGGCCACATTGCATCGTTACAAAGAAGCCCTTGAGGATTACACAAAAGCCATCCGGATACATCCGAAGTACGCCGATGCCTATGCCAACAGGGGGCAGGTCAGATTTTATATGAGTGATACGAAAGGGGCCTGCGAAGACTGGCGAATGGCAGAGCAACTGGGAAAACCAAATATGGGAGATAAGTTACGTAGATGCGAATAATAATATGATGCAAAAAAAAGCCATTCTCTGGGACTGGAACGGTACTCTTCTGAATGATACGGATATCTGCGTAGCGTGCATGAACAGCTTGCTTGAAACACGCAAGCTGGATTTGCTGAACAAGGAACAGTACCGCAATATTTTTACTTTCCCCGTTAAAAAGTATTACGAAAAAGTGGGCTTTGATTTTAAGAAGGAAAACTTTGAGGTGCCCGCCATGGAGTTTATCCGGTTGTATCAGCAACATCTGAGTGAAGCTGCCTTATTCCCTTGTGTTGAGGATGTGCTGCAGCATTTTAAAGACAAAGGTTTTTATCAGGCTATTTTGTCGGCCATGGAACATGAGAGTCTTGTATCTTCGTTAAAAGACAAGGGTGTGTCTTCTTATTTTGAGACGGCTACAGGCATTGACGACCATTATGCACACAGCAAGCTGGACATGGGCAGAAAATTAGTGATGAACATGCCTTACAGAAAAACGGAGATGCTATTTATAGGGGACAGCCTGCATGATCTTGAAGTGGCCAAGGCACTGGGTATCGATTGTATCCTTGTTGCCAACGGGCATCAGTCAAAAGAACGGTTGCTAAAAAGAACACAGAATGTGGTTGATAAGCTGGCTGATGTGCTAGGGCTAATATAGCCGGATCAGTCTTTTTTTGTCTTTATCGGAAAGTCAAATTCCAGGGTGTCATTCTCCAGAATTTCATATCTGAATTCTTCATCATCAAGCTGATTTCCGTCTTCGTCAAAATATTTCCAATCACCTGTATGCATGCCATGGTCATAAGCACCTTGTAACTGGATCTTTCCGTCAGGATAATAGAGCATGAAATCACCGTCCAGCGAATCGTTGACATAGGTGCCCTCGCCCATAGTGCTTCCGTCAGGGAAGAGTTTGAGCAAAACTCCCTGGCGCTTGCCTTGCTTGTATTCAATTATTTCAGCAGGTTTTCCCGAGTCGGGGTAGAACGTGATGTGAGCACCGTCAAGGAGGCCGTTGCTATAATTTTCTTCGGCAATCAGCGCACCGTCAATATCGCTGTAATAAAGCCACTTGCCTGTTTTCTTCTGTTGGAAGTAGCTGCCCTCTGCCATCGGTTTCCCGTTTTTATGATATGATTTGGTTGTTGCCGAATCACCCGATGAAGAATAGACGGTGACAGCCTTAAGCTTTCCATCTATATAGTAATATTTGAATTCACCCGTGGGTTTGTCATTCACAAACATGCCTTCATAGCGAATGGTTCCCCTTTCGTATTTTTTAACCCACTTCCCCTGTTTTTGCCCCTGGTCGTCGGTTAGATTTTGTCCGATGAGCGCATTCATCAAGCCAGGAATAAGAAATATGCTCAGAATTATACGGTAAATGACAGATGTATTCATAAGGATGTAAAATTACCTATTTTTGCACACATACAAACTTTATATTATTGAACGAATATTCATCGAAATTATTGGAAATTGCTGTTACTGAACTGGCGCGTTTGCCGGGCATCGGAAAAAAAACGGCTCTGCGTTTAGCCTTGTATATTTTGAAGGAAGACGCGTCGTTTGCCGAGAATTTGAGTGCCGCAATTGTAAAAATGCGGAGCGAGATCGTGTTTTGCAAAAGGTGTAATAATATTTCTGATACAGAGATTTGTGACATCTGTGCCAATAATAAACGGGATGAAAATACGCTTTGTGTGGTAGAAGATACAAGGGATGTGTTAGCCATTGAAAACACTGCGCAGTATAATGGTTTGTATCATGTGCTGGGCGGAGTGATCAACCCGATGGATGGCGTAGGGCCCAACGACCTGCATATAAGGCATCTGATTGAACGTATTCATACAGAAGAGATCCATGAGGTAATCCTGGCGCTTCCGGCAACGGTAGAAGGTGATACAACCAATTTTTATATGTATAAACTGATCAAAGATTTTGATGTTCGGGTGACTACCATTGCACGTGGCGTAGCTATTGGCGATGAGCTGGAATATACCGATGAAATTACGCTGGGGCGGTCTATTCTGAACCGTTTGCCTTTTGAAAGTTCGATAAAGCGAAGCTGATGGTAATTTTGTAAGGGTTTTTTTTAATTTTGATGTGCCTTATAGCGGAAAGGTGCTTTGTTGTTTCATTCTATGAAATAGCCTTATGCGTTTAAGACCTGAAACCCGACAATGATGAGAAAGCTGTTTCTGTTGGTAATATTTTTTCAAATTGCATTAATTTCCGAAGCGCAGCAAAGCCACCCAGATACCTTACATGCCTATTATACTGAGCAGAAAATAGATATGGATGGTAAACTTACCGAAGAATGCTGGCTGAGGGCCATGCATATACATAATTTTACGCAACGGGAACTCTATGAGGGCGAACCATCAACGGAAAGGACCGAAGTGGCCATCGTCTATACAACAAACACCCTGTATATTGCTTTTTGGGGGTTCGACAATGAGCCTGACAAAATCGTTGCGCAAAAAATGGAGCGTGATTTTCAGTGGGGTACGGATGATAATATCGAAGTGATTATCAGTACGTTCAACGACAACCGGAATGGTTATTTGTTTGTAGCCAATCCCAATGGTGCCCGTGCTGATGTGCTGATATCCAATGAAGGAGAAGGATTTAATAAAAGCTGGAATGGTGTGTGGGACGTAGCTACAACTGTCACAGACGAGGGTTGGTTTGCTGAGATTCAAATACCTTTTTCCACTTTAAAATTTAAAAAAGATGAGCATCTGGTCTGGGGGATAAATTTTGAACGAAATATCAGGCACAAACGCGAACAGGTCATGTGGCAGGGATGGTATCGGATTTATGAACTGGAAAAAATATCACAGGCTGGTAAACTGGACGGATTACAAAATATTAAATCCAAGAAGAAGGTTGAGTTGAGGCCTTATGTATCTGGAGGTGTGGAAACCTTAGATGAGAGAAAGTGGGATGATCGGTATAAAATTGGCGGCGATGTCAACATCGATGTTACACCTGCTTTGAAATTGAACCTGACGGTAAACACCGATTTTGCGCAGGTTGAGTCTGACAGGGCACGCATCAATCTTACCAGGTTTTCGCTCTATTATCCTGAAAAACGCCAGTTCTTTCTCGAAGCCAAAGATTTATTCCAGATGAGTATGGGGCACCGTAACCAGGTGTTCTATTCGCGGACTATCGGCCTGCAGGACGGGCAGGAGATACCTATTTATGGTGGCGCACGCTTATTTGGTAAACAAAACCGTACATCTGTCGGTGTGATGTCCATACAAACGGCAAACAGGGGCGATTCGGTGCTCACGACCAATTATTCTGTAGCACGGGTACGCCAGGATCTGGGCAACCAGTCAAGTATTGGAGCTGTTGTTACGTCCAAACTACTGAACGGGCGATATAACATTGTGTATGGTGCTGATTTTACGTACTCAACCTCCAAAATATTTAACGATAAAAATCTGATCATTAACGGTGCGGTAGCTCAATCACAAACAAGCGATTCAATTAACCAGAGAAATTTCTCATACAATTTTTCTCTTTCCTATCCGAACGACTGGATTGAGTATGATCTGGCAGTGGTGGGCATACAGCAGAATTTTAACCCTGAGATGGGCTTCTTACGGAGGAATAACTACCGGATGTATTATACTGAACTTCAGTTCAATCCACGCCCTGCATTCTGGCCGTTTTTCAGAAACCTGAACCTGAAGCCATTGGACATAAATTACTATGTGAATGAAGAGACAAATCAACTGGAAAGTATTTTTTATGAACTGCGGCCATTTGGTTTCGTGACCAAAAGCGGGGAAGTAACCGAATTTAATGTACAGTGGTTGTTTGATCGCCTGGAAGAACCTTTCGAGTTACTTGATACGATTGTAATACCCGAAGGTGAGTACTGGGACACACGTGGGGAGGTGCAACTTGAAACGTTTAGCGGCAGGAAGCTATCAGGGGAAATATTTCTAAACTGGGGTGAGTTTTATACCGGAAAGCGAACCCGGTTCTCACTGGCAGGTAACTTCAGTTTGAACAAGCATTGGTATATGTCGGCCGAATGGAACAGAAATTTCCTAAAGTTTGACGCATTGAATTTTATCACCGATGAGGTAGGAGGAAGGGTTATTTATGCTTACAACCCGAAACTGAACACAAGCCTGTTTGGTCAGTGGAATAACGAAGATGATGAGGTGCTGCTTAATTTCCGTATCAACTGGATACCCAAAATTGGGAGCGATTTTTATTTTGTTGTAAACCAGGTGATCGAAACATCCAACGGTAATTTCAGGTTTACCGAAACAACCATCCTCGCTAAGTTGATCTGGCGTTTTGCTATCTGATAAAATGGTCTGCTAATGGGTTAGTCAAACATCGAAGGCGGCTCCTGGTCTTTTTTAAAAAGATCGAGCTGGTTATGGGTTGCCTGATATTTTTCGGGTACTTCGCTGGCAAAATGCTCGGTATAGTTGCGTATGCTTTTTTTGATAAGCTTTGTAGGAGTTGTCTTTCGCACACGGCAGTAATTCTTCAACGATTTCATCTGCTTAGCCGATAACTTAAACGTAACGGTTTTATACCTGATTGCTTTTCTTTTCTTTTTACGCATCAATTGATGAAATGGGAGCAGCTCAAAAGTAGTGAATTTTTTAAAAGTCCTGCAAAAACTTACGGGCAAGGTCTATAATCTTCTGAGCATAATCTTCAGCTTTGCCCTTGTCCGTACTTTCGGCGTATATCCTGATAATAGGTTCCGTATTGGAAGGCCTGAGGTGTACCCAGCCGTCTTCGAAGTCAATTTTTACCCCATCGATGGTTGAAACAGGATACGCTGAATATTCCTTTTTAATATGAGCAAACAGCCCGGATAATTGACCGGTGTCCGTCAATTCGATTTTATTTTTCGAAATAATGTATTGGGGATATGTTTTTTTGAGTTCCAATAAGGTTGTCTGTTTTTTAGCCAGATACGTTAACAGCAAAGCTACACCTGCCAATGCATCCCTACCATAGTGCAACTCGGGGTATATCACACCTCCATTGCCTTCGCCGCCAATTACGGCACCCACCTCTTTCATTTTTTCTACTACATGCACTTCGCCCACTGCCGATGCAAAGTAGGCTCCCTGGTGTTGCTCGGTCACATCCCGCAAAGCTCTGCTCGAAGACAGGTTGGAAACAGTATTTCCCTTTTTATGTTGGAGTACATAATCAGCAACCGCTACCAGGGTGTATTCTTCTCCGAATACTACTCCGTTTTCCATCACCAGGGCCAAACGGTCCACATCGGGATCGACTACTATGCCCAGAGCGGCTTTTTCTTCTATGACAACACGGGAGATTTCCGTTAAATGCTCGGGCAGGGGCTCCGGATTGTGTGGAAATTCACCTGTTGGATCGCAGTAGAGTTCAATAACGTTTTCCACTCCCAGCGCTTTTAATAATTTCGGAATAGCTATTCCTCCCGTCGAGTTTACGGCATCCACTACAACTTTTAGCTGCGCTTGTGCAATAGCTTCTTTGTCAACCAGTTTTAATGCGAGTATCTTGTCAATATGCCTGTCTATGAACGTGCCGTCAATACGGATTTCTCCCAACTCATTTACCGGGGCAAAATCAAAATCTTCGTTATCGGCTATTTCAAGTACCTGTCCGCCTTCTTCAGCGGAAATGAATTCTCCTTTTTCGTTTAGTAGTTTCAGCGCGTTCCACTCTTTCGGGTTGTGACTTGCCGTGATGATAATTCCTCCCTGTGCCCCGCTTTCCAGAACAGCTATTTCCACTGTCGGTGTAGTGGAAAGTTCCGTATTGACAACGTCAATGCCGAGGCCGGAGAGTGTAGAAACAACCAATTGTTCCACCATCTTGCCCGATATGCGGGCATCGCGGCCAACAACAAACTGAACTTTTCTGCCTCTAAACCTGCTTTTGATAAAAGAACCGAAAGCAGCAGTAAACTTAAGAATATCAAGAGGCGTAAGATTTTCACCTGAATTACCGCCAATTGTACCCCTGATTCCGGAAATGGATTTGATTAATACCATCATAAGAAGAATATGAAGCAAATGTAGGGAAAAAATTTACCTCGGTAAAACAGAAAACAATGGAGTTGATTTTCTGAGTAATGTAAAAAGAGTGATCAAAACAAGTTTGTAATTTTTTATGCTGCCAACGTAAACATTTAGAAAAGATCGTAAATTGCCTGTTGAAAGTATTGTTACTTTTGCAGTGTGTAAACAATCAGTAAAAGAATAGAGATGGGAGACGAATTTTCCTGGTTAGGAGGAAAACAACTGGAGGAGTTGATCGAAAAGTTTGAACGTATGCTGGAGGACGGTGTACAGTTCTTTTTTGATGTGGATGAGTTTGAATACATCATCGATTATTATTACGATATGCACGATATCAGTATGTCGGAAAAAGCCATCGAAGAAGCCTTGCAGGTATATCCGTCAACTTCTGCGTTTAATATTAGAAAAGCCAGGGTGTTGGCCTACCGGAAGAAGTACTATGAAGCACTGGAACTGCTCAATGATGTCGAATTGCTGGAGCCTGCCAATGAAGAGATCTACGTTAACAAAGCAGAGATCTACAGCCTTATGAATCAGTTTGATCTGGCGATTAAGGAGTATAAAAAATGCCTGCCTTATTCGGAAAACAGGGAAGATGTTTATGCCAGTATTGCTTTTGAATATGAGAACCTAAACAATTATCCGAAAGCCATAAAAAACCTGAAGAAGGCCCTTTCCATCAATCCCGAATCAGAAAACCTGATACATGAGATATCCTTCTTTTTCGAGATTACAGGCAGGGAAGAAGATGCTGTAAAATTTTTCGCAGAGTTTCTGGATAAAAACCCTTATTCGAAAACAGCCTGGTTTAACCTGGGTATTTTTTACAATACACTCGAATTATATGAAAAAGCAATTGAAGCGTACGAATTTACGATAGCTATTGACGAAACATTTGCATCGGCATACTTCAATATCGCCAATTCATATTCCGGGTTGAGACATTATGATAAGTCGATCAGGTATTACCTGGAAACCTTTAAATATGAAGCTGAGGAGGCGATCACTCATTATTATATCGGCGAGTCATACGAGAATATGGACAATATTCAACAGGCACTGGTTCATTTTAACAAAGCTTTGGAACTGGATGATAAGCTGGCTGAAGCGTGGGCCGGCATCGGTAGGATGTTCATCAAAGAAGGCAATGATAAAACAGCGGTAAAATATTACGAGAAAGCCATTGAGCTGATGCCGCTGAATAATGATTTTAAATACGAGTTGGCTGTCCTGTCACTCAAACGCACATGGTTCGATAAAGCGGAGAGATTGTTTGAAGACATTGTAGAAAATGATGCGCAATATATTGAAGCATGGGTAAACTATTCACACTCGGTGAGCCTGAGTGATGGCTATGAGAAGGCCATTGAAATTATCGAAAGTGCTCTTGCCAAGAATAAAGACGATGCCACTTTATGGTATCGGCTGGCTGCCTACCTGTACAAATCAGGAAAAGTAAAGCAGGCCTATTACTACATAGAAACTGCTCTGAAACTGGATTTCAATAAGCATACGGAACTACTGGATTTTATGCCGGAACTTAACAATGAATCGAGATTTATTGAGTTACTGGGTATTTACAAAGGCTCTGAATAATTTTCAAAGTGATAGCTATGTCGGAATCAATTTATGCACGGCTGATACAGCAGCAAAAGTCCTATTTCCTGTCGGGTGAAACAAAAACGATAACCTTCCGCAGAAAACAACTTAAGATGCTTAGAGAGGCGATTAAGCGTAACGAAGAACTGATTTATGAAGCATTATACGAAGACTTGCATAAATCGAAGTTCGAGGCTTATGCAACCGAGATAGGATTTGTGCTGGAAGAATTGTCCTATCACATAAAGCATTTAAGGAAGTGGGCAAAACCCAGGAGAGTTAAAACCCCGTTAACCAGTTTTCCGGCTTCCAGCTACCAGACTTACGATCCCAAGGGCAATGTGTTGATCATGGCTCCCTGGAATTATCCGTTTCAATTGACTCTGGTTCCCATGATCGGAGCCATTTCAGCGGGCAATACGGTTGTAGTTAAACCTTCTGAGATTTCCAGTCATACAGCTCAGGTGATAGAAAAAATCATCAGCGAAACTTTTAACAAAGAATATATACAAGTGATCATTGGAGGTGCTAAAGAAGCTCAGGAGTTATTGAAACTGAATTTCGATCATATTTTTTTTACCGGAAGTGGGCGGATAGGCAGGTTCGTGCTTGAGTCGGCAGCCTCGAAATTAACCCCCGTTACACTGGAACTGGGTGGCAAAAGCCCCTGTATTGTTGATGAAGACGTAAATGTTAAATTGACAGCCCGGCGTATTATATGGGGAAAACTGATCAATGCAGGGCAAACATGTATAGCGCCCAATTGTTTAATTGTTCACGAAAAAATTAAAGACAAACTACTGCCCGAACTGGTTCATGCAATCAGGAAGTTTTACGGTGATGATATACAAAACAGCAGTGAATACCCAAGGATTATCAACCGGGCAAATATGGAGCGTTTGATCGGTATTATGGAGGGAAGTAAGATTTATTGGGGTGGAAATTATGATGTAGAAGAACTTTTCTTTGAACCTACTATTATCGATAGGGCGTGTCTTGACATGTCGGTAATGCAATCGGAAATATTCGGACCCATATTGCCTGTTTTGACTTATGAAAGCATGGATGAGTTGATAAGGATGCTTAGGGAGTGTCCGAACCCGTTGGCATTGTACTTTTTTTCCAACAACAAAAAACATATCAGCAGAATTCTGGATGTGATTCCTGCCGGCGGAGTGACCATTAACGACACCCTGATGCATTTTGCCAATAACAGGCTGCCGTTTGGCGGAACGGGAAACAGCGGCATGGGTAAATACCATGGAAAATATTCTTTCGATGTATTTTCAAATGAGAAACCGGTGGTTTACCGCGGTACATGGCTCGATATACCGATAAGGTATGCCCCGTTCAGGAATAAATTAAAAATTATTAAGAAACTGATGTGATCATATGAAGGAGTATATTGTTGTTTTTTTTAAAGGCATGGGCATGGGTATTGCCAATATCATCCCGGGTGTGTCGGGTGGTACCATTGCTTTGATCACAGGTATTTTCGAACGTCTCATCTTTGCGTTAAAATCGTTTGACCTGACTGCTTTAAAACTGTTCTTTACGGGTAAATGGAAGGATTTTGCCGAACGTACCGACCTGTATTTTCTACTGGCAGTGTTCTCGGGGGCATTATTGGCTATTGTTTTGCTGGCAAGGGTCTTCGGGTTCCTGTTTGAAGAATATCCGGTATACATATGGTCTTTCTTTTTTGGACTGATACTGGCTTCGGTTTATTTTGTAGGCAAAACAGTGGATAGGTGGCGATTTACAGTTTATTTATTTTTCCTTCTGGGAACAGCAATAGCTTTGATGTTCACGTTTCTTACACCGGCAACCGAAAATAACAATTTTTGGTACCTGATCCTTTGCGGCGTAGTAGCTGTATGTTCCATGATCCTTCCCGGATTGTCCGGTTCTTTTGTACTCATCCTGATGGGGAATTACCAGCTGGTAGCTATTGACGCCATCAACAACCGCGACCTGGAGGTGTTGTTTCCTGTTTTTATCGGTGTTGTTGTGGGCCTGGTTAGTTTTGCACACTTGCTTTCGTGGGTATTTAAAAATTTCAGAGATCAAACCATTGCCGCTTTGACGGGGTTTATTTTAGGTTCGCTTGGTATCATCTGGCCATGGAAAGATTCAATAGAACATACTTTCGGAGATAAGGTGAAAGTGGTTGGGTATGATTATTTTCTGCCTCACCTGAATGCAGAGTTTTTCATAGCTATTGTCATCATGATCATCGGCGTGGTAGCTATTTGGTGGATGGAGACCAGTGCGCACATGCTCGAAGAACAAAATTCAATTGGCAAATGAAAAGCTACGGACTCATTGGAAAAAAACTGGCGCATTCCTTTTCTCCGGCATATTTTAAAGAGAAGTTCAAAACGCTTGGGATTGAAGCCGGGTACCAACTTTTTGAGATAGCCAATGTTGATGAAGTAAAGCAGATCATTCATAACCAGCCGGAACTAAGCGGACTGAATGTAACGATTCCATATAAAGAAGATGTTTTGCAAATCGTGGATATTTTGGATCCTGTGGTAAAAAAGGTGGGTTCGGCCAATACGCTTAAAATCGAGAGGGCAGGAAAGGAACCGGCTATCAAGGCGTATAATACGGATGTGGTGGCGTTTGAAAACACTTTGCTTCCGCTTATCGCCGGACGAAATAATTTATCGGCTTTGGTACTGGGAACGGGTGGAGCAGCAAAGGCAGTGGCTTATGTGTTGGGAGTATTAAAGATTCCCTTTCATTTTGTTAGCAGAAAACCTTTGGAAAAGCAATTGGGTTATCCGGAACTGACCGAAAAAATTATAAACAACCATCACCTGATCATCAACACAACGCCGGTGGGCATGTTTCCAAAGGTGAATGAGACGCCCGAAATACCATATTTGCATTTAAGACCGGATCATATTTTATACGACCTGATATACAACCCCGAAGAAACCCTGTTTCTGAAAAAAGGACGGGAAAAAGGTTGCGTTACTGTGAACGGTTTACGCATGCTGGAATTGCAGGCCGATGCCGCCTGGGAGATATGGAACAGATGAGCGTTTTAGAAGTACCTTTAAATCAGGAATTCGGACTGGTTTAGGTGTCCCGCTTAAACAATGAACAACTACAATTCCTTTTCCTCAACATCAATCACCGGGCCTTCATAGTCAGCTACCGGCAGACAAGCACATAAGTTTCTGTCGCCAAAAGCATCGTCAATTTTTCCCACGGGCGGGAAAAATTTATTGTCGCGCACCCATGATAACGGATAAGCAGCATCTTCCCGGCTATAGGGGAACTCCCATTTGTCCGAGATCAGTACTTCTGCTGTATGCGGTGCATTGGAAACCACGTTGTTCTTCTTTTCTGCTACCCCTTCTTCCACGGCTTTGATCTCTTCTCTTATCGCTTTCATGGCATCAATGAAATAGTTCATCTCGCTCAGTGGTTCACTTTCCGTAGGTTCCACCATCAACGTTCCGTGTACAGGGAAAGCAACTGTAGGTGCGTGAAAACCATAGTCCATCAGCCGTTTGGCGATATCAATAACGGCAATGCCAGCAGTCTTGCTGAATAGATTACAGTCGAGGATCATCTCATGGCCTACCCGTCCGTTTTTCCCTGTGTATAAAATTGGGTAATCCTCTTCTAACTCGTGCAACAGATAATTGGCATTCAGGATGGCATATTTAGTGGCTTCTGTCAGGCCTTTGCCGCCCAACAATTTCAGGTATCCATAAGAGATCAGCAACACAAGGGCACTTCCGAACGGAGCTGATGCAACGGCGGGAATACCTTCATTGCCTCCTGTTTTTACCAGTGAATGCGACGGTAAAAATTCTTTCAGATGTGCTGCAACACCTATCGGCCCAACTCCCGGGCCTCCACCGCCATGAGGGATACCGAATGTTTTATGCAGGTTCAGGTGGCAAACATCAGCACCGATAAATCCGGGACTGGTAAGTCCTACCTGAGCATTCATATTGGCGCCGTCCATATACACTTGCCCGCCATTGTCATGGATGATTCTGATCAGGTCAATTATACCTTCTTCAAATACACCGTGCGTGGAAGGGTAGGTGACCATGATGGCTGAAAGATTTTCTTTATTTGCTTCTGCTTTCTCGCGTAAGTCGTTCAGGTCAATATTTCCATGTTCATCGGTTTTGGCCACGATCACCTGCATACCTGCCATCACCGCACTGGCGGGGTTGGTACCGTGTGCCGATGCAGGGATCAGGCAAATATTCCGGTGTTCTTCCCCTTTGCTTTTCTGGTATTCCCTAATCACCATTAGTCCGGTATATTCACCGGCAGCACCAGAATTAGGTTGGAATGAAATGGCTGAAAATCCGGTGATTTCACAAAGGATTCTTTCCATTTCATCAATGATTTGTTGATATCCTGTAGCCTGGTTTTCAGGGACAAACGGGTGAATGTCAGTAAACTCAGGCCAACTGACAGGTATCATTTCGGTAGCAGCATTTAGTTTCATGGTACACGACCCCAACGGTATCATCGAACGGTTCAGGGCGATGTCTTTATTCTCCAGCTTTTTCAGATAACGCATCATATCGGTTTCGGAATGATAGGTGTTGAAAACCGCATGTTCCATAAAAGCCGAAGTGCGTTGGAGATTTTTCGGAATGTATTCCGAATTACTGCCTTCAAAAGGTTCAAACTTCAATTCAAAAGTTTCTTGGCCGGCAGCTTTGGCCAGTAGGGCAACAATGAAAGCTACATCATTTTCGGAGGAGGTTTCGTCAATACTGATCCCGATGTGCTTTCCATTTTCGAAATACCTGAGGTTGACATCATTCTTCAGGGCCGTTGTGCGTATATCGTCTTGGGAAACGTTGTCCGGAATCCGAATGAACAGGGTATCAAAGAAAAATTCATTCTGTTGCTCAAAACCGAGTTTTATAACAGCCTTTGCCAGACCCGTTGTAAGCATATGGATTTTGTTGGCGATCTTTTTAATGCCTTCTTTCCCGTGGTACACACCATAAAATCCCGACATAATGGCTAACAGTGCCTGGGCTGTACAGATATTGGATGTAGCACGCTCGCGTTTGATGTGCTGTTCACGTGTTTGCAGCGCCATTCGGTACGCGTTGTTACCGTTTACATCTTTTGAGATACCAATGATCCTGCCGGGAATAAACCTCTTATAATCTTCTGTAGTCGCATAAAAAGCGGCATGAGGCCCACCATATCCCAAAGGCACGCCAAATCGTTGTGCATTTCCAAAAACAACCTGTGTTCCCCACTCTCCGGGGGGTGTCAGCAATGCCAGACTCATCAGGTCTGCGGCAACAGCTACAGGCACATTTTGTTCGTTTGCTTTGGAAATAACTCCGGAATAGTCCCTGATTTTCCCTTTTTGATCGGGATACTGTATCATGCAGCCGAAGGTGTCTTCTGTAAAATCAAAATCTTCTTCCCGGCAAATCACCAGATTGATGTTTCGCGATGCGGCTCTGATCTTTAAAATATCCAGCGTTTGCGGAAACATTTCCGATGATACAAGGAACCTGTTGGCACCGGCTTTAACAAGTGCTCTTGGTCTGGCATGGAAAAACATCAGCATGGCTTCGGCGGCGGCGGTACCTTCATCCAACAACGAAGCGTTGGCCAGCGGCAGTCCTGTCAGGTCGGCGACCATAGTCTGAAAGTTCAGCAGTGCCTCCAGCCGTCCCTGCGAAATCTCGGCCTGGTAAGGTGTGTACGAAGTGTACCAGCCGGGGTTTTCAAACACATTGCGTAAAATAACCGAAGGCACGATTGTATTGTAATATCCCATACCGATATATGATTTGAACATCTTGTTTTTCTTAGCCATACCCCTGATATGGTTCAGGTAGTCGTATTCCGACATGCCCTCATCCAACTGCAACGGTTTATCCGTTCTGATTGCCGTTGGAACGGTTTCATCTATCAATTGCTCCATCGACTGTAAACCCATGGTTTTCAGCATTTGTTTTACATCCGATTCACTCGGTCCAACATGCCTGTTTAAAAAAGTATCCACCTTCATATCTTATTGTAAATCTTTGACTAATAAATATTTTAATGAATTCTGAACTGAAATAGATTAAGGTGCAAAAGTACATATCTTTATTCAGAATAACGAGGTGTTTTTTATCCTGATATTAATTGTTCAACAAAAGTTTTTAACAAAAAAAAGGAGGTCAAAATCTGACCTCCTTTTTCATCTGATATATTTTATTTATCCTTTAATCCTCATTTTATAAAATGACCTGTACACGAAATAAAGAGCCACCACCAGGAAAACAAGACCGATATAAGGTGCAATATTTCTGAAATTTACCGAGATGGCAATTTCCATGGCAAGCAAGCCGAAAAGTGTAGTGAATTTGATTACAGGGTTAAGGGCAACAGAGGATGTGTCCTTGTAAGGGTCGCCCACCGTGTCGCCAACTACGGATGCTGCATGAAGGTCGGTTCCTTTTTCCTGCATATCCACCTCAATTACCTTTTTAGCATTGTCCCAGGAGCCACCGGCATTAGCCATAAAAATGGCCTGGTACAAGCCGAAGAATGCAATAGATATTAAATATCCTATAAACAGTGAAACAGGTAGAGAGTGGGTGATCATATCTGCCGCATCCATCCCTTTTACTGCACCCACAGGGGCTGCCAGAAAAGCAAAGGCAAGGGCGAATGAAAACAGTGCGATAAAAATATTCCACATTCCTTTTTGGGCGTAAAGAGTACAAATCTGAACCACTTCTCTCGATTTGTTGATATCAGCTTTCTTCTCAGCACCAAGTTCAAGATTGATATTGTTTTTAATGTATTCCGTAGCACGGGCTGCACCGGTTGTAACTGCCTGGATGGAGGCTCCGGTGAACCAGTAGATCACAGCACCACCAAGAAGAAAACCAAGAATGGTATATGGGTTTAAAAGATTTAATATCATTTCAGGCGAAATGCCCAGCGTATGCTCGATAACTAGAACAAGTGAAAAGATCATAGTAGTTGCACCTACGACAGCCGTACCGATTAAAACAGGTTTTGCCGTAGCTTTAAATGTATTTCCCGCACCATCGTTGGCTTCAAGGTAATATTTTGATTTTTCAAAATCAGGAGTAAAACCAAACTCTTTTTCTATCTCTGGGGTGACTTCTTTCTGATTTTCTTCAATCAGTGAGAGTTCATAGATGGACTGCGCATTATCCGTAACAGGTCCATAACTATCAACGGCAATAGTAACCGGTCCCATACCCAGAAATCCGAACGCCACCAGTCCAAAAGCAAAAATGGAAGGGTAGGTCATGATCTCGCTCAAGCCAAAAGTACTTGCATAATAACCTATAAACATCAGCAGAAAGAAAACCATCCCCTGCCAAAAGGCGCTGAAATTACCGGCAACCAGACCTGATAGTATGTTAAGCGATGCACCACCTTTTTTTGAAGCTTCAACAATTTCATTAACATGCGTTGATTTGGGGCTCGTAAACAGCTTTGTGAACTCGGGTATCAGTGCAGCACCCAATGTTCCGGCACTGATAATGACGGACAAGGTAATCCAAAGATTGTTACCCATATCCCTGATGATAAAATAGCTGGCTGCAAACGTTATGATAATGGAAAGAATGGAGGTGATCCAAACCAGAGATGTCAATGGCTTCTCAAAGTCAATGTCTTCCGAATGAGCATATTTTGCTTTAGTAATGGCTGAATTAAACCAGAAAGCAACAATGGAAGTAACAATCATTAAAATACGCATAACAAAAATCCAGGTAAGCAACTCGATCTGATTGGCTTCCCATGCCGTACCTTTGGTAACAGCAAGTACAATAAAAGTAATCAGTGCAACGCCTGTTACACCGTAGGTTTCAAAACCGTCAGCCGTAGGACCAACACTGTCGCCGGCATTATCGCCCACACAGTCGGCAATGGTTCCGGGGTTTCTTGGGTCGTCTTCCCCGATTTTAAAAATAACTTTCATCAGGTCGGATCCTACATCGGCAATTTTAGTAAATATGCCGCCGGCAATCCTCAATGCCGAAGCGCCTAATGATTCACCGATGGCAAATCCGATAAAACTGGCTCCGGCGTATTCGCCCGGTACAAATATTAATATGATGAGCATCATGGTAAGTTCCAGGGAAACCAGTACGACACCGATACTCATTCCGGCATCTATCGGGATTTGATGCAACTTTAATGGCTTTTTTTCTAATGATGCGAAAGCCATCCGTGCATTGGCATAAGTATTCATCCTGATACCGAACCAGGCAACGCTGTAAGAACCCAGGATGCCGAGAACCGTCCACCCCAGGATCATAAGCACACCGCTCACACCAAAATTTCCTTCCGAAAGCCATCCGAAATAAAAGGCAACGGCTGCTCCGATAAAAAGGAAAAGAATGGCTAGGAATTTCCCCTGTTGGATAAGGTAGGTTTTCCCTGTTTGATAGATGACATTGGCCACCTCAAGCATCGACTTGTGGGCTCTGATCTTTTTTACTCTCGCAAATTGGTATAACCCAAAAAGAAAGCCGGCAATAGTAATTAAAAACCCCCAGTAAAGGATATATTCCGTTTTCATTCCTGGCGGAATAACTATGTCGGCTTCACTCGCTCTTGCCAGTATCGGCGCCGCAAACAGAGCTAAAACAGTTAGAATTTTTTTCATAATAATAAATGGTTTATTTGACAGTTAAGTAAAACAATTTTAAAGGAAGGCGCTAAAATATAAATAATGGTGTAAAAAGCATCAATTTTCTTGATTTTGTTATTAAAACCAGCCATTTGTTAAAAAAATAAATTCGTTTCGTAATAAAATTTAATGGGAAAGACTCTTTACATCTCCATAAGATGTTAGTAAAAACACAAAAACAATTCAATAAAAACCCCTGAAAAGCAGAAAACTTTTCTACTTTTATAACCTCTTTTAAAGGCAATGAAAAAGGTTCAACTCGAAATAGTGGGGATGTCTTACAGCCAATCGCAAAGTGGCGCCTATGCATTGATTCTGGGTATTAAAGGCGAAAGCCGACGTCTTCCAATTATCATCGGGGGTTTTGAAGCTCAGGCTATTGCCATTCATCTTGAAGATATGAAACCGACAAGACCTTTAACACATGATCTGTTCAAAAGTTTTGCAACGCACTTTAAAATCAACCTACTGGAAGTCGTTATTAACAAGTTTGAGAACGGTATTTTTTACTCGATACTCGTTTGTGAAGCAGACGGAAAAAAAAGCGAAATTGACAGCAGAACATCTGATGCTGTAGCTCTTGCCATTCGTTTTAACTGCCCGATGTACACTTACGAGCATATTATCGATGAAGCCGGAATTTCGAGTGAGGAAGAGGCTGGAGAGAAGGAAGAAAAACAATCGGTGAAGAGAAAGAGTGCCGGGGGGGATTATACCGGTTATGATCTGGGAGAGCTGGAAGAACTGCTGGAAAATGCAATTTCCGATGAAAATTTTGAGGAAGCATCACGCATACGAGATGAGATAAACCGGAGAAAAAAAGAATCTGGCTAATTATACTTTTGCATTTTTCACGGCCTCCGGTTTATGTTTATACTTAAACAAGAACATGAAAGCTACTGCGATAACCAGTGCGTAAGCTGCAAAAGTAAACCAGATATTTGGCCAGTTCTTCACACCATTCACAGTAAAATAGTCTACAATCCATCCGCTGCTAACACCCCCTATGAAGGCGCCGAATCCGTTGGTCATGATCATAAATAAGCCCTGTGCACTGGCCCTTATCCTTGGTTCAGCCTCCAACTCCACAAACAACGACCCTGATATATTGAAAAAATCGAAGGCCATTCCGTAAATAATCATTGACAGTATAAGAAATGTAAAGCCACCCCCGGGGTTACCTATGCCAAACAACGCGAAGCGCAATACCCATGCAAACATACTCATCAACATAACTTTCTTAATCCCGAATTTGTATAAAAAGAAAGGAATAGTGAGGATGAACAGTGTTTCCGACATTTGGGAAACAGACATCAATACACTGGGATGTTGTACGGCAAATGAATCCGGGTAAAGTCCGGCAAAATCATGTAAAAATGGTTCTCCAAATGTGTTTGTGATCTGTAAGGCAGCACCAAGCATCATCGAAAATATAAAAAATACCGACATCTTGCGCTGTTTAAATAACACAAAAGCATCAAGTCCCAAAGCAGAAACAATTGAGTCTCCTTTACTTTTATTTTCAGGAGGGCAGGCCGGCACGGTAAAGGCATAGATGCCTAAAACTACCGAAGCGGCAGAACTTAAATACAACTGAATAGGACTAACAGTCCAGCCAAAAAGATCAATGATCCACATGGCAGCAATAAAACCAACAGTCCCCCAGACTCTTATGGGAGGAAAATCTTTGACAATGTCAAAGCTATTTTGTTCAAGTATACTGTAAGAAACAGTGTTGTTCAGGGCGATGGTGGGCATGTAAAACATGGAAACGAACAACATGATCCAGTACAGAGTATTGTAATCTGTAACAAAGGAAGCCCAGAAAAGTAAGCCAGCAACGAAGATGTGACTGATACCCAGCAAGCGTTCGGCATTGATCCACCGGTCAGCAACAATACCCATTAGTGCAGGCATAAAAAGTGAAGCTATACCCATAGTAGCATAAACACTTCCCACCTGAACTCCTGTAAAACCAAGCTTGACAATCATGTATCCCCCGAGTGAAATTAACCAGGCTCCCCAGGCAAAAAACTGGAGGAAATTCATAACCGTTATCCGAAACTTAATTCCCATATCGTAGTATTTTTAAAAGCGGTAAATGTAAACCAATCTTGTTTTTTAACAAATAGCAGTGCATTCGTTTTCATTTAACACGAGGCGAAAATAGTAAAAACCTTGCTCTGGAAAACATCTCCGCGGATTTATAATTATTTGAAACGGAACAGCTTATCCGGTTTGTATTTTTTGATAACCTTTAGCTAGTCATGAAAGAATATGTTAATAACTTTGGAGCCGGTAAATCATCAGTGTCATACTGAAATAAAGTTTTACAAAAAGATTAGTAGGGTAGAAATAAACAGAAAACCAAAATATGAAACAATATCTCGACCTTTTGGAACATGTGCTGGAAAATGGCGTGCGAAAAACTGACCGAACGGGAACAGGAACTGTCAGTGTATTCGGCCCTCAGTTGCGTTTTGACCTGCAGGAAGGCTTCCCGGTATTGACTACCAAAAAACTTCATTTGAAATCTATTATTTATGAGCTGCTGTGGTTTTTAAAAGGAGATACCAATGTAAAATATTTGCAGGAACACGGGGTGCGGATATGGAATGAATGGGCCAATGAAAATGGTGACTTGGGGCCGGTGTACGGAGCGCAGTGGCGAAACTGGAACGGGGACAATATAGATCAGATCAGTGGAGTGATCGACCAGATAAAGAATAATCCGGATAGCCGACGGATGATCGTCACTGCCTGGAATCCGAGTGTGCTGCCGCAATCGGGAAAAACATTTGCCGAAAATGTGGCTTTGGGTAATGCGGCGCTGCCTCCCTGCCACGCGTGGTTCCAGTTTTATGTGGCCAACGGAAGATTGTCACTACAGATGTACCAGCGTAGTGCCGACATCTTTTTGGGCGTACCCTTTAATATTGCTTCCTATTCGCTTTTACTGATGATGGTAGCCCAGGTAACCGGACTTGAACCCGGTGAATTTGTCCACACCTTTGGCGACGCCCATATTTATCTGAACCATCTGGAACAGGTAAAACTACAACTGACACGCGCACCACGTAAGCTGCCAAAAATGATATTGAATCCGAAAGTAAAAAGTATTTTTAATTTTCAATTCGAGGATTTTACACTGGAAGGATATGATCCCCATCCGCATATTAAGGGGGAGATTTCGGTATAGTGTTGCCGGATGAAACAAAGATTATTAAGATGAAGCTGAAAATGAATATATCTATCATCGTAGCCATAGCCGCTAACAATGCTATCGGTAAGGACAACGACCTGCTATGGCATATTTCAAAAGATCTGAAAAGGTTTAAACAATTAACCGACGGCCACTTTATTGTGATGGGGAAAAAGACTTATTTTTCGTTGCCCAGAAGGCCGCTGCCCAACCGAACGAATATGGTCATTACAGATATACCCGGTGAACAGATTGACAATTGCCTGATGGCTTACTCTATTGAGGATACGATTCGGAAAATGGAACCTGCGGATGAGAACTTTGTCATCGGTGGAGGTTCCATCTACAGACAGTTCATGCCTTATGCCGATAAACTATATATAACCAGGGTGCATAAAGATTTTGAGGCCGACACTTTTTTTCCAGAGATTTCGTTAGATGAATGGAAACTAACTGAGAAACAAGTGGTGGATGATGATCCGCAAAATAATTTTACCTATTCATTCGAAATATATGAACGCACAACGAAATAGTTTCTATTTATATACTTTGGTAGCGGTTCTGTTCCTGATCTCATCATGCGGCAAGGAAAATCAGCAGATCGATTATAATGTAGGCGTGCTGGCTTCGCAGGAATATGTGCAATCGCAGCAAATGATGGATTTATTACTGAACACTTATTTTAAAAGTATCACCGATTCGTTGCTGATCGTCGATTACAGCAGTTCCATTGACGGGGCTACGATTACCTATCATGCAGCTCCTGAGGAAACCATTATTATCAGCTATCCTTTCTGGGGATGTGAAGACGAATGCGGCCACAACAGAGCAGGAATAATTACGGCTGTTGCAAACCCCGGATTTTATGACTCGCTGGCTGTCATTAGTTTCTCGTTCGATGAATTCAGATATGATGGAGACACACTTAATGTGGATGGGATGACGATTCTGAATCAGGGCAAAACAGACGGTTCCAATGATACATATGCTGTGAAAGCCCGGTCGGTGCAGAGATTATATGCCGATACCTTGGGTGGCGGGACTTACTTTAGCATGGATCAGATGTTTGTACGAAAAAAAGACTCCGCTACAATTTATCACAGTCCGGAAGACCGGTTTATGATATCAGGATCGATAAATGGTGTATCGAGTACTGGCTATAGTTATGTTGCACGTGTGGAAACGGAAGAGTACATACTGGACCAGTTCTCGTGTAATTGGGCAAAACTTGGGCCGGCATCGTTGAGTCTTGAATCACAGGTTTACAGCACATTTATTTTGTTTCCGGGAGCTGATACGTGTACCAACAGGTATGTCGTCGATATTGAGGGAAATAGTTTTTATTTTCCGTTCGATTAGTTTTTTCCGAGTCAGCAATTCAATCTCCCTCATTTGTTAGAGTCTTCTCCAACAAGTTTCAATGCATATTGGTTTCGGGTTGTTGGTGAGGCCACCGAAAGGGCAGAAAGGTGTAAATTAATTCTCGTTGGTAAGCAATTCAGCGATCTTCTCCTTCATGGCCTCAAATTCATTCCTGTCGTAAAGCCGCGTTAAGAATACAATTCTCCCCTCTTTATCAATAACTACATTACGGGTTACACCACTTTTTTTGTGAGCAAATTGCTTGAAAATCGATGCGTCAGGGTCAAGTGCCATAGGATAAGTAACTTTCATTTGCTCTTTAAAAGCAATTACTTTTTCCAAAGGCTCGTCAAAGTCTACTCCAATAAGAAGAAAATCCATATTTTTATTAGGTAACCAGACTTCATTTTCAAGATGAGGCATCTCTTTCCGGCAGATAGAACACCAACTGGCGGTGAACTGTAAAACCACAACTTTTTCTTTGACAAGTTTATCCAGCAGGACAGTTTCTCCAGATATCAGGTGCAGAACAATTCCTGGCGGCACGGTGTCTCCTATATGGACAATATACCCGGAATCTACCGACATCTGGGCGTAAACAGCGGAAGTAACGTATAATAGAGATATTAAAGTTATCAGTTTTCTCATGCTTAATCTAATCAGGTCTTTCTCTTTTTCTTTTTTGCTGCCGGAAATAAGACATTGTTCAGTATTAAACGGTATCCTGCTGAGTTAGGATATAAGTTCAAATCCGTAGGCGGGTCACCGATACGGTGCTGGTAATCCTCAGGGTCGTGGCCTCCGTAAAAAGTCCAGAACCCTTTACCGAATTCGCCATGGATATACTTCGCTTCGTTGGCAGGTTTGTTTTCCCCCATGATGATGACATTCGGTTTTATCAGGTCTTCATTAAACGCCGTTGTCTGTCCCATAAATCCTTTGATGATACGTTGGTGGTTCTGGCACAACATGGTAGGAATATGATCCCATTTGGCCGAAAACTCAAACAAGGAAAAATAATCGTTTTTTTCTTTAATGGTTCTCGGGCGTGTCATGGTAACATCAATATCCGATATTTCATACACAGCCGGATTGGTGACGAGAGAAAAGTTTCGGAAAGCGAGGCAGTTATCGTAATTAAGTTTGTTTTGAGCGTTGGGGTCCATGGGATCTCCGTCAAACATCACATCGCAAATGTCTACCTGGTCGGCAGCCATAGCTACATCATAACTGTCGGTTGCCGAGCACATGGCAAATAGGTAACCGCCTCCCAGTACAAAATCCCTTATTTTTTTGGCGACAGCCAGTTTTAATTCGGATACTTTTTGAAATCCCAGTTTGTACGCCATCTCTTCATTAGCCCGTACATTTTCTTTGTACCAGGCAAAATTCCGGTAGTTAGCCCAGAACTTTCCATACTGGCCCGTAAAGTCTTCATGGTGCAGGTGTAACCAGTCGTAAGTGGGCAGCAGTCCTGCAAGAACTTCTTCATCGTAAATTACGTCATATGGAATTTCGGCATACGTAAGAGCCAGTGTAACAGCATCATCCCAGGGTTGTTTGTTTTTCGGCGAGTAAACGGCAATACGCGGCACCTTGTGCAACTCCATCACGTCCATATTCACATCCGGCTCGGATATTTGTTGCTGTATGGTAGCTGCCTGCACTTCGGTTATTACCTGATAGGTAACTTTGCGGATGATGCATTCATCTTCAAACACTTTCCTGTATTCAATGAGGTAACTTCCGCCCCTGTAATTAAGGAGCCATTTTATGTCGATCCCCTGCTCCAGTACCCAATAGGCTATTCCGTACGCTTTAAGGTGGTTGCTTTGCGCATTGTCCATGGGAATAAGCAGTTGTGTTGCTTGCACAGGGCGCGAAAGAAACAAAGGAATAATGAAAAGAAGTAAAAGCCTTGCTAAATTTATCTGTTTAAGATTCATCTTCGTTCAGTTACCAGATGTCAATTGTGCAAAGATAGACTGATTACAATTAACGCAGGACATATTAAAATTATTTAACGGTTTACTCAATAAGTGTATAGAATTGATAATTTTGTAGTCAGTTTTAAAACTTTGAAGATGAAAAAGACAGCTCTGAATACCATGCACCATGCCATGGGAGCAAAAATGGTTGAATTTGCAGGGTTCGAAATGCCCGTGCAGTTTGAAGGAATTAATATGGAACATGAAACAGTACGCACTAAACTGGGTGTGTTTGATGTTTCGCATATGGGTGAGTTTTGGGTGGAAGGTCCCGATGCTTTTAAGTTTGTACAGAAAGTAACAACCAACGATGTAAGCGTTTTGGTTGATGGAAAAGTACAGTACAGTTGTTTTCCAAATGGCAAAGGTGGCATTGTGGATGACTTGCTGGTTTACCGTTTTCATGCCGAGAAGTATTTACTGGTGGTGAACGCTTCCAACATTGAGAAAGACTGGGCCCATGTAAACGAACAAAATACAATGGGAGCGAACCTAACAAATGCTTCGGATGATATATCGCAACTGGCAGTTCAGGGACCGCTGGCTTTGAAAGCTATGCAAAAACTTACAGTAACATCTGTAGAAGATATGGAATACTACACATTTAAGGTGTTAGAATTTGCCGGAATAAAAGATGTGATATTTTCTACGACTGGTTACACAGGTTCGGGTGGCTGCGAAATATATATACCTAACGAACACGCTGAAACTATTTATAAAGCTGTGTTAGATGCGGGCAAAGAATTCGGTATCAAACCCATCGGGTTGGGTGCCCGTGATACGTTAAGGCTGGAATCGGGATTCTGCCTGTATGGTAACGATATCGACGACAAAACTTCACCCATAGCTGCCGGATTGGGTTGGATCACCAAGTTTACGGAGGAGAATGATTTTATCGACAGGGAGTTATTTGCCTCGCAAAAAGAAAACGGCGTACCCCGCCGGCTGAAGGGTTTTGTAATGGAAGACCGTGCTATTCCGCGACAGCATTACGAAGTAGTTGATGCAGACGGAAAAGTGATCGGCGAAGTTACTTCCGGCACCATGTCGCCCATGCTGAAAAAGGGTATTGGTATGGCTTATTTGGCTAAACCGTATTGGAAAGAAGGATCGGAAATCTATATCAAAGTCAGGAATAAGCTGGCTAAGGCCGTAGTGACAAGGCCACCGTTCTATAAAAACTAGGAGGTAAGTGTCTTTTCAATTGACGCCCAGAGATTTTGCGCCGACGTATCCCACGAGAACCATTTTCTTTGCTCATATCCTTTCTCAACCATCTCTTTTCTGAGTTGCTCGTTATCAGCAACGGTTGACATGGCATGAGCAATATCGTTCACATCAAACGGGTCAACCAGCAAAGCGGCATCACCGGCTACTTCGGGCATGGACGTAACATTGGACGTAATAACCGGTATGCCGGCAGCAAAGGCCTCTAGAATGGGTATACCAAAGCCCTCGAAATAAGATACATACATCATGGCAAGTGCTGAACCGGTGACTTTGTATAATTCGTTAACAGTAAGCCGGCCGGTAAATAGCACGTCGTCAGTGTAGCGCATGTGCTCATAAGTTGTTTTCAGCTCTTTATTGTTCCACATCTTTGAGCCAACGATCAACAATCTGGTATTGTTTTTATCGGAATTTTTAAAATGATCGAATGCTTTAAACAGGTTGCCAAGATTCTTTCGGTCGATCAGGGCTCCGACATAAATAAAATAGGGGTGTCCATCTGTATATTTCTTTTGGATTGTCTGCTTTTCCTGATCCGATACCGGAGCGTATTTTTCATTTACGCCATTGTACACCACATCAATTTTTTCCGGTTCGATGTCGTAGTGTTCCACAATGTCTTTTTTTGAAAATCGGGAAACCGTGGCAATGCGTGTGGCCTTACGGGCAAATAAAGGAGTAAAATGGCGATAGTATTTTTGTATCAGCCAGGGCATTTTTTCGGGATAATGCTCAAAATTCAGGTCATGAATAACAAGAAGGCTTCTGTATTGCAACCGGAGCGAGTTATAAGCATCAGGTGATAAAAAAAGGTCGGGTTTTATTTTGTTCAGCACACGTGGTACGGAATACTCAAACCAGATGTATTGCAGTACAGGATGTCGCGCCTGTGGTCCTGTTACTATAGGGATCACATTATCGGCGAAGATGAACTTTTTGTCGTATTTCCGGTCGAATATAAAGTAAAATGTGTGTTCGGGATGATCCATGACTATCCTACGGAGTGTTTCGTAGGTGAACCACCCAATCCCCTCGAGCTTATTGCTCAATAAAAGACGTGTATTTACAGCTATCTTCAATCCCGGTAAATAAAGTTTGACCTTTCATGCAAATATCAGAAAATTACCGTTACCATGGGCTTTAAAGATGTTTATATAATTTTGAAGTTATGTAAAACTACCTACCTTTGCGTCGATGCAAAAGAAGTTTTTAAAAAACCTGGCTTTTCTTGTTTTTCTGAATCTTTTAGTCAAGCCGTTCTGGATATTTGGTGTTGACCGGGAAGTGCAGAATATTACAGGACCTGAAGAATACGGGTTTTATTTTACTATTTTGAACTTCTCCTATCTTTTTTACATCATTCTTGACCTTGGTATAACAAATTTTAATAACAGGAATATTGCCCAGAATAATCAGCTTTTAACCAAGCATCTGGCCGGCATCAGTACGCTAAAGATTTTATTGGGAGTGGTGTATGGTGTGGTAATTTTTATTAGTGGATGGGTTTGGGGTTACAACGAGCGACAATTGTATTTGCTGGCGTGGGTGGGATTTAACCAGTTTTTATTGTCCTTGATTTTATACCTCCGTTCCAATATCTCGGGATTGCTGTTGTTTAAAACAGAAAGTTTTCTTTCGGTACTAGACAGGTTACTGATGATTCTGGTTTGCGGCATCCTGATATGGGTAAGTCAGTTCAGAAGTCATTTTACTATTGAGTGGTTTGTGTATGCCCAGACGGTTGCTTACCTGCTTACATCTGTCATTGCTTTGATTACTGTTTTATACCATTCAGGCCGACTCAGGCTGCGGTGGAATCCTGTATTCTTCTTAATGATTCTGAAAAAAAGCCTGCCCTTTGCTTTATTGGTTTTACTGATGAGTTTCTACAGTCGGATCGACCCGGTTTTAATTGAAAAATTGCTGAAAGGCTCCTTGGGCGCCGAGCAGTCGGGCATCTATGCACAGGCGTTCAGGCTGCTTGATGCAGGCCAGAATTTTGCTTTGCTCTTCCCCGTTTTGCTGTTACCGTTGTTCTCAAAAATGATCAAGGAAAAAGAATCGATGGCTGAACTCGTCAAGCTTTCTTTCTCCATCATTATTTCCGGAACATTGATCATTGCCATTACTACTTTGTTTTACAGCGAGCACATTATGCAGCTTTTATATACACAGGGAGAAGGTGAACCCTTCGAAGTTTACATGGAGCGAATTGCACTTTCAGCAAGCATACTCAAACTTCTGATGTTTAGCCTGGTATTTGTTTCTTCAGTGTACATTTTCGGTACTTTGCTTACAGCCAACAACAACCTTTATTATCTTAGTTTATTTGCTTTGATAAGTCTGGTTGCTAACATTATATTAAATGTGTTGTTGATTCCAAAGTATTTTGCTTTGGGCTCGGCATATGCTAACCTGACGGCCCAGGGAATTACGGCCATACTGCAATTAATACTGGCATGCCGACTGTTCCATTTTCGTATTAACTATAAGCTGATCATAAGGCTGGCCATGACGGCTATCTTAACGATCATGGTTGGATACCTGCTGCCATTGACTGGAATACAGAACTGGATCATATCCATGTTGCTGATGCTTTTCATAGGTTTATTAATTTCTTTTGCATTGAGATTATTGAACATTAAGGAGTTTGTCGCCATTTTGAGAAGCTAGTCTCTGCAATCTAAATGATTAATTGTCTTGTTGGTTCGGCAAAATTTTCTATTTTTGACGCTCTAAAAGAACGACATGGAGTTAAGCGATCATGTGAATAAACCCTTTTTTTCAGGATTGATCATGCAAGTGATCAATAAGTATAAAAAGCATCTGGCAATCATCGGAGTAATAGCTACTCTGGCGGCTATTATTTTTTCTGCTCCTTATTTCATCAAACCTCTTTACAAATCAACTGTAATATTATATCCTACAGCAAGTAATTCCATTTCTAAAGTTTTACTGAGTGATAATCCGGGTAACAGCAAAGATATTCTTGAATTTGGTGAGGATGAACAGACAGAGCAGATGCTTCAGGTACTCAACTCAAACAAAATTCGTGACAGAATAATTGATAAGTACAGTTTGCTCGAGCATTACCGGATTAAGAAAAACTCGGAATATAAGATGACAACTCTGTACAAGCGATACGAAGAAAATTTCCGGTTTCGCCGTACCGAGTATATGGCTGTAAAAATAACGGTTTACGATGAGAATCCCCAGTTGGCAGCTGATATGGCTAATAATGTTGGCGAATTGATTGATTCTACTATTAATGAAATGCAGAAAGAGATAGCCCGCAGGGCTTTTGCTATTGTGGAAGCCGAATATTTATCATTGAAGGAAGAAGTACAACAAAAGGAAGATTCCCTCACTGTCTTACGTGAGTTTGGGGTTCACGATTATGAGAGTCAATCGGAGATGTTTAATCGTCAGTTGGCTATTGAAATGGCAAAAGGTAACCGTGAAGGAGTTAAAAGGCTGGAGCAGAAACTTGAGGTTTTGGCAAAATACGGTGGTGCATATGTATCATTACGGGATGCCCTGGAACACGATAAAAAGCAATTAAGTGAAATAAAAGCAAAATACGAAGAAGCTAAAGTAGATGCTACGGAAAACCTTCCACACAAGTTTGTGGTGAGCAGCGCTTATAAAGCTGAAAGGAAATCGTATCCTATCAGGTGGCTGATTGTTGTGATTACGCTGTTCTCGGTATTGTTTTTAGCACTTATCGTATTCGGTTTTATTAAAGTTTTTGGAGACAGCATTCACGTTGACTTAAAAAAAAAACTGAAGTAGAGTGGGGGAAGCTATTTTTATCGAAAAGGAAGGCTCTTAAAAAACAGGATAAACAAAAAACGGAGGACGAGCAGATTGCTGAATCTGTACATGTTGAAAGAGACAAAGAACATCTGAATGATAATATTTTAGAAATAAATCAAAGTGATAACTTTATAACACAAATGGAAAATTATTTTAAAAGTGCCAATCTGATTGATGTGCTCATCAAGTGGAAAACACATCTCTTGATCATTGTAGTGATTGCCGCTTTGCTGGCTGCTGTTTTTTCAGGTCCGGCATTTATCACTCCATTGTACAAATCCTATGCTGTTGCTTATCCGGCAAATGTGGAACCGTATTCGGAAGAGAGCGAAACAGAACAAATGTTGCAAATCTTGGGTTCGCAGGATATCAAAGACAGCATCATCGAAAAGTTTGATTTAGCCAGACATTATGAGATCGACAAAGATTACAAGTATTTTAAAACGGCTTTAATGTATGAGTATAAGGAAAAGGTGAGTATAAGTAAAACTTCTTATGAATCGGTTCTGATAGAAGTGCTTGATAAAGACCCTGATACCGCAATGCTAATGGCGAATGCGATTCTTGATTTTTATAATATGAAGGTAAGAGACATGCATGTTTCAAAATATGCCGAAGTGATTGATATGTATGAAAATCAGTTACAAAGAAAGCGGAATACACTGGATTCACTCAAGACACTGATGTTAGATCTGGGCACGAAATATGGTTTGATACAATATGAATCGGAAAGTCAGGAGATTATGCGGGGATATTTAAAAACCGTTTATGGTAATAATGCTGGCCATATCAACACAAAAGAAGTGGAAAGATTGTTTTCAAACATGCAAAAACATGGCGGTCAACTGGTTGAAGTTGTAAAGATGATTGAAAATGAGGCTATATCGTATGTGAACGTTAAGATAGATTATGAAATGGCTTTGAGGTTCTATAATTCCGACCTTACTTATTCGAACATAATTACCAACCCGTTCCCTGCCGACAAGAAATCGTATCCGATTCGCTGGCTGGTCGTGGTTGTTGTGGCGCTAGCGGTATTTGTACTTGCGACATTGGTTGTTTTTGTTCTGGAGAGCAGAAAGAAGTCGTAACATCCGGTCTTTTTTAAAATTCTATGGCTGAGAAGGCAAAAATAATATGGGTATATGCTGTAACTGCCCTTTTCCTTGTTATCAATTTTTATTTGGTACTTGAAAAGGACTTTTATTGGTTTTTCCTTTTGCCTTTGTTGCTGATCGTACTATACTATTACCTGGTTTCACTTGATAAGGTTGTCCTTTTTATTACGTTTTTCACACCGCTTGCTGTTAATATCAGCAACTTGGATATGGGGCTTGGTATATCACTGCCAACTGAACCATTAATGTTGGGAGTAGTCTTATTGTTTTCGGCCAATCTCATTCTACACAAAAAGTACGACAAACGGGTAGCCAACCATCCCGTGTCTTATATTATTTATACAAGCCTCTTGTGGATGCTGTTAACAACATTTACGAGCGAATTACCGATCGTTTCGCTGAAGTATTTTATATCCAGGATTTGGTTTGTCGTACCCTTCTACTTTTTAGCGGCATTGATGTTCAAAAATGTAGCGAATATTAAAAAGTTCTTTTGGCTGTATATAAGCGGTCTGCTCATCGTTATTTTGTACACTCTGATTCAGCATTCCAAATTTGGTTTTGAAGAAGAAGCAGGACACTGGGTTATGTCGCCGTTTTATAATGATCATACAGCTTATGGTGCTGCCTTGGCCATATACTTCCCGGTAATTGTCGGTTTCCTGTTTTATCCGGGGTTAAGCAAACCACTGAGGATGCTTAACTTTTTTGTTCTGCTTATTTTTATAGCTGCCATTATTCTATCATACGGCAGAGCTGCCTGGATCAGCATTATTATTGCTTTTGCAGTATTCATTATGGTTATGTTGCGTATCAAGTTTTATTGGCTAGTCATCGCGGGAATGGTCTTTCTCGGTATATTTTTCACCTTTCAGCATCAGATACTTGATTCCTTGGAAAAAAATAAACAGGACTCATCGGCAAACTTTGTAGAGCACGTTCAATCGATCACCAACATTTCTTCTGATGCATCGAATCTTGAGCGAATCAACAGGTGGCAGGCTGCTTTGAGAATGTTCAACGACCGGCCGGTTGTCGGATGGGGCCCCGGCACCTATCAATTCGTTTATGCACCCTATCAAAGGTCAAAAGAAAAAACAATCATAAGTACAAACCTTGGGGATAAGGGAAATGCACACAGTGAATACCTGGGGCCGCTCTCGGAAATGGGCCTTATCGGGATGCTTATTGTTTTAATTATGTTCTCTATGATCATTTACACGGGCCTAAAAGTGTACAAAAGGGGAAACAGGGAAGTGAAGTTTTTAAGTATGATGACCACCCTTGGACTGATTACCTATATGACACACGGACTTTTAAACAACTTTCTTGATACGGATAAGCTTTCTGTTCCGTTTTGGGGGTTTACCGCCGTACTTGTAGCTCTGGATGTTTACCATACGGGGAAAGAAAAAAACAAGGTAAGTAAGATTGCAGAATAAAAGCTTATTTCAGCTTTTTTATTAGTTCCGGTAATTCCTTTAAAGCAACGTACTGTTTCCAGTATTGTCGTACTTCAATAGCGGGTGCGCCCATATACACCTTGCCGCCCTCAAGGGTTTTGTCAGCACCAGTGGTAGCAAGCAATACAGCACTTTTTTTAATAGTGATATCCTTGTTAACGGAAACTCTTGCCCATAAAATCACATCATCCTCAATGATTGTTACTCCGGCAATAGCTGCGAAGGAACCGATCAGACAATTTTTTCCAATTCTGGTATCATGCCCCACCTGGCACTGATTATCCATTTTGGTTCCTTTTCCAATAATAGTATCGGCAGTAACTCCTCTGTCAATAGAGCAATTGGAACCGATCTCAACATGATCTTCAATGATGGTCCTGCCGCACGATTCAAATTTTACGTAGCCATGTTCTCTTTTCTGAAAATAATAACCATCGCCTCCAATTACGGAGTTCGCCTGGATAATTACATTGTTTCCAATAACAGTGTGGTCGTATATACTGGCATTCGAATGAATGATACAATTGTCCCCAATAATCACATGGTTACCAATAAAAGCTCCTGGTTGAATGAAGGTGTTCTTTCCTATTCTGGCAGAGCTGCTGATGGTTTCTTCAGCGTGTTGAAAAGGCCTGAATTTAAGTATCAGTTGGTTAAACGCGTCAAACGGAGCAGGGTGAATTAATAGAGTTTTATTCTTTGGTGAATCAGTTTCCTTATTAATTATAACGACAGATGCTTCCGAGTTGAGTACTTTCTCGTAATACTTCGGGTGATCAACAAAAGTAACATCGCCATCCCTTACTACATGCAACTCATTAAGGCCTGTAGCCGAGGCTTCTTTATTGCCTTTGATTTCTGCCCCGATAATACGGGCAATCTCTGAAATATGGAGTGGTTTCGGAAAATTCATTCTTATGATTTTACACGTTCTGAATATTCGCCTGATCGGGTGTCTATCTTGACCAGGTCTCCTTCATTAATGAACAAAGGAACTTTTACTGTAGCTCCGGTTTCAACTTCGGCATCTTTAAAAGTATTGGTAGCCGTATTCCCTTTTTCACCAGGTTCGGTGTATGTCACTTTAAGGGTAACATATGTAGGCATATCGCACGAAATTGCCGAATCGGTTTCAGTATGATAAGAAATTTGCACCATTTCTCCTTCCTTCAGTAAGCGTGGCGCAGAGATCATGTCCTTGTTGATGAATGTCTGCTCGTAATTTTCCGTGTTCATAAAATGATACATATCGCCATCATTGTATAGATATTGATACTGACGGTTTTCAATCCGCTGAACATTGATTTTTACGCCCGAGGTGAAGGTGTTGGATAACACACGTCCTGTTTTAATATTCTTTATTTTGGTTCTTACGAACGCAGGTCCTTTCCCGGGTTTAACATGTTGAAATTCAACAATGGTCCAAAGTTCACCGTTATGTTCTATACATAATCCGTTTCTGAAATCTGCTGTTGTAGCCATATGATCTTACTTTTTATAGTTCAGGAAAATTAATTAAATACGGTCTTTCATTCGGGTATAACCCTTCATTAAACCGCGCTGTGAATTGTTAATAAAGCTCAATATTTCATCCCTGTCAGGTGTTGGGGGCAAATTGGCTTCGATATACCTGACAGCCTGGGATGTGTTTTGACCGCGTAAAAATAACACTCTGTATACTTCCTGTATAGCATTGATCCGTTCGTTGGAGAAACCCCTTCTTCTTAGCCCAATCGAGTTAACGCCGATATATGATAATGGGTCACGCCCGGCTTTTACAAAAGTAGGTACATCCTTTCGTACCATACTTCCACCCGATACCATAGCATGAGCTCCCACATGCACAAATTGATGAATGGCTGTCAGGCCTCCCAATATAGCCCAGTCATCGATTACAATATGGCCTGCCAGATTACAGGCATTTGCAAGAATTACGTTATTCCCTATTTTACAGTCGTGGGCAACATGCACATAAGCCATTAACAGGCAGTTGTTTCCAATGTCGGTTGAGTTGCTGGCTTTTGTGCCACGGTTAACCGTTACAAACTCACGTATCGTAGTGTTGTTGCCGATAGCAACTATCGTTTCTTCCCCGTCAAATTTAAGATCCTGTGGGATGGCAGCAATTACAGCACCTGGGAAAATTTTACAGTTTTTTCCAATACGGGCACCCTCCATAATAGTGACATTGGATCCGATCCAGGTTCCTTCATCGACTTCAACATTTTTTTCAATATTGACGAACGGTTCAATTACCACATTTTTTGCAATTTTCGCTTGTGGGTGGACATATGCCAATGGTTGATTCATCTGATCTATGCTTTATTTTTTACAATTTGTGCTGTGAGCGACACTTCCACAGCTACCTCATCGCCAACATATGCTTTACCATTCATGGTGCATACGCCTCGTTTAATAGGAGCAGCTAACTCTATGGAAAAAACAAGCACATCGCCGGGTACTACCTTTCTGCGGAACCGCGCTTCCGAAATCTTTAAAAAATATGTTGAATACAGTTCGGGGTCATCCACTTTGCTTAAAACAAAAATACCACCTGCCTGTGCCATGGCTTCTACCATAATGACAGCAGGCATGATCGGTTCGTCCGGAAAATGACCTGTAAAGTAAGGCTCGTTCATGGTCACCGTTTTTAGTGCGATGATATGATCCTCAGTTAGTTCAAGTACTTTATCAACCAGGAGGAAAGGTGGCCGGTGGGGAATGATATTTTTTATTTGTTCGATGGTGTACACCGGTTTGGCATAGATGTCAAATGGTGGCTTTTTCATGATGGGTCTTTTCGTATTTATGCGTTTATAAATAAGTTTGGCAAATTCCGTGTTGGATAGATGTCCGGGTTTAACAGCTGTGATCTTACCTTTGATAGGTTTCCCCAGCAGAGCAAGATCACCAATTACATCAAGCAGTTTATGGCGGGCTGGTTCATTATCGTAATGTAGGTCGAGATTATTGAGGATGCCTTCTTTTTTCACCTCTACCTGAGGCTGATTAAAAAGTGTAGCCAGCCGATTTAATTCTTTTTGCGATACTTCGCGGTTAACAAATATGATTGCGTTGCTCAGGTCGCCTCCTTTAATCAGGTTGTTGTTCAGCAAGAATTCCAACTCATGAAGAAAAACGAAGGTGCGGCAGTGGGAAATTTCCGCTTCAAAATCATCGATGTGATCTAACTGTGCCGTTTGTTCACCGAGAACTTTCGTGTCAAAATTAATTTTTACCTCTATCGAGAAATGATCAGCCGGTTCGATTTTTAGCAGAATGTTCTCTTCAGGAACACGATATTCGATGGTTTCGGTAACCCTGATGTATTGTTTTTCTGCGTTCTGCTCACGAATGCCTGCCTCTTTCAATGCTTCGATAAAATATTTGGAAGATCCGTCTTTAATTGGAACCTCCTCCATGTCAATTTCCAGCAGGACATTGTCAATGCCCAAACCCATTAATGCTGCTAAAACGTGCTCGATAGTATATATCGAGATTCCATTTTTTGCAATGGTCGTGCCCCTGTCAGTACTTACAACGTGATTAATGTCAGCTTCAATAACCGGCTGACTTTTGGCATCGATCCTTTTAAACTTGATACCGTGATTTGGTGGTGCAGGCCTAAATGTCAGGTTACCGTTTTGGCCAGTATGTAAACCGGATCCTTCAACCGTTACAGGTTTTTCTATTGTCTTCTGTTTTTCTGACATAAAATATAGCAGAGTGAGAAATTAGTAAAATTGTGCAAAAGTACGAATTTTTATATATATGGTTATTCATGGGAATAGGGCAACCTGTGTGATTTTCTTTTTGTTCAGAGAACCGTATAAACTTCTGTAGTTCACAGGCAAACTTAGTGAAGCAATCATCCTTTCCTTTCGATTTCGTTTATCCTTTTTACTATGTTATCCAGTCTTCTGAAATGAACATACGAGCGTTGATAGTCTCTAATATTAAATGCTGGTGACCCCTCCACAATAGCATTTTCTTCGAGGATGCTTTTTCCTATGCCCGACTGGGCAGCGATCTTAACGCCATCGGCAATTTCCAGATGCCCTATAATGCCCACTTGGCCACCTATCATGCAGTTTTTACCAATCTTGGTAGAGCCCGAGATCCCTGTTTGTGCAGCAATTACAGTATTTTCCCCAATTTCAACATTGTGAGCAATTTGTATCAGATTGTCAATTTTAGCTCCTCTCCTTATAATGGTCGACCCTAATGTCGCCCGGTCAATCGCAGTATTAGCACCGATTTCAACAAGATCTTCAATAAGCACATTGCCAATCTGAGGCACTTTGTTGTAATTGTTGTCGTCTTGCGGGGCAAATCCAAAACCATCGGCGCCGATTATTACGCCAGCATGAATAGTACATTCATTACCCACAACACACTCATCGTAAATGTTTACGCCCGAATATATTTTAGTGCTACTGCCAATCTTGCAATGATTGCCAATGGTTGTGTGTGGATAGATTCTTGTATTATCTTTTATATCTGTGTGTTCTCCTACAGAAACAAATTCACCGATATAAACATTCTTTCCAATAATGGCACTCTCGGCAATGTATGCTTTATCAGATATTCCTGCTTTCCTTTCTTTTGTGCTTTTGTATAATTCGAGTAACTGAGCAAAAGCCGTATAGGCGTTTTTTACCCTGATCAGCGTCGCTTTTATTTCTTTTTCAGGTACAAAATCCTCGTTAACAATAACAATGGATGCCTGTGTCTCATAAATATAAGGGGTGTATTTTGGGTTCGCCAGAAACGTGAGCGTTCCTTCTTTCCCTTCTTCAATCTTCGACAGGTTCGACACCTCTGTTTCAGGATTCCCATCCACAGTGCCGTTGAGCGCTTCAGCTATTTGTTGAGCAGTAAAAATCATAGTATGAATTTTTGGCGCAAGGTACTAAAAACAAAAAGACTTGATGTTTAATTATTCTTAGATAACGGTTGATTTTCGCGTGAAGTATGCTTTAATGAATATCTTTCGGATAACATAAAAAGTGCTTGGTTACAGGCTTTGATAATAAGGAAATATTCAGATCGTCGGAGATCTCCGAGATATCATGTACCGTGCCGTCTTTATACAGGATGTTTATCTTGTCGACTCCCTGTCTGTATGCATAATTAGAAGTTTTATCAGTAAACACGAAGTAATCAGTTTCCTTGTCTGTTAGCTTAAATTTCTTTTTTGTTTTCTCCCTGATCATTCCCAGGTACTCATCGCTGAATATCTCTTTTTCCATTTCAATGCGGAAAAATTTCCGGTTGACGATGCCTTTGCTCAATGCAGAAAGCACTTTGTCGCTGTGATTTGTCCAGACCTTAATAGAAGTCAGTACATCAAAGTCGTCCAGCACGGCAAAATTTCTGAAAGCTTCTTCATTACTTTGGAATATTTGTTTGTCGATATCGTTTTTCAGAAAAAATTCTAGAGCCGGAGTGCAAAATAACTCCTGTCCACTGTGTGCAAGTTCCTTTGCCCTTTTTAGTACCCGCATCAGCATGTATTCGGCTACAAGTACCGTTTTGTGCAAATAAACCTGCCAGTACATAAGCCTTCGGGCCGTAATAAATTTCTCTGCCGAGTAAATACCTTTGGCATGGATTACCAGATCGTCGTTCACAACATCCAGCATATTGATCAGTCGCTCGTAGTTGATGGTTCCTTCCGAAACACCTGTAAAGAAACTATCCCTTTTTAAATAGTCAATCCGGTCCATATCCAACTGTGATGACACCAGTTTATGTAAGAATTTTTTATCGTATTGGTTGTTGAAAATGGCCATAGCTACACCCAGTTTGTTGTGATGTAAACCATTAAAATAAGTCATAAAAAGTTTCGAGATTTCCTCGTGGTTGATGCCTTTTCCAATAGAGTGCTCCAGCGCATGCGAGAAGGGACCGTGTCCGATATCGTGTAAGAGAATGGCGGTTAAAGCTCCGAATTCCTCTTCTTCGGTAATAACCTGTCCTTTCGCCCGTAATTCGCCAATAGCCTTATCCATCAGGAACATAGTACCCAGGCTGTGATGAAACCGGGTGTGCAAAGCACCGGGGTAGATCAGGTGTGTAAGTCCCAGTTGTTTGATTCTTCTCAGCCGCTGAAAATACGGATGCTCAATAATATCGAATAGTATTTCGTTTGTTACCGATATAAAACCATAAACGGGATCGTTGATGATTTTGCGTTTGTTGGTTGCTCGTGGCCTCATAAAAAATGTTAATTTTGTATGTATTGGATCGCCTGATGCAATAATTTTTAAATTCCTGCATTCATTCAATACACAAAAGTAAGTAAGAAATGGCTAAAGTTAGAATCTTATGGGCTGATGACGAAATTGACCTGCTCAGGCCCCACATAATTTTTCTCGAAGAAAAGGGATATATCGTTGATGCTGTGAATAGTGGGAACGAAGCAATTGACATGTTGGACGAACATACATATGACATTATTTTTCTGGATGAACAAATGCCCGGATTGAGCGGTATTGAGACCTTGGAAAAGATGAAAACTAATTATCCGAATCTTCCGATTGTGATGATCACAAAAAGTGAAGAGGAAGCAATTATGGAAGATGCCATTGGTTCCAATATAGCCGATTACCTGATCAAGCCTGTTAAGCCAACGCAGATACTCCTTTCGCTGAAACGAAATCTTGATAACAGAAAACTGGCAGAAGAAAAAGCTACCATGTCGTATCAGCAGCAGTTTCGCGCCATCAGTATGCGCATGATGGATCGTATGGATTATCATGATTGGGTGGATGTTTACAAGGAACTGGTTGGGTATGAGATCAAGCTTGAAAAATCAGATGATGAGGGAATTATTGAAGTGCTTAATATGCAGAAAAAGGAAGCTAACAGTACTTTTGCCAAATTCTATCAGAATAGTTACAAGGATTGGTTAAATAACGGTGGTGAAGATAAACCGGTCTTATCCCACACGTTACTCAAAGAAAAGGTGATTCCATTGCTGGATAAAAAAAAGAAAGTATTTTTCTTTTTAATCGATAATTTGCGTTTTGATCAATGGAAAGCCATTCAGCCGCTTATAGAGCAATATTTCAGGGTAAAGAACGAAAATATTTATTACAGTATTTTGCCTACAACAACACAATATGCACGGAATGCGCTGTTTTCGGGTTTGATGCCTACCGAAATTAAAAAAGCATTCCCTAAATACTGGAAGGAAGAATATGAAGAAGGAAGCAAGAATCAGTTTGAAGAGGAATTATTACTGGAACAACTGAAAAGGTTCGGGAAGAACGTCAAAGTGTCGTACAATAAAGTGCTGAATCTGAATACGGGTAGAAAACTTTATGAGAACATATCAAACTTGATGAGATACGACCTGAATGTGATCGTGTACAATTTTGTAGATATGCTCTCACATGCGCGTACCGAAATGGAAATTATCCGCGAACTGGCAGATAATGAGCCTGCTTACCGGTCGCTGATGCTCTCGTGGTTCGAACATTCTTCGCTCTTCGACATCATCAAATATTTATCCTCGCATAATGTGGAAATAGTCATTACTACGGACCATGGTTCCATCAGGGTTTCCGACCCCGTGAAAATTGTCGGCGATCGCAATGTAAATACGAACCTGAGGTATAAATTTGGCAAAAGTTTGAATTATAAAGCAAATGAAGTTTTTGAAATAAAAGACCCCGAACAATATTACTTGCCGAAACTTAACGTAAGTACAAGGTTTGTATTTGCCCGGAATGAGGATTTCTTCGCCTACCCGAACAATTATAATTATTATGCAAATTATTACAAGAATACATTCCAGCACGGGGGTATTTCTATGGAAGAAGTATTGATACCTTTTATTGTATTATCACCAAAATAAGGATGAAAAATCAATTAGTTGCTCATAATGTTAACGACCTGGACGGGATTGCCGGAAAAATTCTGAATAACTTTAAAGGTCAGCGGATATTTGCAGTTAAGGGAAAAATGGGTGCTGGCAAAACAACACTGATCAAAGCTTTTTGTCATCTGCTTGGCATCAAAGAAACTGTAAGTAGTCCCACTTTTGCTTTAGTCAACGAATATACTGCAGCCAGCGGAGAGGGTGTATTTCATTTTGATTTTTACCGTATAAAAAAGACAGAGGAAGTATTTGATATCGGTTATGAAGAATACTTTTTCGGCGATGACTATTGTTTTATCGAATGGCCGGAGTTAATCGAAGGTTTACTTCCGGAAGATCATGTCACTATTGACATATCGGTAGGCGAGGATGAGCAAAGAATTTTTACTATATATTCAAGTATACGCACGTGAAATATTGTCCTTCAGATCATTTACATGGTCTTAAATTCAACGGTTCGGAACGGATAGTTTCCCTACTTCGGAAATGTATGCCTGACTCTCCGGTCCCAGATTAAAGATAAGGTCGAGTATGCTCAGATTGGGAAGGAACCCGTGCTTTGTGCCAAACACCTGCGTGTATGCCGGGAAAACATCAAGAATTCCTGATCTCTTGGGTGAAAGTGTTGCCCTGTAATCCATGTTTGCGTCTGTCTGTTGCATGTAACCCGCTGAAAGTGAAATCGTGGTGTCAATTCCGATTAAGCCACAGAAAAGCCTGGTGAGTTCGAGGTTAAAATCGATCAGTCGGTCAAAGCTACCTCCAAAAAATAATTTGACTTCATCGCTGTAGTATAAAAAGAAGGGAGCCGACTTGTAGGCTGTTTCTATCGCACGCCAGTGTTTTATGAACCATTTATCCTGGTTGAATATCAGGAGATCTTTTGTTTTTGTGTGGTTACCGAAGGGTTTGCTGACAGGTATGGTAAGTGCCATTTTTCCTTTTTCAGTATAGATAAGGCATCTGTTCCGGTACGTTTGTTTCTGGTAGGTTTCAAATTGCTCAACGATAACCTGCTCCGCATTGTCTAAGAGCACAAAGTATTCAATCGGAGGCATGTAAGCCATCGGTAGCAATATGGAGATTTGTTTTTCCACGCATACAAAAATAAAAAAAGGCTGTAATATGCATTACAACCTTTTTAAAAATGTTAGAGCAAACCTATTGTGCAGGTTCTTCTTTTAAAAGAACATCAGCAATTGCCTGCTTCAATGAATCTTTTGGAAGAGCGCCTACTGCCATCTGCGGCTGACCGTCAACCGGGCAAAACAGCATGGAAGGAATACTTTTGATCCCGAAAGCTGCTGCCAGTTCGTTCTGGTCTTCGGTATCCACTTTATAGATGTTTAGTTGCCCATTGTACTCTTCGGCTAATTCTTCCAAAATTGGTGCAACGATCTTACAAGGCTGACACCAATCTGCATAGAAGTCAATAATACAGGGTAGTTTGCCTTCAAACTTCCACTCTTTATTTTTTTCGTAATTAAATACTTTCTCAAAGAAAGTTTCTTTTGTTAAATGTTCCATTTACTATTTTATTAATTAATTTCTATTTTGCTGTTGTATTACTCAACAAGTTTTCTTCAATGATCTTAATGTATTGATCTTTTTGCATAGCGCCCACCTGCATTACCGGGCGTCCTTCCATTGGAGAAAAAAGAACGGCAGGGATACTGCGTATCTGAAATGCCTGAGCCAGCCTCTTTTCTTTGTCCGTATTTATCTTATAGATTTTTACTTTACCGTTATATTTCTTTGCCAGATCATTCATAATGGGAGCAACCATTTTACATGGCCTACACCAATCGGCATAAAAGTCGATAACACAAGGAACATCTCCCTTATAAACCCATTCCTGCGGATTGGATTCAAAATCCCAAACATTCTCCAGAAACGTTTCATAGGTCAGGTACTCAGGCTCAACTTCCTGATCGGATGTTTGCTCTGAGACATTATCTCCTCCGCTCGTAAGACGTGTGCTTGCTTCTTCCTGGCTTCCTTTTAAATTATTGCAACTATATGATGTAATTAATAATGAGGCTAATAAAATAAAACCTAATTTTTTCATATTTAAATAATTAATTTGTAAAAAATAAAATCCGGTGCAAAAATATAAAAATATTTATAGCGCTTTAATATCACTTTGTTAAATTTGTCAAAAATTATACCAGAGCAAAATAACTGACTGCTATATTAAATAAGTAATGGTTACATCAAAGAATGACATACATAAGGTTCTGCAAAATTTTAAACATCATTTTGGTTCTGAAGATGCATGTCTGAAGTTATTATCTGATAACAAATGGCATCATGGCTTTGTATGCAGGAAGTGTGGAAACACTAATTACTGTAAGGGGAAAAAGAAATATGCACGTCGCTGCACCCGTTGTAAGACGGAAGAATCGGTGACTGCAAATACGCTCTTTCACAGGTGTAAAATACCCATGTCGGAAGCTCTGGAGATAACCGTATTAAGTTGTTTGTTTACTGACATATCGTCATACGAATTAAGCAGATTGCTCAACAGGAGGCACATGACATGCTATAATTTCCAGAAGAAAATAAGGGAATGTGTAGACGGGAAACGCGATGATAAGCTTGTAAAAGCACTGGTGAATGAGATTAAAAAAGTCGTATAAAAAAAAGCACTGACTTTTGCCAGTGCTTTCTCGTTATCTAATCATGAATTCGTTTATTTCAGTATTACTTTCTTGTCCACTTTACCTTTGTCGCTGATAATACTTAAAAAGTAAACTCCTTTTGCCAGATTACTCAGGTCAAAACTTTTTGTGTAATGACCGCTGAAGGAATTTACCAAATCTTTTTGAACTACCTGTCCGTTTATATTCATCAGTTGGAGCTCAAGACTCTGTGATTTCTCAATGTCAAAAGCTACTTGCAATTGCCCATTTGTCGGATTTGGGTATATGCTCAGGTTGTCGTAAGTAACATTCTCATCAACACCTACACCATCAATTGTATAGTCTAATGTCCACCCGTCATTCTGAACGGTATTATTTGTAATCCAGGTAATAAAGACCATATCGGTTGCCAGTTCTATCGGTTCCGGAAGTTCTTCACCCGATAATTCAGCTACCATATCCTGATCGCCATTATAGATAGTAACAATATCTTTACCTTCTTCAGTTGCAAAATTTGTAAATTCGAGGGTGAAGTTAACAGCTTCAGGATGCTGGATGATGTATATACAGGAAGTCTGGTTGTTGTAATTAAAAGTACCGCTTCCATCGGAAATGGTTCCCGATGGGTCAGTAAAAAACTCCTGTGCCTGGCAGTACGTAGGCTTCCTCGTAGTGTATTCAGCTTTAAATCCTTCTCCGGTTCCTGAAGTAGTTAATGTGATCAGCATTTTATTTCCGGAAGAAGTAATGTTTCCGGGTAATTCATCACCTGAAAATTCTCCCAGTAACGGATCACCAGTGGTTTCACCGTCATAAACTCTGACATAATCTGACGAAGCTGTATTGAATTGAATGAATGTCAATGTGATGTCAACAATTGAGTCGGTTTCGGTTTGCGGGTCGATCAGCCAGCTTCCGTTCCAGCCGGAAGGATAGTTCTCAACAGGGCCGCTGCCATCGGTAAACGATCCTGAAGAAGCTGTCAGTACCACCTGCTCATCAGGTATGTACGGATAATTTGGGTCATCCGGGTAAATATGATAAACCATTGCCTGGTTGATATAGAACCCGCCTACATCAGAAAGTGTAAAGAAACCGTTGTTGCTTCCTCCCCACCCGAAATTAAAATGAAAATAGTCATCGCTGTTGTAACCGTCGCAAACAAAGGCATGGCCGCCGTTATCGGAATCTCTTCCCGAATAATATACGGCACGTCCAATATCTAAATCCCCCTGGATCATATTAACCCAGGTAGCATACGAATAGCTGCTTTTCTGCGCGTAAGCACAGGCATTATCGTAATTGAAATAAGTTTCCAGTGCATACGGAACATCCTGGCTGTATGCCCCCGAACCATCAGGTGCATAATCCATCTCAACGGCAACACCGGCATGGAAACTAATTTCGGCAACTTCCCAGGGGTTGCTTCCGTCAATTACATCCTGCATAGCATCGTAATCGTAATATGCTTCCCCAAAGTTGGCAGTGATATTACCATATGGATATTGATAGTAACTATGTGATCCGCTGCCTTGCAAAGGATACCTCCAGTAATGCATGATAAGCGACATGGCTGTTGCCACGCAGCCGACATAAACATGTCCGCCTGGGCCTGAGTTATCTTCCGGGCATAAAATATTATACGGATAGTCCTGGTTCCATCTGCCAGTCAACAAAGGACCAACCTGGTCGCGGTTCCCTCTAAATGCAAGCAAGCTCTCCGGATCGCTGTTCAGATAGCGGTCCCATTGAGCCAATACTTCGTCATCGGCTTTCAGATTGTTTTCACGGATAAAATTTATTTGCTCAACAAAATGTTGTAAGTAACTTCTTACGTTGTAATCCTGAAGTTCTTTTTGTACGAACTGCCCCGCGTAATTATAGCCCAGAACCGGAACCATAGCGTCATCAGCGGCTACCATTACCCAGCCGTTTTCAAAGTTCACCACATAATAAGCATTGTCCACTTCGCGTACTTCATTTATGGAAAGATCGTAATAATCAACAGTGTTATCGAAAATATTGGATCTTTCAAAAAAGAAATTAACGGCAACTTTTTCAGCTTGTGCCCGGTTTACATCTTTAGCTAAAACGCTTATTGATAGGGTTAAAGCTAAGAACATTGTGAGTAGAATGTTTGATCTCATACTTGATATTTTTGTTAAATAGTTAGGATAACCACATTAAGCCCGCAAATATATGAATAAAAGTAATTTGGTGGATAAGTGTTTTTAAAGGATTCTTTCAAATTGTACATGGCGGAAAAGCCGGGTTAACTATCTTTGCACCATTATGTGGGCAGATCATTTTGTTAACCGGAAGCAAATAGTCCATCTGATTAATTTAACTAATTAAGCACTAACATTATGTTAATCGAAAATATAAAACAACTCGTACAGGTTGAGGAGACAGCTGGTGTACGAAGGAGAGTTGGGGCAGAAATGTCCGATTTAAAAATTATTGAGAACGCCTACTTGTACGTCCAGCAAGGAAAAATAGCCGGATTTGGACCAATGAAGGAAATACCGGTAGATTTAAAAAATATTGATGAGAAACAACGCATTGACGCGAGCGGAAAAATGGTATTTCCTTCGTTTGTCGATTCACATACACATCTGGTTTATCCGGCATCGCGGGAGGTGGAATACATCGACAAAATTAAGGGGCTTTCTTATGAAGAAATTGCCAGGAGGGGTGGAGGGATTTTAAATTCTGCCAAAAAAATGGCAGCTTTATCAGAAGAAGAACTCCTTAAAGATGCTTTACCCAGATTGGACGAAATTATCCACTACGGAACGGGAGCCGTAGAAATTAAAAGCGGATATGGCTTGACACCTGAATCGGAGCTGAAAATGCTACGCGTTATCAAAAAGCTGAAAGAGCTGTCGCCACTTACTATCAAAGCAACATTTCTGGGAGCGCATGCTGTTCCGATGGCGTATCGCGGCAAACAGGAAAAGTATGTGGATAGGGTAGTCAATGAGATGTTGCCGCAGGTTGCCGAAGAGGGTCTGGCGGATTTTATCGATGTGTTTTGTGATACCGGTTTTTTTACTGTGGAAGACACCGAAAGAATTCTGGAAGCAGGATTGAAATACGGGCTAAGGGGTAAGATCCATGCTAATGAGCTGGATTATTCAGGAGGTATCCAGGCAGGTGTTAAGCATAAGGCTTTGTCAGTAGATCATCTTGAGTTTACCGGAGAAGAAGAAATAAACGCCTTATTAGGTTCCGAAACTATGCCGACCATATTGCCGGGTGCTGCCTTTTTCCTGGGAATGCGTTATGCACCGGTGCGCAAAATGATTGATGCCGGGCTTCCTGTGGCTATGGCAAGCGACTTTAATCCTGGATCTTCTCCTTCCGGAAATATGCAGTTGATTCTTTCGATGGCGTGCATCTTATATAAGATGTTGCCCGAAGAAGCCATAAATGCAACAACATTGAACACAGCCTACGCCATGGGACTCAGCAATGAGCTTGGGACTATTACTGTTGGAAAAAAGGCTAATCTGTTTATTACTAAAGAGATACCTACCGTTGCTTACATGCCGTATTCTTATGGTGCTAACAAAATAGAAACGGTTATTCTCAACGGGGAAATTATAAGATAGGTGTGTTTGAAGTATGCGAAAAGTTATTCATTTCATTGGCTTTAGGTGTAAGTTTCTAAGCAAACATTTTCTATTTTTGCACTTCAATTTTAAAATCAAAATATAATGCGACAACTTATAGAATGTGTTCCTAACTTTAGCGAAGGCCGCAACATGGGCGTGATTAAGCTGATAACCGATGAGATTGAAAAAGCAGAAGGTGTTAAGCTGCTGGATGTTGACCCGGGGGCGGCGACAAACCGCACGGTTGTAACATTTGTAGGCACACCTGACGAGGTAGTTGAAGCTGCATTCCAGGCTGTTAAGAAAGCATCTGAAGTGATTGACATGCGTCACCACAAGGGGGAACATCCCCGCTTTGGTGCTACGGATGTATGTCCGTTGGTTCCAGTGGCTAATATTACAATGGAAGAAACCGTGGTCTATGCCCGTAAGTTGGCACAGCGTATCGGTGAGGAATTAGATATCCCGGTTTTCTGCTATGAAAATGCCGCATTTACTGATGTACGCAGGAATTTGGCTAACTGCAGGGCAGGGGAGTATGAAGCATTACCCGAACGGATCGTTACTGATGAATGGAAACCTGATTTTGGTCCGGATGAATTTACGGACCATGTAGCAGGGACCGGGGTAACAGCAGTTGGAGCCAGAGATTTTCTGGTAGCATTCAATGTAAACCTCAATACAACTTCCACCCGCCGTGCTAATGCTATTGCTTTTGACGTACGCGAACGGGGACGCACTAAAAGAGAAGGAAACCCGATAACGGGTAAGATCGTAAAAGACGAAAACGGAAAACCGGTGATGATCCCGGGGTCACTCAAGGCAGTGAAAGCTATCGGCTGGTTTATTGAAGAATACGGCGTTGCGCAGATTTCTATGAATTTAACCAACATCAGTATTACCTCCGTACACATGGCTTTCGATGAAGTGTGCAAAAAAGCTGATGAGCGGGGTATACGAGTTACAGGTTCGGAGCTTGTGGGCTTGATTCCGCTGGAGGCAATGCTGGAAACAGGACGTTACTTCTTACGTAAACAAAAACGTTCGGTGGGAGTTGATAATGAGGAGTTGATCAAGATCGCTATCAAATCGATGGGACTAAATGAATTGAAACCGTTCAATCCGAAAGAAAAGATCATTGAATATTTGCTGGAAGGGGATGAAAAGAAACTGGTGGAGATGAGCGTTAAAGCATTTGCCAACGAAACAGCTTCCGAATCACCGGCTCCGGGTGGAGGTTCCATTGCCGCTACGGTTGGGGCTTTGGGAGCATCGCTCGGAACAATGGTGGCTAATCTGTCGTCACACAAACGTGGGTGGGATGATCGCTGGGAGGAGTTTTCCGATTGGGCAGAACAAGGCCAGCACTACAAAGATCAGTTGCTGTATTTTGTTGATGAAGATACACGCGCGTTCAATAAAATAATGGACGCATTTGGCTTGCCAAAGAAAACCGAAGAAGAAAAGAAAGCACGAAAACAGGCTGTTGAGGAGGCATCAAAATATGCTATGGAAATTCCCTTCAAAGTAATGGAAACGGCTTACAGATCTATCGAAGTGATGCGCGCCATGGCTGAAAACGGTAACCCGAATTCCGTATCTGACGCGGGAGTAGGTGCTTTATGCGCTTTAACGGCTGTTGAGGGGGCATTCCTGAATGTGAAAATTAATGCGGCTGGCATTATGGACAAAGAATTTACCGGTAAGCTGATAAGCGATGGCGAAGAGATCACCCAAAAAACAAGAGCTTGCTGCGAAGCCGTGCTGGAAACCGTTGAACAAAAGATTAACGAACTGTAAAACTGTAACTGAAAACTCAGAGCTCAGAATTATCATGGATCATTTCACTATCATCTTGCTTTATTTTACCTCTTTTTTCACGCTGATGAACCCCATCGGAACCATGCCGGTATTTTTAACCATGACTGCCGACCTGACAAAAAAGGAACGGAGAGCTACGGCATTTAAGGCTGTGGTTACAGCCGGATTCGTGCTTATTCTTTTTGCTTTTCTGGGGCGCTATCTGTTTAATTTTTTCGGAATTTCCGTTGCCGGGCTAAAGGTGGTCGGTGGCTTTCTGTTTTTCTTTATTGGCTACGACATGCTGAATGCACGAATCAGCCGAATTAAAATGACGGAGAAAGAAGCAGGGGAGTATGCTGATGACATTGCCATCACCCCTCTGGGAATTCCCATGATCGCCGGACCGGGCGCCATTACGAATGCTATCGTGCTGATGGGCGAAGCCACCGATTACACGTCTAAAGCACTGGTAATCTTTTCCATTGTATCGGTACTGGTAGTTGTGTTGCTGGTCTTCATCGGTGCCGTTGGCATCACCCGTTTTATCGGAGATAAAGGCAATAAAATAATGATGAAGCTTATGGGACTGATTGTTATGGTGATTGCCGTAGAGTTTTTCTTCTCCGGTTTAAAGCCTTATATTCAGTCAATTATAAATTGACAAAAAAAATATTGTTTCATTAGGAAAATAATCAGAAAGTTGGTATTTTTGCCGACCAAAATTTAAAAGGTAGAACAATGGCTAAAAAGACGAAAGGTGCGCGGGTGCAGGTAATATTAGAGTGTACCGAGCATAAAGCGAGCGGGATGCCGGGTACGTCAAGGTATATAACAACGAAGAATAAAAAGAATTCACCTGACAGACTCGAGTTGAAAAAGTACAACCCGATATTAAAGAAAATGACGGTTCACAGAGAAATTAAATAAGTAAAGTTATGGCTAAGAAAGTAGTTGCTTCATTACAATCATCAGGAAAAGATTTTGCTAAGGTAATCAAAATGAACCGGTCAGATAAAACCGGTGCCTACACCTTTAAAGAAGAAATTATCCCTACAGACAAGGTAAAAGAATATTTCGCCAAGAAATAAACCGGATAAAAGATATGTTACTAGTGAAGCTTTTTCCTGTCAACGGAAAAAGCTTTTTTTGTTACGTTCAAATATCGATATCAGGAAACTGCTAACTGATTAACATTTAATAAAAAAATCCTCGTCCACAGGGTGTCTGCAGAAGAACAAATAACCATTAACAAATCTAGACATGGGTATATTTTCAGTTTTTTCCTCTAAAAAGCAAAAAGAAGACCTTGACAAAGGCCTGGAGAAAACACGTCAAAATGTTTTTAGTAAAATCTCCAAGGCTGTTGTTGGTAAATCGAAAGTTGATGATGAAGTTCTGGATAGCCTGGAAGAGGCTTTGGTAACATCGGACGTTGGTGTACAGACAACCCTGAAGATCATTGAGCGGATTGAGGAAAGGGTGTCCAGGGATAAATACCTGGGAACAGAAGAATTAAATACTATACTAAGGGAAGAGATTGAGAAGCTGCTGGAAGAGAACAATACGGGTGACGGGGAGGATTTTGTATTGCCCGAAGATAAAAAACCGTATGTGATACTTATAGTAGGTGTGAACGGTGTGGGAAAAACAACGACCATAGGGAAACTGGCATATAATTTTAAACGAGTAGGCAAATCGGTGATCTTGGGTGCTGCCGATACCTTTCGTGCCGCCGCAGTCGACCAAATCACTATCTGGGCCGAACGTGCCGGTGTACCATTGATTAGCCAGGGAATGAATGCTGACCCGGCATCGGTAGCATACGACACACTTAAGTCGGCCATAGCACAGGATGCGGACGTTGTGATTATTGATACGGCGGGAAGACTGCATAATAAAATAAACCTGATGAACGAGTTGGCAAAGATCAACCGCGTATTGCAGAAGTTGATGCCGGATGCGCCGCACGAAGTGCTGCTTGTACTTGATGCATCAACAGGCCAGAATGCCATTGAGCAGGCCAAACAATTCATTGCAACCACCGAAGTAAATGCACTGGCGCTTACCAAGTTGGACGGAACCGCTAAAGGAGGTGTAGTGATAGGCATCTCAGATCAGTTTAAAATTCCGGTGAAATATATAGGCGTAGGTGAAAAAATAGAAGACCTTCAGGTGTTTAACAGAGCCGAATTTGTGGAAACCTTATTCTCGGCTGCTCCAAAATTCTGATTTCCTCTAAATCCACGTTGGGGTCTCCACCAACGATAAAAAGCTGTATCTTGAAACAGTTGGTGTGAATGCCAACTGAGAGATGAGGGGCATTATCTTGTAAATTAACTTTAGTATAATCATGAAAAAAATCAACGTCATTACACTTGGGTGCTCAAAAAACCTGATCGATTCGGAAGTGCTTATGCGGCAACTGCAGGATGACTATGTGATTACCCATGATGCGGATGAAGATTCTGATGTTATAGTGATCAACACCTGCGGTTTCATCAACGATGCCAAAGAAGAATCTATTGACACCATCCTTAGTGCGGTGGAAGCAAAAAAAGCGGGGCATGTGCAAAAAGTTTTTGTGACCGGATGTTTATCTGAGCGCTATAAAAAAGAACTATCAGGTGAAATTTCCCAGGTGGATGGCTTTTTCGGTGTAAACGAATTGCCCGGCGTACTGAATGCGCTGAAAGTAGATTATAAAAAAGAACTTATTGGCGAACGTTTGTTAACCACACCAAAACATTATGCCTATTTGAAAATTTCCGAGGGCTGCGACCGTACTTGTTCCTTCTGTGCCATTCCGTCAATTCGCGGGAAACACATCTCAAAATCAATTGAAGAAATTGTTAAGGAAACGGAATTTCTGGCATCGCGGGGGGTAAAAGAGGTGATGCTCATAGCTCAGGACCTGACTTATTACGGTCTGGATATTTATAAAAAGAGAAAGATTGCCGAGCTGGTTCAAAAAATTGCTGAGGTGGAGGGAATTGAATGGATCCGATTGCACTACGCATACCCGGCCGGGTTTCCGGAAGAATTGCTGGAAGTAATCAAGAACAATCCGAAAGTGTGTAGATATCTGGATATTCCTCTACAGCATATCAGCGACCCGGTACTTACTTCGATGAAACGGGCGCACGGAAAAGATGGAACCATACAACTAGTGGAGAAGATCAGGAAGGAACTCCCCGAAGCAGCCATCCGGACTACGTTCATCGTTGGCTATCCGGGCGAAACGGAAGAAGATTTTAGCCAGCTAATGGATTTTGTAAAAATATACCGGTTTGACCGGCTGGGTGTATTTCAATATTCGCCTGAAGAAGGTACTTCCGCTTATAGGTTGGCCGATGATGTCCCTGCAGACGTGAAGCAGGAGCGGGCAGACCGCCTGATGATGCTGCAGCAGGAAATCTCGTTTGCGCTGAATAAAGAAAAGGAAGGCCGCATTTTTAAAACAATCATCGACAGAAAAGAAGGTGACTATTACATCGGCCGCACCGAATTCGACTCTCCGGAAGTTGATAATGAAGTGCTCATTCCTGCTGGCAACACAAAGCTTAACCCGGGTGAGTTTTATAGACTAAAGATCACTAAAGCCGAGTTTTATGACCTGTACGGTAAAGTAGTATAGCAACCGGTTTGCCAAAGTGTGCTTGTGTCTCTCATATTAAATTGCATTTCCTTTTGTTTTTTCTGTCAAACTGGTACATTTGTACCTATTATCAACTTATCACTATCCCAAATAATAGAAAAATGAAAAAGTTTGCGTTTTACTTTGCTTTATTTTTTGTTTTGCAAAGCTGTTACAGCCAAAACCCAAAAACAAAATCAAATACAAATGAACCGTCCTTACCGGATACTATTGAATCGGGTTTTTATTCGGCGAAGCACGGGAACCTGGTTACAGAAGGGTACTTTGAAAATTATTTACCTGTTGGCAATTGGATTACATACCTTCCGTCAGGCCAGATTAAGGAGATGGAACAATATAAAGAGGGTAAGAAAGACGGCATGTATATTTCAATAGGTCGCCGGGGCTACATTGAGGAGCAGGCTGTTTACAAAGACGGTGAATTAAATGGCCGAAGAATCAAGTTCGGTACAAGTGGAAGGGTATTGCTGGATGAATATTATAAAAATGGTTTGCTCAGCGGCCACAGGACTGTTTACTATGACAGAGGTAATGTTATTCAAGAGGAAAGTGATTTTGTGAACGGCGAGAAACAAGGTGAGACAAGGTGGTATACACAGGAAAGCAAGCTGGTGGCTGTTTATCAATACAGTGGCGGGCTGTTCGAAGGAGTTAATAAAACTTATTATACAAACGGTGTGTTAAGGGTTGAACAAGAGTTTCACAACAATGATGCTGTTGGGTTTTATAAGGAATATTACCAGAATGGTAATCTGAAAGAAGAAGGCTATTACAAAAAAGGCCTCAAAAATGGGGAGTGGAGAGAATATTCGGAAGACGGCCAGTTGGTGAAAACCGTTAAGTATAAAAAAGGGGAAGAAGTGAAATGAGAAAAATAAGGAATCCATACGTACATACAGAGGGTTACAACTGCTTTGCCTGTTCGCCAAACAACGAAAACGGACTGCAGATGCAGTTTGTTGAGGATGGTGATTATGTTCTATGCGAATGGGAACCACGCGGATTCTTACAAGGCTACAATGATATTCTGCATGGCGGCATTCAGGCGACATTGTTAGACGAGATCGCCAGCTGGTTTATTCAGATAAAATTAAAAACGGCAGGGGTTACATCAAATATGAATATCCGTTTGCGGCGAACCGTTTACGTAAACAAAGGAAATCTGAAATTACGGGCCCTGCTAAAAGAAACCAGGAGAAATTTGGTGGATGTAAATGTTGAATTGATCAATCCTGATGGAAAAGTAGGGGCCGATGGCGTTGTTACTTATTTTACCTTTTCTCCTGAAGTAGCCAAAGAAAAATTGAACTACCCGGAGCTTGAAGATTTTTTTGAATAGAATAAATAATGCTGTTAAGGAGCCTGGAATGGCAGCCTTATTAGCTGAATTGCAGTTCCCATGAAATGAATATGCTAAATTCCGCTAATTCTTTCATTTCCCCCGCATCTTTCGTATCTTTATACACTATTCTTCCTTTTGCTGAACGATGAAAGTGTGTACTAAAATATGGCTCCTGATAATTTTTATGTTTTTTCATTCTGTTTGTTTCGTTTATCCCCAAATTGAACATTATAAATTCCGCCACCTGATAACCGAAGACGGCCTTCCCTCAAATTATACATGGAGCATTATGCAGGATTCCAGGGGATTTATGTGGTTTACAACAAGGGCAGGATTGTGCAGGTACGATGGATACAATGTAAAGGTCTTTGGTTATGATCCTGATGATACTACCTCCATGTCGGATATTTATGCAAAATCAACGATTACTGAAGACACCTGTGGGTTTATTTGGGTAGGAACAATTAACGGGCTGAACAAATTTGACCCCATTACGGAAAAATTTACCCGTTATATTCACAATCGTGCTGATCTACACAGCATCAGCAGTAATTGGATGAGATGCACTTATCTTGACAGGCAGGGCGTTGTTTGGATAGGAACAGAAGGACATGGGCTCAACAGGTACAATGCTGCAACTGACAACTTTGATTCTTTTTTACCAAGTCCAGATTTTTCAGTAAGCAGCGGGATCAGGGGTATTTATGAAGACAGCTCCGGAATTTTGTGGATTGGAACCGGCAATGGACTTTATCAGTTCGACAGGAATACAGAGAATTTCTTGGAGATAGGGTTGGTTTTACCGAAAGAATCAAGAATAGCAAACAGGTTTACTACTATTACTGAAGATATTGAAGGCAATATCTGGTATTGTGCCGACCGCATTTATAAATATAATAAATCCACAAAAAAGTTATCTCCTTTTACAGGATTTTCTGTTGAAAGTGCCGGAAGTTCAAACCCAACCTATATGAATATCCTGCTGGATCAGTTTGACAACAATAAAACACTTTGGATTGCAAGAAGTAGTTTGTACAAATACGATCTGTCTGCCGGAAAACTAATTACTATTTTCAACGATCCGTCTGACCAGGAAAATTTTGTTGGAAGAAATCCACGGGCTTTATTTATGGATCCGTCAGGATTGCTGTGGATAGCTACTACGACCGGTATAACCGTTCTTGACACCAGGACAGGTGAGATACAGTCGCATCCTACTTTTACTAAGAAATTTCAAATGGATGCTCTATCCTTCTTAAAAGACAGTAAAGAACATTTCTGGATCGGGGGAAATAACGGACTGATCCATTATGATGAAAAGATGAAGTTGGTTCATTGGTATAAACCCATGAAAAATAATGAAAATGAAACTTCTTTTAAAGGGGTAGTCAAAAAGATACTTGAAGATAGCGAAAACAACATCTGGATTATATGTCACAAGGATGGCGTTTACCTGCTCGACCATGAAACGAATGAATTTTTGCGCTGCAAATTGCTCAGATATGGTAAAGATGTCAGGCAGGACAACTTGTATGATATTTATGAAGATACACAGGGAACCATTTGGGTTGGTGGTTACGGACTTTTTAAACGAATAAAAGGTTCACCCCAACTAACAACATTATATCTCGATACCAGTAATAGGAGTACAAGAAATTATACCCATACCCGCATAACCGAAGACCAAACGGGCAATTTGTGGATTTCTTCAATTGCAGGTGTCTTGTTGCGACAACCTGCATCATACAGGGGCACTGACACTTTCTTTGAATACAGGCACAATCCCGATGAATCAAACAGCCTGAGTAATAGTCATATTTGGAGTGTTTATGTTGACGATTCAGGAGAGGTTTGGGTTGGGACAAATCATGGATTAAACAGATTTGTAAAGGAAAAAGACTGTTTTGAGAGATATCTTATGGATACTGAATCGGGGGCAGGTTTTATTTATGATATTGTAAAAGATAGGAAAGGCTATTTATGGATGACAACGGAAAAAGGCCTGATCGGATATGATCCCTCGACCAGGGATAAATCAACCAATGCAAAAAATCAAATAAAACAATATCTACCATTCGATCAAATTTTCAGGACCCAATTATACAAAGATCAATCAGGTATAATATATTTTGGTAGTGCTTCAGGTACAGGAAATGGTTATTATAGTTTTCATCCAGAAGATATCTCTCAAAACAGGATTATTCCCCCAATTGTAATAACATCTTTCAAAATTCGAAACGAGTCGGTTGAAATGGACAGCAGCATTACAACGAAGAAAAATTTAAGCCTGAACTGGGATCAGAATTTCTTTTCATTTGAATTTGCTGCTCTGGATTACACCAAACCTGATCAGAACCAGTATGCATATATGCTTGATGGCTTGGATGAGAATTGGATCTACTCCAAAAACCGTAGAACAGTAAACTATACAAATGTTTCTCCCGGAACTTACACCTTCAAAGTAAAAGGTTCGAATAGTGATGGATATTGGAATGAAGTGGGAACCTCAATATCCATTACAATAATTCCTCCACCCTGGAAAACATGGTGGGCCTATTCATTGTATGTTTTGTTCAGTATTTCTTTAATTGTGATTGTACTTCGATTTTATCTTCGGCGTCAGAGGTTACTTCATAATCTGGAATTGGAACAAATCCAAACTGAAAAGCTTGAAGAACTTGACAGCATGAAATCCCGCTTCTTCGCCAATATTTCACATGAATTCCGCACTCCACTGACCCTGATCCTTGGCCCTGTTGAAAAGCACATGCCTACAGTTAAAGGTTCAGCACTAAAGCAGGATTTATCGGTTATTCAACGAAATGCCCTCAGGTTACAACGGCTAATCAACCAGATACTAAACCTGTCAAAGATCGAAACCGGCAAAATGAAACTTCGCGCAAGGGTGGAAAATATTGTGGCTTTGGTAAATGGATATGTTCAATCGTTTGAATCACTGGCTAAGCAAAAGGAAATTGATTTTAAGTTTAACTCTGCAGAAGAAGACATTCAGCTTTTTGTTGACAAAGATAAAATTGAGAAAATTCTCTATAACTTGCTGTCGAATGCTTTTAAATTTACTGATAAAGGAGGGAGGATTGAAATAATAGTCACTCTGCTTGAAGAGGGTAGAGCAGTGAGTATATCTATCTCAGACACCGGTAAAGGCATCCCGCCGGACAAACTGGAACATATTTTTGACCGCTTTTACCAGGTGGATGATTCTTATACTAGAGACCAGGAGGGAACGGGAATCGGACTTGCCCTGACTAAAGAACTGGTTAAATTGCATCATGGGGAGATCAAAGTGGAGAGTCACCCCGATAGCTATCAGGAAGGAAAGGGTACAACTATTAGAGTTTATTTACCGACAGGGAAAGAACATTTGAGTCCGGATGAGATTGCTGATGAAATTATTTCAGAAGAACAAAATGTAAGTATTCAGGATCAACATGATGAATTAACATATAAACGAGAAAAGATTTTAATAAAAGCTTCAGACTCAGAAAAATCCAAGCCCATTCTTTTGGTTGTGGAAGATAATGTTGACTTGCTCTTCTATATTAGAGAATACCTCGAAAAATTCTATAATATATTGGGAGCTGTTGATGGCGAAGAAGGTCTGCAAGAGGCGATTAAGCATATTCCTGATCTCATCATCAGTGATGTGATGATGCCTGGAATGGATGGTTTTGAACTTTGTCGTAAACTAAAATCAGATGAGCGAACCAGTCATATTCCGGTTATCCTGCTAACAGCTCGTGCCGGTAAAGAAAGCAAAATAGAAGGACTGGAAACTGGCGCCGATGATTTTATTACTAAACCTTTTGATAATGAAGAGTTGCTCACCAGGGTTAAAAACCTGATCGAACAAAGGAACAGGATTAGGGAACAGTTCTTTCGAAATGCAAAAAGAATCGGTTTGACTCAATTAATGGGGTTGCCGGCCAGCGGTATCACTTCAATGGATCAAAAGTTTCTCGGAAAAGCGGTTGAAGTTGTTGAAGAACACATGGGTGATTTTGATTTCTCTGTAGATCGTTTTTCACAGGAAATGTCAGTAAGTAATATGCAACTGTACCGTAAACTGAAAGCGCTTGTCAACCTCTCCGCTAATGAATTCATTCGTTCTGTCCGCTTAAACCATGCAGCGCAGTTGATCAAACAAAAAAACGATAATATTGCCCAAATCTCATATGCTGTCGGATTTAATAATCCCTCTTACTTTGCCGAATGTTTTAAAAAACAATTCGGTGTATCACCATCAGAGTACAGCAGAGAAAAGTAAACTGCAAGATTTCTTGCATCATTTGTTATATTTCTGGTAGATTTTCCCCCTTGCAGCGCAGTAATTTTACACTAAATAATAAACTACACTAAAGGAGGAACACACCATGAAAACAAAAATTCTGTTTACGATTATTCTGGCAAGTCTCTGGCTGGGAATTTTTGCCCAGATCATTCATGTACCTGCCGATCAACCTACTATTCAGGCAGGTATCAATGCGGCTGCAACCAGCGATACAGTACTGGTTGATGCGGGAACGTATTTCGAAAACATTAACTTCAATGGGAAAGCCATCACCGTGGCCAGTAATTTTATCATGGATGGTGATACCAACACCATCAACAATACCATTATTAATGGCAGTCAGCCCGATAATCCGGATTTTGCTTCAGTTGTTTCCTTTACTACGGGTGAGGATACAACATCAATTATAAGTGGGTTTACCATTACAGGAGGTACGGGTTTACTGGATGCTTCTGTACCGGCAAGAATTGGAGGCGGTATTGTTTGTATAAATGCTGGGGCTAAAATAATTCATAATAAAATTATTTCAAATGAAGTTGATCATCAGACTACAGCATTTGGAGCTGGTATAGCTTGTACCATGTATTTACAGAGTAAATGGATTGTTATCGAGCATAATATTATTGCTGATAATTACAACCATGCAATTGATGATGGTGCGTATGGTGGTGGCATCTTTATCGGGGCGAATACAGGCAGTAATATTGAGGTGAAAGCACGCGTGAGCTATAATACAATAGAAAATAATTATTGTTATGGAGAAATATACCGTGCAGATGGAGGTGGAATAAAAATTGAAGGTAGCGGGGGTGTAAATACGATGGTTTACTTTAATAATAACCTTGTCAAAAATAATTCTATTCGAAGTAAATGGACGCGTGGAGCTGGTTTGTGTGGTATCAGTGCAGGTGCTGAAATCGCAAATAATGATTTTTCAAATAACTATATTGACACGAATAGTATTAATTTCAGGGGTGCTGCTATAATCTTTAAATATCCGTCCGGGAAAGTTATTATTATCAACAACCAATTTTCAAACAATGTATCTCCGATAGTTTGCGAATCAGGTACAGGTGCTGTTAATATAATGGATGGTTATGAAACAGTAGTGACTGTTGATGGAAACATTTTTACAAATAATGTTGGGCAAAAAGGAGGTGGTTTTTTTTCAAGAAGGTCCTATAATCTAACTGTTTCAAATAATGTTTTCTCTGGTAATTCAGCCGATAAAGGAGGGGCATTAGCATCATATCATCCTTCGGGAGATGAATCATCTCCGCCATTGATTGTAAACAATACTTTTTATGGAAATAGTGCCAGTGATAAAGGCGGTGCAGTTCGGTTCATTGGTGAATTAAATGCACCACTTATCTTTAATTGCATTTTCTGGGAAAACGAAGCTACTCTGGGAAAGGATATCTTCAATGAAAGTGGTCTGGAAATGGTGATTTCATATTCAGATATTAATACTGATAATATTTCAGGTTTATGGACCGGTGAAGGAAATATTAACGAAGATCCTGAATTTAAAGATGACTCATGTCACCTTGATTGGCCGAGCCTGTGCGTCAATGCCGGCACTGACTCCCTTGAAGTATACGGGGTTTGGTATTATAGCCCATTAACTGATATTGATAGTGATGCAAGGCCTTTTGAGTGGACTAAACCTGACATTGGAGCAGATGAGGCAAAATGGTATTATGTTGGAAGGGAGGAGTCTGAAGCTCAAGATATAAATTCCAAACTCTGGAGTTACCCAAACCCTTTTTCCAATTTTACAACCATTGCATACGAATTGCAACAATCATCAAACGTACAAATCACTATTTATAACCACCTCGGTAAGCAGATAGAGGTGATTGAGAAAAGCCAGCCTCAAGGCTTGCAAAAAATTGTTTGGAGTCCTGTAGATTTGCCAAATGGGGTTTATTACATAAGGCTTCAGGCAAGTGGGAATGTGGCTTCGGGTAAGATGATTTTGATGAGGTGAGGTTTAGTGGCAGGAGGATTAAGTTGTTGCGATAATAGCAGCACATCCAAGAAAGTTTCTAAAGAAAAATCATATTAGTTAAAGGATTTAAGCTTTATATTTTCGTTTTCAGATCACCCACTCTTTTAATGTCAAAAAACAAGTAAACATTTAAATTAGGATTAATTAATGTTTGCTAAAGTTTTTTTAATACATTTGAAGTCAAATAATGACTAAACATTAAAAAAGAAATATATTAATGCCGGATCAATTATACCCGATCAACCCTGACAGAAATATTCCATGGAATGATCTTCCGTTACTGCCAATTCATAAAGATCTGTATTATAACATTGAAATTTTGGAAAGCCTTGTAAATGCAAAGTCTTCGTTAAGTCGATTGCAGGGGCGTAGTATTGTAATTCCTGATCAGGGATTATTGATCAATTCAATAAGTTTACAGGAAGCTAAAGATTCAAGTGCAATTGAAAATATACTTACAACAAATGATGACCTTTACGGGGCATATAGCGAGCAAAGTACTGAGCTTGTACAAGGACCTTCAAAAGAAGTGCTTAGGTATCGTGAAGCATTGTGGAGCGGATTCAATTATCTGAAGGTTAAACCAAAGTTTGATCTTGATTATTTGATAAGCATGTTTCAAGAGATAAAGCAGACATCCGATGGAATCCGCCCACCATTTATTCCCACAACAATTCTTCAAAGGGGGAGTGGTTCAAATGCTGGACAGCCTGTTTATACACCTCCGCGGGGAAAAGGAATCCTTGAAAGAAAACTGAACAATTTATTAGAATTTATAAACGATGATCAGAAATTCCCGATAGACCCTTTAATTAAGATGGCAATAGGACATTATCAGTTTGAAGCGATTCATCCTTTTCGTGATGGTAATGGAAGAACAGGAAGAGTTTTCAATATTCACATCCTGTTAAACAAGGGCTTACTGGAATATCCAATACTTTATTTGAGTAAATATATACTTGACCATAAAAATGAATATTATAGGAACCTTCAAAATGTATCTCAAAAGGGGCTATGGAAAATTTGGATTATTTTTATGTTAAATGCTATTGAAGAAACCGCTAACCTTACCTATCAGAAAATTAATGAGATAATATCGGCCAAAGATGCTATTCTGAAAGCCGTTACTGATGAAACAGATATTAGAAAACCGGAATCATTGATAAAGGTAATATTTACACAACCCTACACACGAGTGAAGCATTTGTCAGGGAAAAAAATCTATGCTGAAAATACTGCACGATCCTACCTCAACAAGTTAACCGAAATGAGCATCCTGGAAAAAAAGACAATACAAGGTCACCATTATTATCTTAACTTGGAATTATTCAGAATTTTATCCGGGTGATTTCAATAATCAAATTATCCCGAACTTCTGTCATATCATTCAGTAACCTAATTCTTTTTTGTATTACTCAAAACAACAGTCGCCACCATTCCAATCACCGAAAAAACAGCCAGTACCATGTAAAAATGCTGATAGCCTTCTAGGCCCGGCGAAGCATCCAGGATGCGTCCGGCGAGGGAATTGAAGAAAGCGTCAGGCGTATAGCCGATTACTGAAATCAGCCCTACA
>Ga0209013_10000048_pt1 | contig 79015 bp, 75 predicted proteins | sample Cruoilmetagenom2_FD_187291 | JGI IMG/M metagenome (GOLD analysis project Ga0209013, IMG submission 187291) | Oil polluted marine microbial communities from Coal Oil Point, Santa Barbara, California, USA - Sample 2 (SPAdes) (version 2) | ecosystem: Environmental > Aquatic > Marine > Oil seeps ... | reverse complement strand
AGGACTTTTGTATAGTGTTCAATTGATCAAAACTTTGTATAAATTCACACCCTTAAGGAGGGATTTTTGTGTAGTGCTCTATTGGTTAAAACTCTATATAAATTCTACTCCTTGATTAAGGAGTAGAATTTATTGAAAATTATAATAAGTAAAAATAAGAATTCCCCTCCTTTTTAAGGAGGGGTGGATCCATCGAAGATGGAGACGGGGTGGTTATTTTTTATAAATCCTACTTAGAATATTAAATTAACATGATAAATTCACCTTCGTCTATTTGCTAATAAAGGAGGAGGTTCACCGGTAAAAGGATTCCACCTGCTAATGCTTTTTGCATCCATCCCGGAGGCATTGATAACCGCTCTGTCTCCGTATCGTATCCGCATCCTGTCAATAGCCTGGCTGAGGTGGATATGCTTTTCATTGTCTTCAAATAAATTGATCTGGTATCCGCCTTCTACCAAATGACTGAATTTCACACCTATCAGACGAACCAGTAAGCGTCTGTTATACAGTTTATAAAACAAACTTAAAACCACGGGTTTGATATTATGATCCATAGCGCTGTAGGAGATCCGTTGCTGTTGGGTATAGGTTTGAAAATCGGAATATCTTATTTTAAAAGTAACACAAGCAGTTAATTTATTGCCGCGTCTTAATTGAAAAGCTAAATTCTCTGCCATAGCAATAATAATACTTTTTAGTTTGTTTACATCGGTTGTATCTTTATCAAAAGTACGTTCGGTAGAAATAGATTTTCTTTCGTGATATTGAACTACAGGAGAATTGTCTATACCATTGGCTTTTTTCCAAATAGACAAACCGTTCTTTCCAAATACTTTGTGCATCAATTGCATGGGCATTTCTTGTACGGTTTTGATCTGTTTGATGCCCAGATCGCATAAGGATTTGTAGGTAACCTCACCAACCATAGGTATTTTTCTAACAGACAGAGGCGCTAAAAAAGGTTTTTCATCACCTTTTAAAATCCGGATCTCATTATTGGGTTTGGCTTCTCCTGTAGCTACTTTAGACACGGTTTTATTTATAGACAATCCAAATGAAATAGGGAGCCCTGTTTCTTTAATGATACGTTGCCGCAATTCGGATGCGAGCATGTGACATCCAAAAAATTTATCCATTCCGGTAAGGTCAATATAAAATTCGTCAATAGAACTTTTTTCATAGAGCGGTACACTTTCTTTAATAACATCCGTAACATCTTTAGAGAACTTGGTATAGGTACCTGAATTTCCTCGTAATATAATGGCTTCCGGGCATAGTTGTTTTGCCATGCGCATAGGCATAGCAGAGTGGATGCCAAACTTTCTGGCTTCATAACTGCAAGATGCTACTACACCTCTATCGGATGTACCGCCAATTAGTACGGGTTTTCGATTTAATCTACTGTCTATCAACCTTTCACAAGACACAAAAAAAGTGTCCAGATCCATGTGTACAATGGCTCTGTTCTTTAATGTCATAGGGCAATATTTTTGGGTTTATCGGCATATCTCGGGTCTTCTACAATGGCCAAACGATGCATAGAAATAACTTCGATATTAATACAATCAAACTCTTCTAATACTTTACCGGTAATGGTATAAATTCCTTTTCCCCGAAAGGGATATTTAGCAGCAATAGGAGGGAAGTGTACGGTATCTATAAAATCACCGATACGATCTATAAAAGTGCCAAAATACATGAATTTCCCAGAGGATGTCCTTGTGTTTTTAGTGGTTATCAAATAACCTTCTATGGTGATGATTTTATTTTTGTAGAGTGTCAAATTTTTAGCTTTCAGCAAATTTATTGGAGGCTTTAATAATAATTCAAAGGGGTTGCACAGCGCAAAACCTAATAATTCGATTTCATCAAAAGAATTTTCTAATGCGCTGCACAACAGAGAGGGAATCTTATAACTTATTTTTTCGGTTTTAAATAGGGTATTTATATATTCTTCAAAAGTTATTTTGCTAATTTTCATATGGGCTTCCCATAGCAATTCCCGCTTATTGATTTGGGTAAACCGAAAGGCATTGATTTTTATTAAAATGGTTATTTGTTCTATGGAAATAGGAACACGGTCAATAAAATCATCCAAATTTTTATAAGCGCCATACTTTGATCGTTCCTGTATCAATCGTTTGATAATTTTTGATTCCAGGGAACGTAAAAACATAAATCCTATAAAGATGGTCTTTCTTTGTAGGCTGGCTTCTTTAAAACTATTATTTATACAGGGAGCTGCTATAATGGCTCCGTGCATTTTAGCTTCGTGGATATATAATTCTGTAGTATAAAATCCACCAAAGTTATTGATAGTGGCAACCATATGCTCTATGGGATAGTAGGCTTTAAGGAATAAGCTCTGATAGCTCTCCACTGCATAAGAAGCCGAATGTCCTTTGGCAAAAGCATAGCCTGCGAAACTTTCAATTTGACGCCAGATATCTTCAATTAGAGCTTCGGGTTTTCCTTGCTGTTTACAGTTATCAAAGAATAGTTGTTTTACTTTTAAAAACTCTTCACGAGATCGAAATTTACCGGACATCCCTCTACGCAACATATCGGCTTCCCCTAAAGTTAATCCCCCAAAATGGTGAGCAACCTTAATAACATCTTCCTGATATACCATAACGCCATAAGTTTCCGGCATAAGGTCCAATAAGGTTGGATGTGCATCTTTTCTTCGTTCGGGATTTCTGTACCGTAAAATATATTCGCGCATCATTCCGGATTTTGCCACTCCGGGTCGTATAACAGAACTTGCTGCAACCAAACCCAAATAATTATCTACCTGCAATTTTTTAAGTAACATCCGCATAGCGGGAGATTCCACATAAAAGCAACCAATGGCTTTGGCGTTTTTTAACAGGTATTTAATTTGTTTATCTTCTTTGAACCGTTTGATATCATGAATATCAATGGGTGTTTTATCAGGCCGGTTGGTTTTAATAATTTCAACAGCATCTTTAATTTTTCCCAGACCACGCTGACTTAAAATATCAAATTTATATAGCCCGATATCTTCGGCTACCAACATATCAAATTGTGTGGTTGCAAAACCTTTGGGAGGTAAAAAAGTAGCGGTGTAATAGTGGATCGGTCTTTCTGAAATTATAATCCCTCCTGCATGAATTCCTAAATAATTAGGAAAACCTTGTATGTATTTGCTGTATTGCAATACCAATTGTGATAATTTATCCAATTGACTGAAATTATATCTCCTGCGGGTAAGCATATCCATTTCTGATTTTGGCAAGCCAAAAACTTTCCCCAATTCGCGAACGGAAGCTTTAAATTTAAAGGTATTGTATACTGCAATAAGTGAGGTATTTTTAAATCGGTTAAAAATGAACCGGGTAATATCATCGCGATCCGTCCATGAAAAATCAATGTCAAAATCCGGCGGGTTTTTTCTGTACAAGTTGATAAAACGCTCAAAGTACAGATCTAATTCTACGGGGTCAACATCGGTAATACGTAATAAATAGGCAACGATGCTATTGGCGCCGCTTCCTCTTCCAACATAAAAATAGTCTTTGCTACGTGCGTATTTTAAAATTTTCCAATTAATTAAAAAATAGGAAACAAAACCTTTTTCTTTGATGATGCCAAGCTCTTTTTTAATACGCGAATAAACTATTTCGTCAGGATTTTGATACCTGTAAGACAGACCATTATAAGTCAATTTTTCTAGTAATTTAAAGTCGAGTACTTCATTGTTAGTATAGGTTTTTTGGTTGTTAGGAATGCTTTTAGAAAAGTCGAAATGAATATCACATTTTTTTAAGAGTTGCTCTGTGTTTTTGATCAGTTCAGGATGATCTTTATAAAGGCTAAATAATTCTTCACGGGAAAACATTTTATCTGTTTCATCAGCTTGCTCTTCGAGGTGTAATTTACTTAACAGGGTGTTGTTATCAATAGCTCGTAAAAGACGGTGCGTGTTAAAATCTTTTTTATTTCGAAAAGAAACCGTTTGCAGAATCACCAATTTGTTACGCTGTAATTTCTGTTTGGAGAATTTTAATTTGTTGAGGTCTTTTGGTCTTACACCGATGTATTCATTGGGCTTTAAAGTGTAATTTTTTTTAGGTCTATAAGGATAAATAATAAAGGTATGCTCCATTTGTAGGGCATGATCCGGAATTTTTAAAGCATCATCGTGCTTAAAAACAGATAAGTATTTATTGAGTAATTGAAACCCATGGTTATTTTGCGCCAATGCTATAAATTGTTGTTGGGCCCCGTTTCTGAAATCTATCCCCAATACAGGTTTGATGTTATATTTTTCAGACAAACGGACAAAGTCCAAACAGGCTGAAGTACTATTAATATCTGTTAATGCAAGGGTCTTTAACCCGTTCTCGGCGGCTAAAGAGAGTAGGTCTTCCGGTTTTATGGTGCCATATCTCAGGCTGTAATAGGTGTGACTATTGATGTACAAAATAGATGTATATAATTTTTATACAAAATTAGCTACATTTTGAATCATTTATTGCTTATATTTGTAGCATTACAAAATTAATATTGAATTTATTTGATCTTTGTGGTTGTTGTACAGAGTTACACGGAGAAATTATTTTAAATTTTTGGTACTACCACAAATCTGCCGGCCGGTGAGACGGGTTTAATGGGAAACTGATGAAATATAATTGGTATTGGTTGTCGAGGGGTGGCCTTCAACAATTTGATGTTCTAAATAAAATAAAAACTTAGAAAAACCGAGAAGTTGAGAGTTTGCTCGAAAATCACTCGGCTGCACTTAGTTTTTATGAAATCTAGGTTATTAAATTGTTGTAAGCCTTGATTTTTTTGTTTCGTTTTTTTATCAAAAAAAAAATGAAATGCCTGTCCGGCATAAGGACATAAAAATAAATATTCCATTAAAATAACAGCAGAACTAAATCTTTAATTTTTTTTTGTTGTTGCACGGAGAAGTCACAGAGTTACACAGAGAAATTATTTTAAATTTTTAATCACTATGAAATGAAATACATCCAAACAAACATCCGTCATTTGAGAAATTTAAAAAAATATTCTCAAGAAATTTTTGCAGAAGAATTAGGCTGGACCAGATCTATGGTGAGCTCTTATGAAGAGGGGAGGTCAGAACCACCTATTGACAGGATAGTGGATTTATCTACCTATTTTAATATCCCTATAGATATATTGATCAAAAATGACTTAAGAAAAGCAAAGGGTACTTCATTTATTGAAATTGGAAGTAAAAGGGTATTATTTCCGATTACAGTTAGTGAGGAGAATGAAGATCTGATCGAGATCATTCCCACAGAGGCGTCTGCTGGTTATTTACGCGGATATTCAGATCCGGAGTACATAGAGCATTTAAACAAAATAAAATTACCTTTTTTGCCAACAGGCAAGCATAGAGCGTTTCCTATAAAAGGAGATTCTATGATTCCTGTGAAAAGTGGATCTTATATTGTTGCCAAATTTGTTGAGGATGTGAGAGATATAAAAAATGGGAAAACATATATTGTTTTAACTTTGAATGATGGTATTGTTTATAAAAGAATTTACGATAAAATGGAAGAACATGGCACATTGCTATTAGCTTCTGATAATAAGCGATATAGCCCTTACCATGTGCCCGTTGACGAGATACTGGAATTGTGGGAATTTACTTGTTGTATCAATACCCAGGAGTACGATGAGCACGAATTGAAATTGAGTAGCATCATCAACATGTTTCAAGAATTAAAAGTAGAGCTAAAAGCTATTGATAAAAGAGTTAACGCATAGTTATAGTGTATGCAATTGTAGACATAGAAACTACCGGCTTTGGAGGAAAGGGAAATAGGATCACAGAAATTTCCATATTCGTACACGACGGTAAAAAGGTTATTAAAGAGTTTACTTCTTTGGTAAATCCTGAGACATCTATTAGTTATAGAATTTCAGGTTTGACAGGTATTACAAACAATATGGTGCAACAAGCTCCAAAGTTCTATGAAATTGCAAAAGATATAATTGAATATACACAAGATTGTATATTTGTGGCGCACAGTGTCAATTTTGATTATAACGCGATCAAGTATGAATTACAGGAACTAGGTGCAGAATTTAAAAGAAAAAAACTTTGTACTGTTCGCTTGTCAAGAAAATTAATTCCTGGTCAACACTCTTATAGTTTAGGAAGTCTATGCAGTAATTTGGGAATTAAAATCAATGGACGACATAGGGCAAGAGGAGATGCCGAAGCCACAGTAATTCTGTTTGAAAAATTACTGGCTTTAGACGATAATGGAACCTTTGATAACTTTTTAAACAACAAGTCAAGACAGGCTACCTTACCGCCATTACTCCCTAAAGAGGTCATTGACAATTTACCAGATAAAACCGGGGTTTATTATTTTAAGGATCGTAATGGTAAAATAATTTATGTAGGTAAGGCAAATAATATTAAAAGCAGGGTGTTAAGTCATATTTATGATAAAACCTCTAAAGAAATAAAACTCTGCAGAGAAACAGCCGATATTACTTTCGAGTTAACAGGAAACGAATTAACGGCACTGCTCTTAGAATCGGATGAGATCAAAAAATATTTTCCCAAATATAATCGTTCGCAGAAAAGAAATAGTTATAGCTATGGTATTAGTACCTACTACGACAGAAAAGGTATCAAGCACATCATTTACAACCGAACCAATTTGGTGCAATCTCCAATTTTAAAATTTTACAACCAATCGCAGTGCAGAGCATTTTTAGAACAACTTTGTGAAGAATATGAGCTCTGTCCAAAATATTGTAGTTTACAAAATATTTCGGGAGGTTGTTTTCATTATCAAATAAAAAAATGTCGAGGTGTGTGCAGGGGTGAAGAAGAGATTCAACAGTATAATGATAGAGTAAATAAGGCCTTAAAAACCTTCTTAAATAAGGACACTTATATAATTAAAGAGGCGGGGAGAACGACCGATGAGGAAGTTGTAGTCCTGGTTAAAAAGGGTGTTTATTGTGGATTTGGCTTCTTTTCGAAGTTGGGATCCAATTTCGGCTTCGATACTTATGAAAAATTGATAGAGTCAAAACAAGATAATAGCGACATTCAAAGAATTTTAAGAAGTTACCTAAATAAGAATGAAAAAGTAAACCGGATTAGTTATAATGAGGAAATAAATATTTTGAAATAATAAATTGGGTATAAGTCAGCCTTCGAACCTTAATAGCTATCTAGTTTTTATTAAAAGTATATTCTGAAGAAGAATTTCGTAGATTCCCGTCGTAATTATTATCCAATAGCTGATCGATCTTTTTTGCCAACTTGGTTTCAATATTTTTAACAACACTTTTTCTTTTATAACTCACCTTACCATTTTGATCAATAATGATATGTATCGGATATACCTTATACATACCTGTTTGGAACAAATTAAATATCTTTTCTCCTTCCAATCCGATTAATTGATCATAGCTAAAAGGATGCCTTTCTAAAAATTCATGTACTTCATTTTTATCTTCATCAGTAATAGCAAGAAACATTACATCATCATTTTTGTACTTTTCTTTCAATTCATTCAGTCTGACTATTTCGTCCGGATACTTTGTATTCCAGATATTTAAGACAATAATTTTATTAGTAGGTGTAATAATATGCTCACTTAAGACTGGCATATAATCCCCATTTTGTCCACTAACTTGGTTCGTTAGGGTCAGAATCAATAAGAAGAAGAAAACATGAAAGCTATATATTTTCATTTTATTCTATATTCGAGGGTTTATTTTATAATTACAGTTAGTGCTTTATTATTTGACGAGCTTAAGTTGAAATCATAACAATATTTAACATTTTTTTTCAATTATTGTTAATCCTCCTTTTTCAAGGAAACTTAAAGTTCATCAGTTATTATCCCAAAAGAAAGGTTTTAGCCTCGCTTATTTTCTTAGTCATTTCATATTAAAAACCGTATAGATAATGGTCTGTTATGGAATATTTTATGAGGATATCTTGGATTTCGAAATACATATTAGAAACCTACATTTCTCATTTTTTATATAGCTATTCTCACAAAACCCCTTATTTTTGTCAATCATTTCTAACAAAAAGCAACTAGTATGATCAAAATAATCTTTAAACACATATGGGGAAAGATTAATTTAATGATCAAAGGTTACATCTAACCATTAAAATCAATAAAAATAATCAGTTGAAATATTTTAATAAATAATGGATCGATTTTCATTTTTGAATACAGTTCATACAGAGTTTATTGCTGATCTATACGAGCAATATCTAGAGGATCCTGATGCCATAGAGCCAAGCTGGAGAAGTTTTTTTCAAGGTTATGATTTGGCAAATACAGATTATTCAATTGATAGTGATAAGTCTCCTGATGTTGAAATTCCCGAACAGGTATTTAAGGAGTTTAAGGTTATTGAGTTAATAAACGGCTATAGAACTCGGGGGCATTTATTTACAAAAACAAATCCCGTTCGTAATAGAAGACCATATGCACCATCGTTAGACATTGAAAATTTTGATCTAACCAAGCTTGATTTACAAACGGTATTTAATGCCGGTAGTATTTTAGGTTTACAACCTACTACTTTAGAAGAGATAGTAAAGCATCTGGAGAGTATTTATTGTGATTCCATTGGGGTTGAATATATGTATATTCGGAACCCAGAAGAAATACAATGGCTTCAAAATGTTTTGAATGAAAATGATAACCATCCCAATTACCATGTAGATACCAAGAAATATATACTTGCTAAATTAAATCAGGCAGTTACCTTCGAGCAATTCTTACAAACGAAATATGTTGGACAAAAAAGATTCTCTTTAGAAGGCGGGGAAACTTTGATCCCTGCTCTTGGAGGCCTTGTAAGAACGGCAGCCGAAAAATATGATGTGGATGAATTTGTTCTGGGAATGGCCCATCGTGGAAGACTAAATACTCTAGTGAATATTTTCAGAAAACCAATTAGAGAGCTTTTTAATGAATTTGAAGGAAAGGATTACGATGAAGAAAGTGATTTTGATGGTGATGTGAAATATCATTTAGGTTCAACGATTAAAAAAACTCTAAAGAGTAATAAAGAAATAACCATGAATTTGGTTCCTAACCCATCTCACTTAGAGACCGTGGGTTCTATAGCAGAAGGAATTACCAGAGCAAAAATAGAGGAAGAATATAAGGGAGATGCTTCAAAAATAATACCAATTGTTGTTCATGGAGATGCTGCCATAGCAGGCCAGGGTATTGTATATGAGGTTATTCAAATGAGTAAATTAAAAGGGTATTCTACTGGTGGAACAATTCATATTGTTGTGAATAATCAGATTGGGTTTACAACAAATTATTTGGATGCAAGATCCAGTACCTATTGTACAGATGTTGCGAAAGTTACACTATCACCGGTTCTGCACGTCAATGCAGATGATGTTGAAGCTGTTACCCATGCCGTGCTAATCGCATTAGATTTTAGAATGAAATTTAAACGTGATGTTTTTATTGATCTTTTAGGCTATAGAAAGTACGGGCATAATGAAGGCGACGAACCAAGGTTCACACAGCCTAAACTGTATAAAGCTATTGCAAAGCAACCAAATCCAAGAGATATTTATAGTGAAAAATTACTTGTTGAAGGTGTGATTGATAAAGATTATGTTCCAAATTTAATTGCCAATTTTAAAGGGTTATTGGAGAAGGAATATGAAAAATCAAAATCAGATGTAGTTACTAAAATCAGACCTTTTATGGATAATGTTTGGAGCGGTTTTATGCATCAGGATCTGGAAGGACTATTATTAAGTGTCGGTACTAAATATCCAAAAAGTCATTTGGAGAATATTGCGAGAATTATCTCAACTGTACCGGAAGGTGTCAAATTTTTAAGGAAAGCACAGAGAATTCTTAGTGATAGAGCCAAAATGGTATTTGAGAAGGATACGATGGACTGGGGTATGGCAGAAATATTTGCTTTTGGAAGTCTATTGGAGGAAGGTTATAATGTGAGAGTTTCCGGGCAAGATGTAGAAAGAGGTACATTTTCGCATCGACATGCAATCTTAAGAGATGAGATCTCTACAAAAAAATATAATCTGTTAAATACCAATCCAAAGAATAAAGGGAAAATGCATATTTTCAATTCTTCCTTATCGGAATATGGTGTTTTAGGTTTTGATTATGGATATGCCATGGCCGCACCCAATACCTTAACTATCTGGGAAGCGCAGTTTGGTGATTTTAGTAATGGAGCACAAATAATATTTGACCAATACATTTCCGCTGCTGAGGATAAATGGAAGCAACAAAATGGAATCGTTATATTATTACCACATGGGTATGAAGGTCAGGGTTCTGAACATTCTTCAGCGAGAATTGAGCGGTATCTGCAATTGTGTTCGAATGATAATATGACGGTTGCAAATTGTACTACTCCTGCCAACTTCTTCCATTTATTACGACGACAAATGAAACGAAATTTTAGGAAGCCGCTGGTTGTTTTTACTCCTAAAAGCTTGCTAAGACATCCTATGGCTGTATCATCTATGGAAGATTTTTCTGAGGGTGAGTTTCATGAAATTATTGATGACACAATTGATAGAGCTAAGGTTAAGCGATTGGTATTTTGTAGTGGAAAATTTTATTATGAATTAATTTCAGAAAGAAAAAAATTACAAAGAGATGATGTGGCTTTTATTCGTGTAGAACAGCTTTTTCCTTTACATCGGGAAAAAATTCAAAATGTAATTAATAAATATAAAAATGTTGAAGATTATGTATGGACTCAGGAAGAACCAAAGAATATGGGAGCCTGGGGTTTTATGCTACAACGATTTGATTTAAGAAATATTCGAGGAGAAACAGTGAATCTAAAAGTTAGATCAAGAAAATATTATTCCGTACCCGCGGCTGGCTCTTCAGCACGATTTAAAAAAAGACAACAGATGGTTATTGATGGAGTTTTTGATAACAAGCATTAAAAAATAGTTCAAAAAGAAATTAAAATGATTTTAGAGATGAAAGTTCCCTCACCGGGAGAATCCATTACAGAAGTTGAAATTGCATCTTGGTTAGTTGAAGATGGTGATTATGTGGAAAAGGACCAGGCAATAGCAGAAGTAGATTCTGATAAAGCAACCTTAGAACTTCCTGCTGAAGAAAGTGGAATAATAACTTTTAAAGCCGAAGAAGGAGACGCAGTTGCCGTTGGAGCAGTAGTATGTTTGATAGATATGGATGGAGCTAAACCGGATGGTGATGCAAAAGCTATTAAAAAAACTACACCCTCAATTGAAGAACCGGTAACACCTGAAAGCGAAGTATCAAATAAAACCTATGCAAGTGGAACCGCCTCTCCGGCAGCGAAAAAAGTATTGGCTGAAAAAGGCATAGATGCAAGTGAAGTTAGAGGAACAGGGAAAGATGGTAGAATAACAAAAGAAGATGCCATAAATGCCGTTCCGTCGATGGGTGAAGCGATAAATAAGCAGAATAGGAAGAGTGACCGAAAAAAACTATCTCTGTTACGTAGAAAAGTTGCACAGCGATTAGTTTCTGTAAAAAATGGAACTGCGATGTTAACTACTTTTAATGAGGTAGATATGCAACCAATTTTTGACTTGCGAAAAAAATATAAAGAGACTTTTAAAGAGAAACATGAGGTAGGTCTTGGTTTTATGAGTTTTTTTACTCTGGCAGTTGTTAGAGCCTTAGAAATGTATCCTGATGTAAATTCTATGATGGACGGTGATTTTAAAGTGTCCTATGATTTTACAGATATTTCGATTGCTGTATCCGGACCTAAAGGATTGATGGTTCCTGTTATTAGAAATGCAAATAGCCTGACCTTTAGAGGCGTTGAAAGTGAAGTGAAACGTTTGGCCATTCGTGCTCGTGATGGTCAAATTACGGTTGATGAAATGACTGGTGGAACTTTTACAATTACGAATGGAGGGGTTTTTGGATCCATGCTTTCAACACCCATTATTAATCCACCGCAAAGTGCTATTTTAGGTATGCACAATATAGTTGAACGGCCTGTGGCAATTGAAGGCAAGGTGGTGATCAGACCAATAATGTACGTTGCGCTATCTTACGATCATCGTATTATTGACGGCAAAGAATCGGTTGGATTTTTGGTGGCTGTAAAAGAGGCATTAGAAAATCCGGTAGAAATTTTGATGGATAACAATCCTAAAAAGGCTTTGGAGCTTTAAGAAAAGACTTAACATGTGAGAGGATAGAGAAAGGATGATTCTCGATTCGAATTGGAACCATCTGCGGAATCAGCAAAAAAAAAGAAAAGGCGGAAGAGAAAGATAAAAAGTGAATTGCAAAAAAATCCTATATGTTAGGCGCTTTTGAAAAGTAAATGAACAAATCTAATTCTATATTCGACCAAATCATTAATATGCATCGTCACTATAATTTGCTAATATTTTTCATATTATTTTTAAGTGGGGCATGTTCAGAAAAGATAAATACTGAATTTATAGCAGAGAACCTGAAATGTGAATACATAAAGGAGGCCATTATAGCCAAGGCTGCACCCCGATTTAGTTGGGAGATAGCATCCACTCAAAAAGAACAAAATCAAACCTTCTGGCAGTTGATTGTGAGTGACGATCTAAAGAAAATGGAAGCTACAGATGGAAACATTTGGGATAGCGGTAAAACAAGTGGTAATGAAACTTTTGGTATTAAATGGCAGGGGAATAAATTACAATCTTTTACAAAATATTACTGGAAAGTAAGAGTGTGGGATCGAGATGAGAAAGTTTCTAATTGGAGCGAAACAGCTAGTTTTATAACTGGGTCATTCGACGAAAAAAAATGGAAGGCCACGTGGATCGGCGATGACCCTGAAGAACCTCTTGCATACCCCTTGCTTTATAAACACATTGGATACTTAAGTTCCTATACAGACCAACCCAATGAAGAGAAGTGGGTACAAATGGATCTCGGAGAAATAAGGGATTTCGATAAAATTAAATTGTATCCGTCCCATAACAATAATAAAGAGATAATAGATTATTATTATCCTCTTTCCTTTCGAATTGAGTTGAGTAATGATGCAAAAGATTGGAAAACATTAGTTGTGAATAATGATGCTCCCGCCCCAAAAGGGAACCCCATGGAGCACAAATTTGGTGAAGTTCAGGGAAGATATCTTCGTTTTACGGCAACCAAACTAAAAAAGTATGATCATATAAATCACAATCCGAATGACCCTTATAATAAAACCAAGAAATATGCATTTTCTCTTGCTGAGTTTGAGATAATCAATGGCGATAATATTATATCATTAAACAGTAAAATTGATTACAAAGACGCTCTAATTAAGATCGACCGTGAAAATGGTTATGATCCGGATATGCTTAGTGATGGGATAACTAATACGCCTCCGCCTCCCAAAAGAAGAGCTATTCCACCTTCACCTTTATTGCGGAAGACAATTGAATTAAAAGAAAAACCGATAAGAGCACTCGCTTACGTTTCGGCATTAGGGGTTTACGAGATTGCCTTTAATGCGAAAAAAGCTGACCGCAGGGTATTGGCTCCCGAATGGACTGACTATAACAATCGAGTTCAATATCAGGTGTTTGAAGTAGGTAATATGTTAGAAGCAGGAACCAATGTAATTTCTGCTCAGCTTGGTGATGGTTGGTATGCAGGCATGCTTGGTCCGGTTCGTTGGAGTCCCTATTTTCCAAAAAGAGGTGCCTATGGTTTAAATCGGCGACTCTTTTTTCAGATGGAAGTGGAGTATGCCAATGGCGAAAAGGAGTTAATTATAAGTGATGATTCATGGAAGTTGTTCACTGAAGGGCCACTACAGCTTGCGGATAACTTTTTAGGAGAGACCTATGATGCGAATAAAGAAGTAGAAGGATGGCAGAGTGCAAAGTTTGATGATTCAAAATGGGAAAAAGTTGTGATAGATAAGGATGTAGATATTAATCTTGTCCCCCAGATCAATCAACCCATTAAAGTTTTAGAAACGTTGCCGGCAAAAAGTGTATCGAAAACTAAGGGCGGCAATTATATTTTCGACGTTGGAGAAAATATCGCGGGTTGGTGTAGGGTTCAATTAGAAGGTGAACCAGGCGACTTAATAATTTTACAACACGGCGAGATGTTGGACGAGGAGGGAGAACTTTATACCGAGAATTTAGGGATGGCAGTTCAGATCGATTCTATTATTCTGGGAACATCAGGAAAATTGATTTATGAACCACGTTTTACTTATCATGGATTTCGTTTTGTGGAAATAAAAGGATTAAAAAATCAACCTGACAAAAATATTTTAGAGGCAAAAGTTGTCGCTTCAGATCAGCCTAGAACTGGATATTTTAGCTGTTCGAATACCATGCTCAATCAGCTTTACAAGAACATCAATCGATCTCATATAAGCAATATGCATGGTGTACCAACAGATTGTCCGCAGCGCGACGAAAGATGCGGTTGGATGGGGGATGCTTATATTTTTGCACAGGCCTCTATTTTTAATCGCGACATGGCAGCCTTTTATAACAAATGGGTGGTTGATATTATGGATGCCCAATCCGAGCGGGGTACTTTCCCTGATATTGCTCCCCATCCCTTTGCTTACGAAAAGCATTTTACGGGTGTGCCGGGTTGGGCAGATGCAGCCATTCAAGTACCTTATACCCTCTATCAGAATTATGGGAACAAGGAGATTCTTGGAGACCATTTTGAAGCATACGAACGATACATTGAAAACATTCGTAAAAATAATTCTGATTTAATATGGAGAAATGGGCTGGGCAATAATTATGGTGATTGGCTAAACGGGAATACATTAAAAGCTGAAGGTTTTCCCACAACCGGTGCAAAAATACCTTCTGAGGTCTTTGCAACGATTATGTTTTATAATTCGACAAATAATCTCTTAAAAATGGCAAGGGCCTTAGGGAAAAATAAAAAAGGTGACTATTACGCCAATCTGGCTAATGACATTAAAATAGCTTTTTCGAAGGAATTTGTTGACCAAAATGGTAAAATTGAAGGCGATGCACAATCGTGCTATGCCTTGGCCTTGCACTATGATATTTTTCCTAATGATATGGAAGAGAACTTTGAAAAAAGGATGATCGACAAGTTTATTGCCTATGATGGGCGTATGAATACCGGTTTTCATTCCACGCTTCCTTTGATGAAGGAACTTGTAAAGAGAGGTTATACCAAAAAAGCTTTTCAACTGCTCGAAACTACAGAGTTTCCATCATGGGGCTATTCAATAGAGCAAGGGGCAACTTCTATTTGGGAAAGATGGGATGGCTATGTAAAAGGACGCGGACTTCAGGGGGCGGGAATGAATTCTTTTAACCACTACGCTTTTGGAGCTATTGGCGAATGGATGTATGAAAATATTTTGGGTATTCAACCAGATATTGAATCCCCCGGATTCAGGCACTTTATTCTGAAGCCAATGCCGGAAGGGACCTTGACCTGGGCTAAAGGAAGCTATCATTCTATTTGTGGCAATATAGAAGTTGCATGGAAAAAAAATGCTACTCAGTTTGAATATAAATTTACAATACCGGCTAATACAACAGCAACGGTCCATATGCCAAGTAGGAATACTGAAATGGTATGGATAGATGGTGAAAAAATATCCGAATATTTCAAATCAGAAAAGATTGATTATCGTGATGGATATAATATCATTGAACTAGGGTCTGGCACCTATTTGCTTAGTTCGGAAATATAAAAGAAAAGATCCAGATTAGTTTCTTCATGATATTCTTATTGATAAAAAATATTTAATCGTAAAAAGGAAAATGCCTTACGTGCCAGATGACGGAATTTTTCCAACTGTCGGGAGTTGTATCAATAAAAATATTCCCCTTACTTTTTTCATAAATGGCTTTGCCTTCACCTGTGAATATACTTATGGAAATATTGGCATTGTATTTTTTCGTGGTTGTACCTGTCGAACTTCCATAAACATTTGTTTTATTCCAATCTTTGTCATTTATACTTGCAAAATTAGTTTCCAAATTTGTAGTGCCTTCAAACGACCTGCTAACAGATCCCATTAAAATATAGTCAGCACCCCCAATAGCCTCAGCGATCTCTTTTGTTGTAAAATTATCTATTGTCTCAGCTGTGATTCCCACCTTATTTAAGGCTACAGTAATATCTCTGCCGTTTAATGTGGTAACATTAAAGTGTTTTGATTTTTTATTGATATAATCGATTAAAAAATGCTGTACTTCTTTTCCTTTTTCAATGGATAAATGGCCATCATCCGTAAAGGTAAATGGCAGAATGGCAAGCGTTTCTTGTGCCAGGATTGGGTTTGTAAAAATAAGGACTGTGAATACTCCGATAATTTTTAAGGTTTTTATTTTTAGTCAGTTTTTAATATTTTATGGCCGGTAGGCAGGCCTGGATTCATTTATTTTAACGAATTACATTAATAATCAAATAGATAATATATTTTTAATATTGGTTTATTTTACTTCTAATCTCCAATAGGCTTCTCCTGGTTTTAAGACGTATTGTATCGTTTTAACCCCTCCAGAGGGGCAGCAATTTTCATCTCCTTCTTTATAAATTGGAAATTTTCTAAACAATCTATTCTTGGAAAAATATATGGAATCATGACCTTGATAACCATTAAAAACAGCTCCTTCCATCAGGTCCGATTGGGAAATTTCAGGAACGATTATACTACTTACTGATTTGTCCTTATTGGAGCTAAATCCATAAATTGTTGCATACGACCCAGAGCCTGCAGATTTAGTAATGATAAATATTTCATTAAAACCATCCTTATTCAAGTCGGTAAGGGAGATTTTAGATATTGGGTCTGATTCTTCCAGATGAAGCGTATCAGTAACTTCAGTAAACCCATCAGTAATAATGTTAATTTTACTAATACTGGCACTGGATTTTTCTTCTGATACAGTAAATGATTTACCTGTTTTTGTTCTAATTTCTTTAGAGACCACTTCAATATTCTTTGGGCTTTTTTTAACAGTTGTCGTTTCAATTTTTTGTTCTTCAACTATTGGTTTGTCCGAAGGGTTTATTACACATGAATTTAGTAGAATTAGAGCTATTAAGAATAGAAAGGATTTTTTCATCTATAAAGATATTTAGGTTAAAAAATAAATAATGGAATTGAATATTCGCCCCTTATTCCAGCATAATTAAGGTCAACCTCGTCATGTTGAAATTCTCGTAGATCTTCTGTCATGCTAGCTAGATCATCTATTAATAGTTCCTCTAAAAAAAAGCTAATTTTTTGCACGATGGTATTCAGGTTTGGAATGCTAATTTACAAACAAATTTTTTAAAAGAATCTTTTATATTGCATCACTCTAAATGCTAAAGTAGAAAATGAATTATCCTTTTCTTTTAAATCTTTATATTCTGGATTTGCACCGATTGAGCGATTCGCAGCATTGGAAGGAGATATTAGGGATACAGTTTTGATGGTTCGGTTTTCTAATTTGAATTGATGAATTTTGGCAGGATCTTCTGCAATCAGATCTAAGGACAGGGAATTTTTTTTTAGATGTTTTCTAAACAGATATTCAGGACCGTTCTTACTGTTCCCTCCCATAAAAAGCATGGTGTCAATATCTGGATTTTCGAGAAGATATTTTATTAGATTTCTTAATTTGATATTTTTCATTCCTAAATCGGAAGCATCTGGTTTTTCTCGTTCACAACTTTCAACGATATCACAAATTCCAATTTTATAATGTGTTAAAAATTCTTTTCGTTGCTCAATAGCGAATTTTGAATTATTAAATACTAAATTAAGATCAAATATTTCATTAAAGATAGGCCAGAGCAATCCGTATTTACTGCCATAACAAAAATCGACATCATTTTCAAAAAGTTCTGTTGAGGAAAATCGGGGTGGAGGTAAAGTCCCAACTATTAATTTAGTTGCTTTAGGTGGAATAAAGGGCGGATATGGATGTAAATGTATTATTGTAAAATCAATTATAATTCTACTTTTAAACTTTAAAAGGTTAAAATACAACTAATAAACGAGCATTTTACTAGGAACAAAATTAATAGTGACAAGAAACAAGACCTTCTAAAAAATAAGCACTAAGGATGACGTAAATCGATCATTATTAGTATCTATATATGCGGGTTCAACACCATCAATATTTAAGAAAGCATATTGATCGGACCGACTCGAGTTATCATAGGCGAAATCCAAATTAAAGTGTCTTGTTATTTTGAAACCAAGTCCCAAAGAATAACCATTCAAATCATAGGACGAAGCGGCATTTTTATATGGACTTTGAACAAATCTATATCCACCTCTGATACTTACTATTTTTACTCTCCATTCGGTTCCAACCCGTACAGAAGAAGTGCTTCTTAAACCATTCGATAAATCCTGATTTTCATCAACAAAAACACTGGAAGGTTGTAGTCTTGTATTTGTATAATTTTGATATATATAATCCAGACTTATCAAACCCAAATTCCCAAAGACATAGGCGAGACTTGTTGTTAGTTTTGCGGGGGTTTTTAGCTGATAATCAAAATAGTTAGGATCGTAATATTCTTGATATAAGTCGGGATTATTACTTACATAAATATCAATATTTTCTTGAAATCTCTCTGTTAGATTATACCAGATCGGAGACTGATAGGAGAGTCCTAAACGTAAATTTTGAACTGGCTTAACAATAGCTCCTAAGCCAAAATTAAATCCATTTCCATAAACAGACAAGTATTGCCTCAAACTAGCATCCAAGGTATTTCCGTTACCGTCATTATTTGATTCTTCGAAAGTTGTGTTTTGATAAAAATTGATATGTTGGAAGGCCAGGGAGCCCCCGAAGTATAAAATATCTTTATATTGGGTTGCAAAACTAAAGGAGAATCTATCGTTTATCCCTGACGTGTAATTCAGAAATAATTGATTATCCACATTGTCATAATATACATTGTTAAAATCATTACCGTCATAGTTTAAATATGGGTCATCCACAAAATCAGGAACTCCGCTATTTCCTTCAACGGCATAATTATTATTAAAATCTTTAATTACGTTATAATTAAATCCAAAAGACATTTTCTTAAAATCGGAATTTCCATATATTTTTGATGAGAACACGCCACCGATCTGCAAAAACCTGAAGTAATCATCATTGTTATAAAGTGTATTTCCGTAAAAAGTAGTTTCATTTTTTGTATCTCTAAAACCCATGCTAGTAGAAAATTCAGAATTTTTATAAACTGCCAGTCCGGCAGGGTTTATATCAACCGCGGTCATATCTGCACCCAGAGCACCAAATGCTCCACTTAAGCCCATGTATCTGGCAGTTCCTAAGTTATCATCTGTAGAGAATAATACAGCAATATCAGAATAGCTTAAGGATTGTGCATTTGCAAAAAAAGTGCAAAGCAGTAACGTAAATAAGTATATTTTTTTCATAGAATATTATTTTGAGTTAATCAATTAACGAGTTCTCGATGATCCAGATGATCTTGAAATTGAACCTCCTGAAGAGCCACCTCTTGAAATACCTGAGGATCTAGAAGATTTGGATGAACCCGAAGAATAAGATCTCGATGACGGTGAAGATCTGCTGCTTGTAGCGCGATTATAACTGCCTGAACTTTTCTTATAATTATTCGCTCCAGCTCTATTCGAGGAATAGTTTTGAGTTCTTGTTGCTCCGGTTTTCTTAATAGTTCTATTTGCACTTGCATAAGAAACTCTTTGTTTAGTTCTCGAATTGTTTACAGCACCGTAATTACTTCTAGAATTACCGGTTGCGTACTTTGTGTACGTTTTCTGATTATTAGTTCTAGAGTATTGTTGGCTGGTACTTCTTCGAACACCTGTACTCTTAGATCCGCTTATTCTTGCTGCAGACGATCTGCTATTGTAATTTCTTGATGCAACATCTTTGTTAGAAGATCTAAAAGCATCAGCAGAATTTAAAGTACGGGTAGTTGATCTTACTGAACTTAATCTATTATTCGATCTAGATGCTTCTCTGCCCATGGCAGAGGTACTATACCTGTTATCTCTCGTTGAGGATGTTCTGTTGTAGCCATTTCCATCATTATATCCTCTTGTATTAGATGCATATCTTTTCCCATAAGTGGAATTTCCATAATATGGATAATTAGGATAGTGAGGATAATAAGGGTAATAACCACCCCAATATCCGCCCCAGTATCCATACCCATAACCGTACCCCCATCTCCAGGGATTATAATATCCACAACCATATCCCCATCCCCAATAACCACCATAGCCTCCATATCCACAACCACCCCAGTATCCACCCCAGTATCCACCGCCATAACCGCCATAGAAATTAATGGACACATCTGTGGCATATTCCCAGGGAGCAGCTCCGGAATTGTATTGATCTGCAACATATAGAGTATCTTGTTCTGCGTCTGAATAACCATATTCATCTATATCTGTAAATATCTCATCTTCATCAACTTCATAATATTCTTTTTCATTAGAAAAGTAATTCTGATAATAATCTGATTTTGTGTCCTTGACAACTACTATTTTTTTCGTTTGATTAGAATCATAAATACCATCATCATCACTGGTCGCTGTTGAAGATGTACCGCAAGAAACTGTAATAGAAATTAGAATTACGAAAACAAAAAAAGGAAAAATACTCTTAATCATGGCGAAGTTTTTCATAATGGTATATTTTTATGGTTGTAAGTTAAAAAAAAGTTAGATTTGCAGCTACTTTAATTCGAAAATAATAACGCAATATCTATGCCAAATTTTTTTATTTATGGGTAAAAGGCTGACAAAGAGAGAAGAAGACTATTCAAAATGGTATAATGAATTGGTTATTACAGCAGATCTCGCCGAGAATTCCGGTGTAAGAGGTATGATGGTAATAAAACCCTATGGCTATGCAATTTGGGAGAAAATGCAAGCTGAGTTAGATAAAATGTTCAAGGATACCGGACACGAAAATGCTTACTTTCCGTTGCTAATTCCGAAATCTTATTTTAGTAAAGAGGCAAGTCACGTTGATGGATTTGCAAAGGAATGTGCAGTAGTTACTCATTATCGACTTAAAAATTCTGATGATGGAAAAGAAATAGTTGTCGATGAAAAGGCGAAATTGGAAGAAGAATTGATTATTCGCCCCACTTCCGAAACCATAATATGGGATTCTTACAGAAAATGGATCCAGTCATATAGAGATCTACCCTTATTAATTAATCAATGGGCAAATGTATTGCGATGGGAAATGCGTACACGATTATTTTTGCGCACTGCAGAATTTTTATGGCAAGAAGGTCATACGGCGCATTCTACTGAAAGTGAAGCTATGGAAGAGGCAATAAAAATGCAGGGCGTTTATGCTGATTTTGCTGAAAATTTTATGGCCATGCCGGTAATTAAAGGTGAAAAAAGCAAAAATGAAAGATTTGCCGGCGCGTTGAACACATATACTATTGAAGCTTTAATGCAAGATGGAAAGGCGTTGCAAGCTGGCACCTCACATTTTTTAGGTCAAAATTTTGCTAAAGCATTTGATGTAAAATTTACAACTAAGGAGGGTAAGCAGGAATTTGTATGGGCAACTTCATGGGGAGTTTCAACGAGATTAATGGGTGCCTTGGTGATGACTCATAGCGATGATAAAGGCTTGGTTTTACCTCCTAGACTCGCTCCTATTCAAGTAGTTATAGTACCTATTTATAAAACAGAGGAGCAGTTAGAATCCATTGATAGGAAAGTCGAAAAAATGAGTACCGAGCTTAAGTCTAAAGGTATTTCGGTTAAATATGACAATAGAACAACACATAAACCTGGTTGGAAATTTGCTGAATATGAACTGAAGGGAGTACCTTTAAGAATAGCCATTGGTCCTCGTGATATGGAAAATAATACACTGGAGTTGGCAAGGAGAGATACTTTAACTAAGGAAATAGTGACTCAGGAAGATATTTCTGAACGCATTAAAAATTTATTAGAGGAAATTCAGGAGAATTTATTCAATAAGGCCTTGGATTATAGAAATGGGCTGATAACAGAAGTAAATACTTTTGACGAATTTGTAGAGGTGTTAAATAAAAAAGGAGGTTTTATTTCAGCACATTGGGATGGAACTTCAGAGACGGAAGAGCAAATAAAAAACAGAACAAAGGCCACTATAAGGTGTATACCATCTGGAACTGAAGATCAAGAGGGTACTTGTATTTATAGCGGTGATAAGTCATCTAAAAGAGTTTTATTTGCAAAGGCATATTAAAATACAAAAAAAAAATAAAAAGTTCTTGCAGGCTAAGAAAAATGTATTAATTTTGCACTCGCTTTTATAAACAAAAGTAGTTTATGGCCCGTTCGTCTATCGGCTAGGACGCCAGGTTTTCATCCTGGTAAGAGGGGTTCGATTCCCCTACGGGCTACATTGTTTAAGAATAAACATATAATTAAATATAGTATTATGGCAAATCATAAGTCAGCTTTAAAAAGAATTAGGAGTAACGAGGCTAAACATTTAAGAAATAAAGTTCAGCATAAAACAGCACGTAATGCAATTAAGAACTTGCGATCGCTTGAAACAAAAAAGGAGGCGGAAGTGCTTTTACCTAACGTGTTTTCATTGATTGATAAATTGGCAAAGAAGAACATAATTCACGCTAATAAAGCTTCTAACTTAAAGTCGAATTTAACGAAACACGTGGCAGCGTTATAGTTAAAAAAAGCTTATATAGTATTTAAAAGGCAGCCCTAGAGGTCTGTCTTTTTTTATGATCAAAATTACCATTTACCATTCATAGATCCTATCCGCATCTAATCTCACTAAAATAAAGAGTAATATTGTAAATCCCCAAAGCGAGGACCCTCCATAACTAAAAAAGGGAAGAGGTATTCCAATTGTAGGTAATAACCCTAATACCATACCAATATTTATAGTAAAATGGAATAGAAAAATGGCAAAAGTAGCATATGCGTATACTTTTGTGAAGATAGACTTTTGTCTTTCCGCAATAAACAGTAAACGAAATAGGAAGGCCACGAATAATATAACCACCAAACTGCTTCCTAAAAAGCCCCATTCTTCACCCACAGTACTATATATATAATCTGTTTGTTGCTCTGGAACGAAATTACCTTGTGTCCTATCTCCCTGCAAAAAACCTTTACCGCTAAATCCACCCGAGCTTATGGTTATTACGGATTGATCTGTATTATAGCCTATACCCTGAGTGTCCACATTCTTTCCAAGAAGGATATTAAATCTATCTCTATGACGTTGCTCAAAAATACTGTTGAATACATAATCGACACTAAAAATGAATATTGCGGTAAAAAAATATATCGCCAAAAACCGCATCCATTGGTGTCTAATGATTTTCTTATTCTTATAGTGAAGGTAAGCAATGAATAAAGTGATTAGTATTGCTGTAATTATTAAAGTATTAAGGTATCCAAAATATAATGTCAGGATAAATAGAATAACTGCGATCATTCCAATTATTAAGTAGTATAATGGAAGGCCAAAACGATATAATACCAATATTAATGACCCATATACCAAGGCGGACCCCGGATCAGGTTGCAGGGTGATTAATAGGGCAGGTAAAAAAATTATTCCGAAAGATTTTAATTGATTGGGCAATTTTTTTAGATCCTGGTTTCGTTCATTTAAAAAATTCGCCATGGCCAAAGCAGTAGCTGCTTTTGCAAATTCTGAGGGTTGTATTCCAAAAGTGCTGAAACTATACCAAGACGTTGCTCCGTTTATATTTTTGCCGAATATAAATAAACCAACTAAGCTCAGGATGGATATGATATAAATGACTCCGGAGAAATTCTCGTAAAATTTCTTATCAATTGCCAAAATTATAATAATAAGCACTATGCTCAACATTATCCAAATTAGCTGTTTTCCATATTTTGATGAAAAATCTAGAATTTCAAACTGTATATCAGAAAAACTTGCAGCATAGATACTTATCCAACCTAAAAAAATAAAAATTAGGTAAAATAGGATTAATATCCAATCAACTCCTCTGAATATGTTACTTTTCCTTTTGCGCAACGTAATTTTCTATTTCCAATTGTTTAGTGTATTCTTCTTCTAATCCCTCCGTGAGCATCTTTTGTTCCACCAGGTCTCTGTCAACAAAACCATTGATATATTTTTCAATCATCAAACTAGCAATAGGAGCAGCCCATCGAGACCCCCAATAGCCATTTTCAATAAATATTGCTATCGCAATTTCCGGATCATCTTTCGGTGCAAACGCAATAAAAATAGAGTGATCAGTAAATTGAATTCGTTCGCCATTAACTCTTTTAAAATTTTCTGCCGTTCCTGTTTTACCACAAATTTCAATTCCTTTCACCTGTGAATATCGAGCGGTTCCTATATTAAATACATCAAACATACCTTGAACTACAGGTTCAAAATGTTCTGAATCGATAGAGGTGTATTTTCTATTCGTATATTTTTCTGATGTTATCGTACTATCTCCAATTTTTTTAAGAATATGAGGTGTATAGTAAAAACCTCTATTGGCTATTGCAGCTGTCATATTAGCTAGTTGGATTGGAGTTGTTAATACTTCACCTTGACCTATCGCATTTGAAATTGTAGTAATGGCCTTCCATCCTCCATTGGGATAGTACCTTTTATATAGTTCAGAGTTTGGTATAAGACCTTTTTGTCCTGAAGGCAGGTCATACCCTAAATAGTTCCCTAAACCAAAACTTTTTGCATGTGTACTCCAAGCATCAATTCCCTCAGCCGGCGAATCATATTTTTCTATGGTTCTTCTATAAACATTCGAAAAATAAGAATTACAAGATCGGTAAATTCCCATATTTAAAGAAATTGGAGCTCCAACAACCCCACAATGGCATTGCATAAAGGCACCTCGACCATATCGATAACCATGATGACAATAAAAAGGAGTTTGCGGGGTAATTACACCCTCTTGTAAGGCGATTAATGCGTTTACCAATTTAAAAGGAGATCCTGGTGGGTATTCGCCCTGTAAACCACGATCCAGCATCGGTTTTTTGATGGTGTCGTTAAATAGCATTACAGAGTTTTTAGATCGTTTTCTGCCTACCATCATACTAGGATTATAACTGGGTGTGCTTACAAGAGTCAATATCTCACCCGTAGATGGCTCAATCGCAACAATACCCCCACGTTTTTGAAACATTAATCTTTCGGCATACTGCTGTAATTCGATATCGAGTGTTAGTGTGATGTCTTTTCCCGGAACGGGTAGGGTATCAAAAACACCATTTTTATAAGGACCAATCTCTCTGTTAAATCTATCTTTTTGAACGAAATTTACACCTTTTACACCCCTTAAAATTTCTTCATATTGTTTTTCAACACCTTGATGCCCTTTTAGCTCTCCTAATTGATATGTGTTGTTGTTTCTTAAGCCTCCCTGTGTTACCTCACTAAGATAGCCAAGTACGTTTGGTGAGGTGTTCAGAGGGTATTGACGCAGAAATTTTTGTTGGATGTAAAAGCCTTTATATTTATATAGTTTTTCTTGTAAAAAGGCATAATCTTCTTTAGAAAATTGTGCCAAAAAAATGGATGGAATTACAGGGGAATATTTACGTGCCCTGTTGTAGGAGGTAATAAAATCTTCCTTGGTGATTTTTAATAGATTACAAAATTCGATAGTATCCAAAGGTTCAACGTCCTTTGGGATAACCATGATGTCATAAGAACTCTGATTAGCCACCAATAGTTTCGCATTTCTATCATAAATGTATCCTCTGTCAGGGTATATGTATTTTACTGTTACAACAGAGTTATTTAGAGGGTTCTGTCTATACTTGTCTTCAATTATCTGTAGATAGAACAGCCTGGTAATAAAAATAACACCGACCATTATAATTACTAAAAACAATACTGATTTTCTCTGCATTTGGTTTATTTTCTAGATACAAAAGTAAAACTTATCATTACCAATATCATTGTAAAAACAGTTGTTAATAATGTTTTTAACAATATTATTCCAAAACTACTCCATTTAAAATATTCTAAACCGAACACTATAAAATGATGGATGAGAGTCAAAGTTAAAATATAAGTATATTTTCTTCCAAATGGAAGTTTATCAATGGACAAAGAACTGTAGTCAAGTTCTCTTTTTCCAATTACAACTTTTAATACAGGAATTCTTACAAATGCAATAAAGAGGGTGGCAGCTGCATTGATTCCGCCCGTATTTGAAAAATAATCTATGGCCAGTCCGAGGAAAAAACTTAATAAGATAATATTGTAATCTATTTTTTTTAATGGGTAATAGAAAATAAATAGTATGTATAAAAAGGGATTTATATAACCTAAAAAGTTTATATTATTTAGTACTATTATTTGAAGTAGTACTAAACCAATAAATAATATGGTTGCATTGATGCTTTCTCTATTCATGAGAAGATTTTTCCTCTAAGTTCTTAATTTCCTTTTTATCTAAATTGTCAATTATTTCAACATAGCTTAGTGCACTCATATCATTAAAGAGTGTTACATTAATATTTTCATAGTTATTATTATTGGTGTTGAAACTTTTGATTGTACCAACTGGTATTCCTTCAGGGAAAATCGTTGATCTCCCACCTGTAATTATCGTATCACCAATTTTTATCGAAGCCTGAATAGGTAAATATAGTAATTGAACTGTTCTGTAATCTTTGCTATCCCAACTTAAACTACCAAAATGGTCACTACTTACTAATCTAACATTAATTTGATAGTTAACGTTAAGAACAGAGAGTACGGTAGTATAATTATTCGATGTACTTTTTGTTATTCCAACTATTCCTTTACTGTTAACCACACCCAAATCAGATTTTATTCCATTTGATGTGCCTTTATTTAGGGTGAGGTAATTATTGCTTTTTCTAAAATCATTGTTGATTATTTTAGCAGCTATATAATCGTATTTTTGATAATAATTTGTAGTGTCAATAACACTTTTAACAATTGCAGAATCTGAAACGCCTTTGAGATTTAATAAATTTTTTAATTCGACATTCTCTTGTGCCAATCGAACGTTCTCTTTCTTTAAAAGAATGAATTCTTTGACATTATTAATTTTGTTATAGATCCCTCCAGTGATGAAATTGGCAGAATTTATAAATTTACTTCTATGAAAAGAATGACTTTGAATCGTAAAAATTATAGCTATTAATTGGAGCAACAAAAACAGTAAAAAGTGCTTATTTTTTAGAAAAAATGACAGTATTTGTTGCATTTTTAGATCTCAGTTTACTATTTCATCAATACACTTTTGTATTTTTCAAGATCTTTTAATGCAGTTCCAGTACCTCTAACCACTGCTCTTAATGGGTCTTCAGCCACATAAACCGGCAGATCTGTTTTGCGCGATAATCGTTTATCTAAACCTCTTAACATCGAACCACCCCCCGCTAAGTATATTCCTGTATTATAAATATCTGCAGCCAATTCCGGCGGTGTTTTTGATAAAGTTTCCATAACAGCATCTTCAATACGTATGATGGATTTTTCTAAGGCCTTTGCAATTTCATGGTAGGATACTTCTATTTGTTTCGGTTTACCACTCAAAAGATCTCTTCCTTGAATCAATAGGTCATCAGGTGGGTTGTCCAATTCTTCATTAGCTGATCCAATGGTTTTTTTAATTTTTTCGGCCGTCGATTCTCCAACATACAGATTATGCTGAGTACGCATATACATTGTAATATCATTAGTAAAAACATCCCCTGCAACCTTTACAGATTTATCACAAACAATACCACTTAAAGCGATAACTGCAATTTCCGTTGTGCCACCACCAATATCAATAATCATATTACCTTTTGGTTGCATTATATCAATTCCAATACCTATTGCTGCTGCCATTGGTTCATATATCAAATATATTTCTTTGGCATTCATTTGTTCAGCAGAATCTCGTACAGCTCTTTTTTCAACTTCCGTAATTCCGGAAGGAATACAAATAACCATCCTAAGAGAAGGTCTGAAAAAACTCCTTTTAATTGTTGGGATATTTTTTATGAACTCCCTTATCATATGTTCGGAAGCTTCAAAATCGGCTATAACACCATCTTTTAGAGGTCTTATTGTTTTTATGTTCTCGTGGGTCTTTCCTTGCATTAGGTTAGCTTGTTTCCCAATAGCAATAATCTTTTTGGTTGTTCTGTCCATTGCAACGATCGATGGACTATCCACAACGACTTTTCCTTTATGAATGATTAATGTATTTGCAGTGCCCAAATCGATTGCAATCTCTTCAGTCATAAAATCAAAAAACCCCATATAATTTACTTAATTAAAATATTATTAATGCGAATACGACAAATGTAATAAAATTACCGTATTCATTTGCTAAATTTAATAAAGAAGAGAATGTTTCTTTAAATTATTAAATTAATGTTTAAAATGGCGTGTCCCGGTAAACATCATGGCGATTTCATTTTCATTGCAATAATCAATAGATAATTGATCTTTAATAGATCCGCCAGGTTGTATTACCGCAGAAATACCTGCATTTCCTGCTATTTCAACACAATCAGGAAAAGGAAAAAAAGCATCACTTGCCATAACGGCATTCTCTAAATTAAATTTAAAGAACCCTGATTTGGTAATTGCCTGATTCAAGGCATCAACTCTTGAAGTTTGACCTGTACCACTAGCACAAAGTTGTTTATTTTTTACCAAAACTATTGTGTTAGATTTAGTGTTCTTACATATTTTTGAAGCAAAAATCAGATCATCAATTTGATCTTTTGTTGGTTCCAAGATTGTAGTTAAAGTCAAATCAGATACTTGATCAGTAATATTGTTTTTTTCTTGGACCAGAACACCGTTCAATGCAGTTCTATATTGTGTATTAGGAAGTTCTACCTCCTTTTGAACTAAAATGATCCTGTTTTTCTTTCCTTTTAATATTTCCAGAGCTTCATTATCATAACTAGGGGCAATTACAACTTCACAAAACAATTTATGAATCTCTTCTGCAGTTGACACATCAATTTTAGTATTTGTAATAAGTATCCCCCCAAAGGCTGAAACCGGGTCTCCTGCTAAAGCATCTTTATAGGCTTCGGCAACGGAAGCTCGCTGGGCTATTCCACAGGCGTTATTGTGCTTTAATATAGCAAAAGTAGGTGCCTCATCTTTAAATTCTGCAATTAAATTTACCGCTGCATCCACATCTAACAAATTGTTATAAGACAACTCTTTTCCATGTAATTTATCGAAGAGTTCGTTAAGATTGCCAAAGAAGAAACCCTTTTGGTGAGGGTTTTCACCATAACGAAGACTCGTTACTTCATTAAAGCTTTCTCTAAAAGTAATATCGTTTTGATTTAAATATTTAAATATGGCCGTATCATAATGACTTGAAACAGCGAATGCTTTGGCTGCAAAATTCTTGCGTTGCTCTATGCTTATCTCGCCATCATTACCCTTTAAAATATTTAAGAACTCATCGTATTGATCCATAGAAGAAACACAAAGGACATCTGCAAAATTCTTCGCTGCAGCTCGAATGAGTGAAATTCCACCAATATCTATTTTTTCAATTATTTCTTGTTGACTGGATCCACTGGCAACAGTTTTTTCGAAGGGATACAGATCAACAATAACAACATCAATTTCTGGGATGTCATATTCTTTGATTTGCTCAACATCACCGGCGTTATTCCTTCTGGTCAGTATCCCTCCGAACACCTTTGGGTGAAGAGTTTTAACTCTTCCACCAAGTATAGAAGGATAGGAGGTGAGGTCCTCTACTGCTGTCACTTCAATATCTAATTCCTTAATAAATTTTTCTGTTCCGCCTGTAGAGTATATCCTTACTCCAAGTTTGTCCAATTTTTTTACAATTGGTCCTAAACCATCCTTATGAAATACAGAAATTAAAGCCGATTTTACCTTTTTTGATTCGTTCATTTTAAACTATTGAATTTTTTACAAAACTAATAAAACACATTAGTTTGAACAATTTAAAAAACAAATAATAAGTAATAATTATTAACCAATTTTTAGATCTAATGTAGCTACGAGCTGACACGTAAATTCGAGCAATTCTTCATCATCTTTAGTGAAAGGAGATTTCTCATGAGAATCGATATCTATCTGCCCTATATTCATCTCGTTTTTAAAAATCGGTACAACAATTTCGGATTTCACGTTTAATCCACATGAAATATAATTGTCTTGTTCGGTCACATCCTGTACAACAAAATTTTTATTACTAAGTGCAACCTGTCCACAGATTCCTTTCCCAAATGGAATTAGAGTGTGTTCCGTGGGCTTACCTGAAAATTGTGCAAGTTTTAATTCCTGCTTTAGTCCATTTTTAAAATAAAATCCTACCCAGTCATAATGTGAAACAGAATTCCTTAATAAATTACATATTTTTTGGAGCTTTTTTTCCAAGGAACGGTTATTATTTATGATGTTGGAAATTTTACCCCTTAATTCATTATTATTCATTTCTTTCTTCCTATTTTCGAGCAAAATTAAATACAATTTACTTGCAAAAGAATAAAACCATAATTAAATTTTTAGTAAAGTTTTTTGCGACTTATTTTATCTTATTTGGTATCTATTCATTTTATCTAAGTAAAACTCAGCAAAGCACAGATGTTTTTTCATGTTCGCCTGTAACAAAAGTGGTGGCGCACCATGTTCAAAAAATGTCAAATCTGTTGGGGTATGATGCCTATGTGGAACAAAATACCGACGAGCTGTCCATGAGATTTATGTTAAATGGAAAATATGTTTCAAGAATTATTGAAGGCTGTAACTCCGTGAGTATAATCATATTATTCTTGGCATTTATTATAGCCTTTTCAGGAAGTCTAAAAGATACTATATGGTTTGGTATTTTTGGTTCCCTATTAATTTATTTGGTCAATTTATTTAGAATAATTGCGCTAAGTGTTTTATATTATAAGTTTCCGGAATATCAGGAAATATTGCATAATTTGGCTTTTCCTGCAATTATTTATGGTTTGACGTTTATTCTTTGGATTACATGGGTAAAATATTTTTCAATTATTAGTAAAAATGCATCTACAAAAACGTTATAGGATTCCAATAGTTCTGCTATTATTCGTGCTGCTTATTTTAGTTCGTGGATTTGCAAATGAATTATTTTATGATCCCTTCATTGTGTATTTTATAGATGATTATCTACACAAACCGATACCGGCATTTAGTGGCTCAAAGTTGCTGTTTGATCTTTTTTACAGATATACTTTAAATACAATTATTTCTTTACTAATAATATATGTGGCATTTCAAAATAGGAATTTTGTAATTTTTTCGATAAAGTTTTACATTATTGCTTTCCTTATTTTGATTTTAACCTTCTTCATAATTTTAAAAGGAGAACTTGCTAATGGTTATTTATTTGCTTTTTATATCAGAAGGTTCATCATTCATCCTCTCTTTGTTCTCTTATTACTACCGGCTTTTTATTACAAACAGCTAACTTCCAAAGAAATATTTTAAGATTTAATTAAAATAATAAGTGTTTTAAATTGTTATATTTGCAGTGATGAGAGAAATTCTACATAAAATATTGTCTGTTTTTCTTGCTTTTACGGTGTTGTTTTCCACACTGTCTTATTCGGTGGATCAACATATCTGTATGGGAGTAGTAACGGACACCTCTTATTTTAGTGATGCTGATTCTTGTGGTATGATCATGGACCTGGAAGATTGTAATATTGATGGTCTCAGTGATGATAAAGTGCAAAAAGAAAAATGTTGTAATGATATCCATGAATTAATACGGGGTAACCAAACGGAGCAACAAGCTTTGCAAAGCTTTGAAATTCAGAAGGCTCAATTTCTGATTGTATTTTCATATACCTACATAAACCTTCATGAGAATGATACGGACAAAGCACCGTTTAGAGATCATTCTCCACCTCTGGTCGATAAAGACATAAATGTACTTTATCAAACTTTTCTTATTTGATTTATAAATTTTAATAATTTATAAGCAAAAGATGTCGATACATCCATGCTTATGAAAATTTTGTAGTATTTAAATTATTTTGATAATTCTACATCTAGTTAAATATTTATAAATCGAAAAAATGTTAAACAAAATCATACGTTATTTCCTTGAAAATAAGTTAATAACATTTTTATTATTATCTGCTTTTATCCTTGGCGGAATAGTAACCGCTCCGTTTAATTGGGATACATCATGGATCGAAAGAAATCCAATTCCGGTTGATGCGATACCTGATATAGGTGAAAACCAACAGATAGTTTATACTGAATGGATGGGTCAATCTCCTCAGGATATTGAGGACCAAATTACCTATCCACTTACAACTTCTTTACTCGGTATTGCCGGTGTAAAAACCATTCGTAGCTCATCTATCTTTGGCTTATCTAGTATTTATATCATTTTTGATGATGACATTGATTTCTATTGGAGCAGAACCAGAATATTAGAAAAGTTAAATTCTTTGCCGCCCCGTACTATTCCAAACGAAGTAAAACCAGCTTTAGGGCCTGATGCTACCGCCCTGGGACAAGTATATTGGTATACTTTAGAAGGTAGAGATCCTAAAACAGGAAAGCCAACAGGAGGCTGGGACCCGCAGGAACTACGAACCATTCAGGATTTTTATGTACGCTATTATTTAACCGCAGCGAAAGGAGTTTCGGAAGTTGCATCTATAGGTGGATTTATTAAAGAGTATCAAATTGATATCGACCCGGATGCTATGAAGGCCCATAATGTAGATATTAAAAAAATCATGAATGCGGTTAAAAATTCCAATTTAGATATAGGAGCGCAAACCCTTGAGTTTAATAAAGCGGAATATTTAGTAAGAGGTTTGGGATATATAAAAGATTTAACTGATCTGGAAGAGAGTGTGGTTACGGTTAATGATCATACACCCATTCGATTAAAAGATGTATCCAGAATTCATTTTGGTCCTTCAACGCGACGTGGTGGCTTAGATAAGAGTGGTGTAGAGGCCGTAGGTGGTGTTGTGGTTGCCAGAAATGGCGCAAATCCACTTGAAACAATTCAGAATCTAAAAGAAAAAATTAAGGAAGTTGCTCCTGGATTACCCTCTAAAATTCTGGCAGACGGAACGGTTTCCAAAGTAACTATCGTACCCTTTTACGACCGTTCAGGATTGATTCATGAAACTTTAGGAACTCTGGAATCAGCCCTGTCTCACGAAATTCTGATCAGTATCTTGGTTGTATTGATATTGGTGCTAAATTTAAGAGCATCGATATTAATTTCGAGTTTACTACCCTTGGGTGTCTTAATGACCTTTATTTTAATGAAATTCTTCAATGTGGATGCCAATATTGTTGCCTTATCTGGTATTGCAATTGCTATTGGAGTTATGGTAGATGTAGGAATTGTATTTACTGAAAATATTATAAGACATCTGGATATGCCTGAAAACCAGGGTGTACAGGGTAAAAAACTGATACAAGTAATTTACTATGCTACAATAGAGGTGGCATCGGCAATTATTACGGCAGTAGCAACTACTATTGTCAGTTTCTTGCCGGTTTTTGCCATGCAGGCGTCCGAAGGAAAATTATTCGGACCATTGGCCTGGACCAAAACATTTGCTCTGTTTTCGGCACTAACCATTGGGATTTTGTTCATTCCGGCGATAGCACATCTTTTATTTGCTGTCCGATTGAACAAAAAGAAAACCAGCAGGATCTTCAACTCAATTTTAATAGGCTTCGGAATAGTTTTTATTATTTATGGTAGTGTTATTGCTTTGGCTTTGATTGCCTATGGTGTAAACAATATTTTATCGCAAACATCTGAGTTTAGCATTTTAAAAGAAAGGATCAAATTTCCATATTCAGATAAAATTGCAAATTATATCAATATTTTAATTACCATTTTAATTGTTATCTACTTTTTAACTATTGAATGGATGCCGCTCAGTGCTTCTAATTCAACTTTTGTCAATTTCATATTTGTAGTGTTAATTATTGCGGTTGTTTTAGGTCTTTTAATGACCATTGTTCATTTTTATTCCCAAATTTTGAACTGGTGCCTGGATAATAAATGGAAATTCTTAGCTATTCCGATAGCGGTTGTTTTCCTTGGAATATCCATATGGATTGGTTTTGGAAAAATGTTTGGTTTTATGCCCAATTTTACGAAAGATAATGTGGTGTGGAATAGTTTAGAAAAAACCTTCCCGGGATTGGGGAATGAATTTATGCCAGCCCTGGATGAAGGTTCTTTCTTATTAATGCCAACCACCATGCCCCATTCCGGTATTACCGAAAACATGGAAATAATTGGAACCCTTGACAGGAACTTGAATTCTATTCCTGAAATTGCCTCTGCTGTAGGGAAGTGGGGACGTGTCAATTCGGCCTTGGACCCTGCTCCCACATCCATGTATGAAAATACCATTAATTATATTCCAGAATATATTTTAGACCAAGACGGACGCAGAGTGCGGTTTAAAGTGAATAATGATAAAGCTTTTATTTTAAGAGATGATTCTACTTATAAATATGGTGTAGATGAATATAGAAGAATGGGCTTGGATGAACTCATTTTAGATGATGATGGAGAATATTTTAGACAATGGAGACAAAAGATTAAGAAATCGGATGATATTTGGAAAGAGATATTAAAACACTCTAAATTCCCTGGCCTCACTTCTGCACCAAAACTACAGCCTATCCAGACACGGTTGATCATGCTTTCAACGGGTATGAGAGCACCAATGGGTATCAAAGTTTTTGGCCCAACATTAGAGAGTATTGAAAACGTAGGTTATGAGCTAGAAAAGATATTAAAAGAGGTGCCAAGTATAGAAGCGAGTACAGTTTTTGCCGATAGAGTAGTTGGTAAACCGTATTTAGAAATTAAATTAAATCGTCAAAATATGTCGCGTTATGGGCTGACCGTAAAAGACATGCAAGAGCAATTATCCGTTGCTATTGGAGGTAAGCAATTAACAACAACGGTAGAAGGTAGAGAACGCTTTCCGGTGAGGGTAAGATATGCACGAGAATTCAGAGACAACCCCGATGATCTAAAGAGCATTCTGATTCCTACCCCTTCCGGAGAACAGGTACCATTGAGTGAATTGGCATTTGTTGATTATGTACGCGGACCGCAAATGATTAAAAGTGAAGATACTTTTTTAACTTCCTATGTGATCTTCGATATGAAGGAGGGCAATGCTGAAAGCAATGTGGTGGAAGAAGCCCAGGCATTGGTAAAGAAAAAATTAGACTCGGGTGAATTTTCCTTACCCGATGGTATAACCTATAAATTTACAGGTAATTATGAAAACCAAATAAGAGCATCGAAACGATTGATGATCGTTGTGCCTATTTCATTAATTCTCATCTTTTTGATCCTGTATTTGCAGTTTAAAAATGTTATTCCATCTTTAATGGTATTTACCGGGATATTTGTTGCCTTCTCTGGAGGATTTATCATGATGTGGTTGTACGGACAGGATTGGTTTTTAAATTTTAGTATTGCAGAGGTACATATGAGAGATCTTTTTCAGATGCACACTCTTAATTTAAGTGTTGCTGTTTGGGTAGGGTTTATCGCCCTATTTGGTATTGCAACGGATGATGGAGTAATTATGGGAACTTATTTAAAGCAGGTTTTTGATAAAGAAAAGCCTAAATCTGTTAAAGATATTCGCACATCGGTTTTGCAAGCTGGCTCAAAACGAGTTCGTCCGGCAATGATGACGGCTGCAACGGCAATTATAGCTTTAATTCCTGTTCTTACTGCTACAGGTAAAGGGGCAGATGTAGTTATACCTATGGCAATTCCATCCTTTGGAGGAATGTTACTGCAGGTAATGACCATGTTTGTTGTGCCGGTATTATACAGTATGTGGAAAGAAAGTAAATTGAAAAATTAAAGTTCTAAATCATGAAAAATAAAATTATAATTCTAAATTTCTTTTTATTACTTTCCTTAGCTGGAATTGCACAAGAAGAAAAAGTAGCCTTAGATAATTATTTAATAATTGCTGCAGAAAATAATCCTGGCTTAAAAGCAAAATTTAGTGATTATATGGCGGCAATGGAAAAAGTTCCTCAGGTAGGTACTTTACCGGATCCAGAATTTGCATTTGGTTATTTTATTGTGCCAATTGAAACCAGAACAGGTCCACAAAGAGCAACCTTTGGTCTGAAACAAGCCTTTCCTTGGTTTGGGTCCTTATCAGCAAAACGAGATGTTGTAAGTAACATGGCAAATTCTAAATATGAAGTATTTGAAAATAGCAAATCTAATTTATATTTTGAGGTTAAGACATCTTATTATAATTACTATTTTACAGAAAAAGCAATTCAGATCACTAAAGAGAATATCGAGATACTTCGAATTTTTAAGAATCTGTCTTTAGTTAAAATTGAAAATGGAAATGCTTCCATAGTTGATGAATTGAGAGTAGAAATGGAATTGAATGATCTAGAAGATCAACTGGCCCTGTTTATTGATACAAAAAATGCCTTACAGGTAAGTTTTAATAATTTATTGAATAGAGAAAAATATGCAATAATAGAAGTCCCGGAGACATTGTCAATAGAGAACCTACCTTATGAGAAGGTAACCTTGTTAGATTCGATCTATTCATCAAATCATGAAATAAAGAGTATCGACCATAAACTGAATGCTTTTTTAAACCAGGAAATTGCGGCTAAAAAACTGGGAGGTCCTAGTTTTAATATAGGTGTTAACTATATTATTGTTGGAAAAGATCCAAATTCCATTACGAGTGATAATGGTAAGGATGCCTTTTTATTCCCGTCGATTGGAATAACTATTCCCATTTACAGAAAAAAATATAAAAGCTTGATCAAAGAGGCACAATATTTACAGCAAGCAGAAATAGCAAGCAAGGCTAATACGAAAAATACCTTAAGTACGGTTTTCGAAAAGACATATAAGGATTTTAATGATGGAGAGAGACGAATAGCATTGAACAGAAGACAATCGGAAATAGCTAAACAAGTCTTGGATGTTTTAATTACCTCTTATTCAACAAATTCAAAGGATTTTGAAGAGGTTTTACGAATCGAAAGACAATTATTAGGATATAGATTAGCACATCAAAAAGCATTAACAGATAAAAATGCATCAATAGCATTTATGTATTATTTATTAGGAAATTAGATATTTAAATGCCAGGTTTTTCCCTCTTGATAGGGGTTAGGACTGCCTGCCAGTAGGCAGGGGTGGATTTAATATTATTGAAGTATAAAAATTTATAAAATGAAAAAATATAAAAATTACATTATAGCAGTAGGTATTTTAATACTTGGAATTCTTATCGGGAATATGTTTTCAGGTAATAATAAAGAAACCACACATAAAGAAGGTGAACACGATTATGTTAAGGATCCGATTACGAAGCAGTGGACCTGTTCCATGCATCCTCAAATAAAAATGGAAAAACCAGGAAATTGTCCTATTTGTGGAATGGATTTAATTCCTTTGGAAATATCAAATGGCGATATTATCGCATCCAATGAAATTGTATTGAGTGCAGAGGCAATTCAGTTGGCAAATATTCAAACTAGCACTGTTGTAAGATCGGGGGCAAAAAAAGAGGTTAGACTGTTAGGTACTGTGAAAGCGGATGAGAGAAGACAATACTCCCAAGTATCACATATACCCGGTAGAATAGAAAAATTATATGTCAATTTTACTGGAGAAAAGGTAAGAAAGGGACAAAGGATAGTAAGATTGTATTCCCCTGAACTGATCTCTGCACAAAAGGAATTGTTTGAAGCCATCAAATCAAAAGAGGTATATCCCCAATTGTACAAAGCAACAAGAAATAAGTTAAAATTATGGAAATTATCTGATGCTCAGATTGATGCAATTATCAATGGGGGTGAGGTACAAGAACAAATAGACATATTGTCTGATTATTCAGGTTATGTAATGAAAAGAATCGTCGAGTTAGGAGATCATGTAATGGAGGGAATGAAATTATTTGAGATTGCAAATATTGACGAGGTATGGGTCATGTTTGATGCTTATGAAGTTGATATTCCTTGGATAAGTAAAGGTGATGTAGTTGCATTTACTATGCAGGCCATACCTGGAAAAACACATAAAGGAAAAGTAACTTATATAGATCCATTTGTATCCTCTGCCACAAGAGTAGCCAAAGTTAGAGTTGAGGTGAATAATTCAGGACATAAATTATTACCGGAAATGTATGCTAATGGTATTATTGAGGCAAATTTGATCGGTGCAAAAAATGCATTGATCATACCAAAATCGGCTGTGCTATGGACAGGTAAACGATCTGTTGTATATGTAAAAGTACCACACGAAAGAACCATATCATTTGTATACAGAGAGGTAATTCTTGGGGCAGACCTGGGTGATTTCTATATAATTGAAAAAGGATTGGAAGAAGGTGAAGAAATTGCCACAAATGGGGTGTTTAGAATAGATGCTTCTGCACAGTTACTCGGTCAGAAAAGTATGATGAATCCTGTTGGCGGTAAAAGAAGTACCGGTGCTCATACCGGTATGGATATGCGTATCAAAAATAACCATCGAGAATCAAATATCAATAAGGATTTGAGTGATATGATCATGATCGATAAAACAAAAATTGATAAAAACTTCAAGATGCAACTAGGTGATGTCATTAACGAATATATTGTGTTAAAAGATGCATTGACCAGAGATGATGCTATCATGGCACAAGAACAAGCTAGTAAGCTAGTAAAAACCTTGAAAGAAGTCAATATGCTTTTGCTTTTGGGGGATGCTCACAATTTTTGGATGGAAGCATTAAAAACCATCAATATATCGATTGAAACTATTCAGAATTCAAAAAATATTGATTTGCAAAGACAAGCATTTGAAGATCTTAGTTTAAAATTATCAGAGGTCATTAACGATTTTGGAATAATTACAGTAGATGAAAAGCCTTTATATTTAGAATATTGTCCAATGGTGAATAACAATCAAGGTGCTTATTGGTTGAGTTATGATAAAAAAATTAAAAACCCATATTTTGGTAAAAAGATGTTGGATTGTGGCGAAGTGGAAAAACACTTGAATACGGAATTATGAAGCACAGTTACAAAATATCAGGAATGTCATGCAATGGTTGTATTAACAACGTTGAAAGTGCCCTTGGTAATCTAAAAGAAGTTAAAAGCGTATCAGCCAATTTAAAAAATGAAGAGGTTGTAATAGAAATGATTTCTCATATTACTTTGGATAAATTACAAGAAACCTTAATAAGTGCTGGATTACATTATACTATTGCAATGCCCGAAAATGAAGTTAAGCAGTCAAAACACCAACACAAGCACGAACCGGTTGAAAGAGGAAATGGTATATTTTATTGCCCAATGCATTGTGAAGGTGACAAAACTTATGATAAAGCAGGAGATTGCCCTGTTTGTGGTATGGATCTAATTGAACAACCAAAATTAGTTACTTCAACACAATACACTTGTTCTATGCACCCTGAAATAATAAAGGACGGACCGGGTGCCTGCCCTATTTGTGGTATGGATCTCATACCAATGGAACCTACAGATAGAGAGGAAGATAAAACTTACCAAAGTTTGCTAAGAAAAATGAAAATAGCCATGCTATTTACTGTTCCAGTTTTTTTAATTGCAATGGCAGAAATGTTGCCCAATAATTTTTTGTTGAATATTTTTTCACAGAATACATGGAATTGGACCCAATTGATCTTGTCACTTCCAGTCGTTTTTTATTCATGTTGGATGTTTTTTGAACGTGCATGGAAATCAATGGTTACATATAACTTGAATATGTTTACACTTATCGGAATTGGTTCCGGAGTTGCATTTGTTTTTAGCCTTATAGCACTTCTGTTTCCCAATATTTTCCCTGAAGATTTCAAAACGGAAAGTGGAACAGTTTATGTTTATTTTGAGGCTGTAACAGTTATACTTACTTTAGTATTGTTAGGTCAACTGTTAGAAGCGAGAGCACATAGCCAAACAAGCGGAGCCATTAAAGCACTGTTAAAATTGGCGCCAACCCAGGCAACATTGGTAATGCCAAGTGGTAAGGATAAAGTTATATCTATTGAACATATTAAAAAAGGAAATCTGCTACGCGTAAAACCCGGAGATAAAATTCCGGTGGATGGTAAGATCACAGTAGGTTATGGCAGTATAGACGAATCTATGATCACAGGAGAGCCTATTCCGGTAGATAAGATTGTTGGCAACACTGTTAGTTCCGGAACGATAAATGGCAACAGATCATTTGTGATGCAAGCAGAAAAAGTAGGATCAGAAACCTTGTTATCTCAAATCATTCAAATGGTTAACAATGCAAGTAGGTCCAGAGCTCCAATTCAGAAATTAGCTGATAGGATCTCGAAGTATTTTGTACCTATCGTTATTTTAATTTCGATCATTACATTTTTTATTTGGAATTATTTTGGACCGGAACCTTCTATGGTTTATGCCTTTGTCAATGCAATAGCAGTATTAATTATTGCCTGCCCTTGTGCTCTTGGTCTAGCAACTCCAATGGCGGTTATGGTGGGAGTAGGTAAAGGGGCCCAGAATGGTGTATTGATAAAAAATGCGGGAGCATTAGAAAATTTAAACAAAGTAAATGTGTTGATCACCGACAAAACGGGAACAATAACAGAGGGAAAACCATCGGTTGAGAAGATAGTTGATATTTCTGGGAAAAATGATCTAAGATTATTGAGTTATATTGCTTCATTGAATCAATATAGCGAGCATCCCTTGGCAGAAGCCGTTGTTAAATACGGGCGGGAAAAGAATATTCAATTGTGGAGATCTGATGATTTCGAGACTGTTATGGGTAAGGGAGTTATAGGTACTGTTGATAATAAAAAAATTGCGGTTGGAAACAGGAAATTGATGGATTATGTTGATGCTGATATGTCAGAGATAATTGATCATAAAGTGACTGCAGAGCAAAAACTGGGAAAAACGGTGTCTTATATATCTGTTAATAAAAAAGTTTTAGGCTATGTATGTATTACAGACGGCATAAAAGAAACCAGTAAACAAGCCGTTCTATCACTGCAGAAAAAAGGAATAGATCTAATTATGTTAACTGGTGACAATGAGAAAACTGCTAAAGCAGTTGCTGCCGAATTGAATTTGAAGGATTTTAGAGCCGAATGTCTACCGGAAGACAAACTAAGAGTAATAAAAGAACTTCAGACTAAAAATAAAATAGTGGCTATGGCAGGAGATGGTATTAATGATGCGCCTGCATTGGCACAATCCGATATAGGAATAGCCATGGGAACAGGAACAGATGTTGCCATTGAAAGTGCTGAAGTCACTTTAGTAAAAGGAGATTTATTAGGAATTGTAAAAGCAATGAATTTGAGTCAATTAGTTATGAAGAATATAAGACAGAATTTGTTTTTTGCCTTTGTATATAATATTCTTGGTATTCCCATTGCGGCAGGATTATTGTACCCGATCTTTGGAATTTTGCTCTCACCAATGATTGCGGCTGCAGCTATGAGTTTTAGTTCGGTTTCTGTAATTGCTAATTCATTGCGATTGAGAAATGTTAATTTGCAGAATAATTGATAATGAATAAAATAACACATACTTTAGCTTAATTGATCTTAAGATGTGTCTAATTAAGTGTGTAATTAAATAAAAAGTAAAAAATGAAAAGAACAATTTTAACTGGTGTATTAATTTTTAGTTTAGGATTATTTGCTACATCCTGTAAAGAAGATAAGAAAAGTACGGAAGATGTAAAAACGGAAAGTCATGAGCAGGGGGATTCTGATAAACAAATGAAACAGTCAGAAATTGCAGTGGCAGAATACCAGTGTCCTATGAAATGCGAAGGAGATAAAACATACCACGAACCAGGATCTTGCCCTGTTTGTAAAATGGATTTGAAAGAAGTTAAAAAGGATAGTGTAGAGACTGGTCATGAGAACCACGATCATGAATAGGAGGTTTTCTTGTTTTTTTACCCTTCCGTATTCTATGAAGAATACACCTTCCCTAATTAAGGGAAGGAATTTTTATTTAGCTGATTAAAAGCGATAAAAATAATAATAGGTGAAACAAAAAAATTCTCCTCCTTTTCAAGGAGGAGTGGATTCCGAAGGAAGACGAGGTGGTTTTTTATCCATGCATTCTCCCAGATTGATTCCAAGTTGCTGTGTAAGGACATTCAATTGGCCAGGGAATATATTAAGTATTAGACATTACCTACATCCTTTGTCTTACAATTTCGTAAAGTGCAACTCCACAGGCTACAGAAACATTTAAGGATTCTATTTCACCCAACAGGGGTAATTTACCTTTTGTATTGGCAATTTTTAGAACAGAAGCCGAAATTCCCTTGTGCTCTGATCCAAGAACAATCGCTGTTGGTTTGAGAAAATCAATATCGAATATGGTTGTATTCGTTTTTTCAGTGACAGCCACTATTTCAATGTCAACGGCTTGCATTTGGTATATGGCATCCAAAATATGGTCTACCCGGCAAATAGGCACTTTAAAAGCCGCTCCTGCGGAAGTTTTTATAGCTTCTGAATTGACCGGAGCGCTTCCATGAGTAGGAATAATAATTCCATTAACACCTGTACATTCTGCCGTACGAATGACAGCGCCTAAATTTCTAACATCACTTATTTGATCTAATAATAAAAACAAGGGTGTTTTATCACTGTTTAAAACACGTTCAATAAGTTCTTCAAGATCGGTAAAGGTTATTGAAGATATTTTCGCAACAGCACCTTGGTGGTTTTGAAATTTCGATAAAGAATTTAATTTCTCTATTGGTACAAAACTAGAAGAGATTTTATTTTGTTTGATCAGCCCATGCAATTCTGAAGCTAAAGCCCCTTTTATTTCTTTTTGTAAATAGATCTTTTCAATTTCTTTTCCAGAGTTGATCGCTTCAATAATTGTTCTTAGTCCAAATATTTTGGTCGTGTTATTGTTCATGAGGCAAAGATATATTTTTATCAGGGTTTCACTTGGGTGAAACCCTGATAAAAAAAAACCATCCCGATTGCTCGGGATGGTGTTAACATATAAAAAGTGTCTAATCTAAATTATATATTATTTGTTTACTAGTGTTCGTCTTCTGCGAAACCAGTTCTTTTATATCCTTCTATGTGATATATAGTACCCGGATCATCAGAGAATTCAATATCAAAAGATATCGTATCCGAAGTATTACCAGCAGAAGTAGCTCCTGCAACATCTTTAGCTATTACACCATTTGTAATAGTTACGGTAATTTCATATCCATCATAATTACTTGGTAAATCAGTACCACCAAATGAAAACGAACTTAAACTAACAGGCATTTTGGCTTTAAACCACCAGATGTTCTGAAAATCATCAATCCACATCTCTTCAATGTCAGCAGCTGAATTATACGTAGATATTTCACTGTAACCTAATACAACATTACCACCAACCGATGTTTCTACATACCAGTTGCCTGCCATTTCCTGAACAGTTACGCCACCAATTTCGATGTCCTCAACTTCGTCACAAGAGCTTACAGTTGCGAAAAGCACCATTAACAAAGCGCCTAAATATATTTTATATTTTTTCATGATCATTATTATTTATTTTTTAAAATTGAAGTTGTGTTAATTGTACTTTAAATGTACCATTTCCAAAGTTTCCATCACCTGTAAATGTAATCATTTTAGCTTCAGGATTAACGGTCATTTGAGTAATGTCTACAGTGTTTCCCCATATTGGAAATTGGGCCTGACTCACGGAAAAATCGTTTCCAGGTATACTATTAGCTGTAATTACTGCGCCTTGAGCTGAATAACCTGGTCCATAACCTCTACCCATATCGTAATAACCACCAATTGCATGGCTTATAACATATTGATTGTCAGTGCCTACTACTTTAGAAATAAAGATATATTCCAGATCTTCATAAGGAGGTCCTGGTGTAAAACTAGGAGCTCTTTGTACATCCGATGTATAAACACCTTCTATACTTGTTACCAGATCACCGGAAGGAGGAACAACCATAACAGATCTAAGTGCAGATCCGGAGAAACCATCAGCGTTTACAGCAGAATATGCAACAGAATAAAGATCAGGAACATCCGTATCAACACCCGGAGATCCAAAGTACAATCCGTCTGAATAATTTGTTTCATTAGGTATTTCTTCACCACCTTCCGTAGCAACGGCACCCTGTTCAACATAAGGTTCTCCCTGTAAAACAACTTGGAAAGCCTCACCATTCAATGTAATCACAGGAAAGTCAGTTTGCCGCGAAACATCAGCGGTTGTGATCTCATTTATACAAGAGCTTGTTACTCCTGCAACTAATACTAATATTAGATAAAAATATTTCATTTTTTGATTTTTTAAATTAATTAACATCATACCATACCGCATCTGTTATTACACTAGGAGCGGGTGCGTTCGTATTTCTTTGGTGTTCATCAAGTGGGTATAAGAACCGCTTAGGAAATAAACCACCAGTTCTTCCTTCAACAGAATAAGATAATTCTCCGGGTACATACGAAGCGTCATCTTGTGCAACCCCTGATATTTCAGGAAATCCTGTTCTGTTTTGTTCGATAAATGACTCATATCCGTTACCAGGAAATAGAGACACCCATTTTTGAGTAATTATTGCTTTGATATTTTCATCATCGCTTCCGTTAGGATAAGCATATAACCCTGCTAAAAGACCACTACCATCCAGTCCATAACGATCAAATGCTGCTTCAACACCTAAGCCGTATAAAACTTCAGCATTTGCACCACTCATATATCGTACCGCTGCTTCAGCCTGTAAGAAATAACTCTCAGCTGCTGAGATAAAGAAAACAGGATCGTCATAAGCCATTATGATAACAGATGAAGTTGGTAAACCGTCGTTATAATTACCCTGGATCTGAAAATTGGTTCCATCGTAAACAAATGGTAATCTTGGGTCAGCTCCATTCTGCAAAAAACTACCCAAAGTCACACTAGCCCTTAAGTTAGTTCCAACGTTAAGTTGTTCTCTTTCATTTTCATAAAGAGGATTTCTTTTGCTTGCTTCATCTGAAAACTGAGTAACAGCAGCATCTTCTGTTAAGAATTGTGCCCCAGAGTTAATTAATGAGGTGATACCTGCTTGTGCCACAGATGTTCTTGCTTCGCTTTGTCTCAAATAAACCTTTAATAATAAGGTATTGGCAAATCTTGTCCAGCTGTCCATATTACCTCCAAAGATAAAATCACTGGAACCCGGTGCATTATCAAACGGAGATGCTGATAAATCTCTGGACAGTGCATCTTGCAGATCAAGAACCATATTGTCGTATACAACTTCTCCACTTTCAAAAGCAGGATTAAGAATGGCTGTATTGTTTGCTTCCGTATAAGGAATTGTTCCAAACATATCAACTAAGATCTGAGAAGAATAAACTTCCAAACAAGTTGCTATTAAATAGTAATTCCAGTTATTTGTTGCTTCAGCATTCTTTTTTATATTTCTTATGTCTGTAAGTGCATCAAACATATTACGCCAAGCTCCACTAACCATACCGGCACTGTTCGGAATACTGTAATCATCAAGTGTTTTGTATTGATTGGCAACCGCGCTTTGTGTCCAAAACTGACTCCACATTCCACCTGCTATAGCGTATGCTGAACCTTGTGTTGCAACAATACCGGTAATAGCACCAGGCAATTCTGAACTCATTGGAACCTGTTCTGGAGCCAATAAATCAGGATCTCTATTTATATCTAAATCCGCACAGGATGAGAAAACTAATAAACCAGTTACAAATAAACCAGTTATTTTTTTGTTTATATTTTTCATTTTATAAAATATTAATTTACAATTACTTAATTAAAATGTGAATCTAACACCCATACCATAACTTCTTTGAGCTGGGTTGGTACCAAATTCTCCAAATTCACTTTCTATTTGTCTTCCATAAGTAGAAGTTTCCGGATCAACATACGGATTTTCTGCAGGAGTCCATAGGGCTAAATTTTTTCCATAAATAGAAAATGAAACTTTCTCTATACCTGCTGGTCTTAATAGTTTATCAGGCAGGTCATAAGACAATACAGCATCTCTTAATCTAATGAATGATTTATCGATAAGATGCGTTCTTTGAGTTGGTTGGTTATTGCCATTATAATAAGCAGTAACATCATCCCATTCTATTGCTCGGGTGTTTTCAACATAACCACCGGCACCATCAGAAACAACTGAATTAGGTAAGATCCATGGATTTCTATCATTATAAGTAGTTTCAATACCATTACCAACAAAATGACTTAACCTTTTCGTGTAAGAATACATTAAACCTCCTGATTTCCAATCTAACCCTACTGCAAGTCTAAAACCTTTGTATTGAAAAGTGTTTTGTAATCCCATGATGAAATCATATTGAGAATCACCAACATAGGTCTCGTTTCCGTCATAGGTTTCGTAACCTGTATTTGGATCGGCAATTAATTGACCAGAATCCGTTCTGGCAGCTTCCGGTGCATAAAACGCACCCATTGCTCTTCCTTCTTCTGCATAATAACTAATATCATAGGCACTGTTGATCAATACCTTACCGTCTGCATTGTTTACTTTAGTTACTTCGTTTTCGTTTTTCGAGAAGGTATAACCTATGTCCCATCTAAAATTATCACTAACCACTGCTTTTGCGTTTAACGCCAATTCAATACCTTGATTTGTAACGTCTGCAAAATTACCAGTAATAACACTATAACCAGTTGAACGGGCAATAGGTAGCGCCACAATTAAATCAGTAGTTTTTCTGTCATAAAGTGCAATATCAAAGGTAAGTCTTCCTCTAAAGAATCTTGCATCTATACCAAATTCAATCTCATCTGTAATTTCCGGTTTTAATTCCTGATTTTCGATTCTACCGAAGATTTCGTTGGAATTTTCACCTCCAAATGGATAAGTTATCTGATTAAAATATCCTGCATTAACTGTTTGACCAGCTGTTGAGAATACTTGGTAAGATCCGGTATCATTACCTACAGTTGCAAATTGAGCTCTTAGTTTCAAGAACGTCGACCCATTATCTACTACTACAGCAGCACCAGATATAGAAGGGTAGAAGTATGAATTGTTGTCTACAGGCAATGCTGAAGACTGGTCATTTCTAGCCGTAAGATTTAAGAAATATCTATCACTCCATGATAATTCTGCCTGAGCATAATAACCTAAAAGTACTTTTCTAGAATCTCCCTGTGCTATAATAGGAGTGGAGGCTGAATTTGATAATTCATAATAACCCGGTAAATCTAAATCGGTTACAGTCACACCTAATTGATTTGTTATTCTTTCGTTATAATTTGCTCCTATAAAAGCAGCTAATTTTAATTTATTTCCAAAGTCTTTGTTGTAGTTAACGTTGAAATAAACATCATTTTGTGTTATTGTCCTTTTTATCTCTTGCACTGCACCAACTGTTTCTTGTGAACCTGCATTATCTTGTGGAGATCCTGGTATCCATTCTACAATTGCACCCCATCTTTTCGTATGTTCATTATCAACATCCGTACCAAGTTGAAGTGTTGCAGAAAGACCTCTTCCAAAATCATAACCAAATCTTGCGTTTCCATAGAAACGATCTTTCGTTAAACTTACATTATTATTACGCAATGATTCGTAAGGGTTTGAAGTATATGGAGTATAGAAGTAACTTGGAGAATAAAAAATATTGTCCGTATTCATATCAGGAATACTTAGATCATTTGGTATTTGTATAATTTCCTGTGCCAAACTCGGACCAAAACTAGCCTGGTCACCTTGTCCAGTTGGAACTGCTTTTTGATCTCTGTGCACATAATTAGCAGTTACACGCATTGTAAATTTGTCTATGTTTAAACCAGCATTAACACCAAATGTATTTTTCTTAAAACTATCTTGATCTGTTGGAAAAACACCATCCATATCTTGATGAGAGTATGTAAAAGAAACATCTGCTATTTCACTACCTGCACTCAGGTTTATAGCTGAAACCTGAGAAATTCCAGTAGTATAAAAATCTTTCTGGTTTTCATGCAATGCCACATATGGCTTTATTAATTGTGCATTATTGATAACTCTACTCCAAGGTCTTTCTACGCCGTCAAATCGTGCACCCCAGGAACCATTTTCATTACTTGCAGCTCCTCCACCTTCACCGGTTACAAATGAATAGGATTGACCGGACCATCCAGTACCAAAGTCTTCCTGGATATGAGGTACTCTTGAAACCTCTAAGAAATCAATAGAACTATTTACAGAAACTTTTAATTTTCCACGTCCTTTTTTGGTTGTTATAACAATAACGCCATTCGCACCTCTTGAACCATATAGTGAGGTTGCAGAAGCACCTTTAAGAAAGTTAATAGTTTCAATTGAATTCGGGTCTAAGTCATTAATACCTGTACCACCGTCATACGTGCTAATAAAAGCACCCCCAGTTGTGCCACTGGCAGCATCTGTAAAAGGTGAACCATCCACAATATACAAAGGGTTATTAGATCCTGTAATAGAACTCAGCCCTCTAAAAATAACTTTTGAAGATGCACCGGGTTGCGCGGGAGAAGTAATATTAACACCGGCAACTTTACCTGATAAAGATTCCAGAGGATTTGTTGAAGATACTTCTGTCAATTCTTCACCTGTAACCGTTGTAGACGCATAGGCCAATGATTTTTTCTGTCTTTTAATACCAAAAGCAGTAACAACAACCTCATCTAAGGTATTTTCGTCACTAACCAATGTTACATTAATAACATTCTCGTTCCCAACGGTACGAGTAACAGTAGTCATTCCGACAAAGCTAAATTGGAGAACGTCTCCAGTTGCAGCCTCTATGGCATAATTACCATCAAAATCTGTTTCCGTACCAACACTGGTACCTACAATTAATACACTAACTCCTGGTAGAGGCATTTCATCATCAGATACCGTACCAGTGATAGTTCTTCCTTGTGCAAATGTAAATTGCACTACAAACGCTAGTAAAAGCGTCAAAATTCCACTTAACTTTGTTTTCATTATTTAATTATTTGAATTAATTTGGGCCAAAAATCTTAATAAAAAGTTAATATACCAAGTTTTTAACATAAAAACTTTAAAAAAAAGGTTAACGAATTGTTAAAAGCAATGGCGTTTACATGAGTGAGATGAAATAGTCTCGATTTGGTTGCGTGTTATTTAAAAAATACTGATAAGTTTTATGTGTAGTTTCGAATCCCCGAAATTAAAGGCCTGCTCGCCAAATTTACCCAGTGCGTAACTAAGGTTAAGTAAACCTGCCTTTGTAATGAAGGAGTATCCGAAACCCAAACTGTAGATTCTCGTGGTTTGATCTATTATTTTATCATTAACATATGCAAAATCGGATATAGTATAGAAATAGCTGGAATTATTCGGTTTATAGCGATATTCCAAATTTAAAATGCTGTAAGCCGAGGCAAAAATGCTCTCTTCATTAAAGCCTCTGATGGAATTAATACCTCCAATTCTGAATAATTCGTTATTATAATAATTTTCTGAATCCAGCAAGGCACTCTGATTTTGAAAAAATATATAATTTTTTTGGTTCAGGGGCAGGAGGTAATGTGCTGTCAACAAATATTTTAATTGGCTGGTATTCATATTCTCCACTTTACGCCTACCGTATAGGCCCGATATTTCAAGCTTGAATTTTTCCGGAAATAAAATATCGTTGTTCAAGGATCTAAAAGTATAGGCAAATCCAAAGAATAGATTTTTATAGGAAGTAACGTTTAGATCCGGATCGCTTACTTTGAGAAGGTCGTTTGAGTTCTCCGAATTTAAGACTCCGGTAACTTTGTTTTTAATATTTATAAGGTAACTTAAATAGAATTTTGTAGTGACATTATTATATATGGTATCCTGACGAAATATTTCGAATTCAGCTTTTGGTGTTATAGGTAGATTAAATATGTATGGAATTTCCGCGGAGACGAAAAACCTTTGACTGTTATTTCCATTATTTTTCCATAACAAGGCTATGGTTTCTCCACCATTGAATAAGTTATTAAAGGCGAAATCCAAGTAGCCATTAAAATCTAACCCATTACTATCTTCTTTTGAAGAAAACCCAAGAACCCCATCAAATTTATTTGAACGCTTCTTTTTTAAGTATAGGTAGATATAGGTGGAGTCGTTCGTAAATAGAACTTCCGGCGGCTTTATCTCATCAACAAAGGATAAGGAGTTTATGGCGTTTGATGCATTTAGTAATTTCCCATCATTGAATGTAGCATTAACTTTTAGACCCAGGTCGTGCAGGATGTATTTTTTTGGGAAACCCTCGTAACCTTTAACAATTACCTTGTCAATATTTCTTTTTTTAGAAGTTCTTATTTTTAGATGTGCAATTGCAATACCATTATCTATGGCTATGTTTTTAAGTTTAACCTGTGTAAATGAATTGCCTCTGTCTTCATAATAACTGACTATGTAGTTCAAAAGACCTGATATTTCTTCAAAGGAGATCTCGATATAGGCATCTGTAATTTTTTTTGAGAGAGGTTTTAATAAGGTTTTTAAATCAATAGAACTTACACCCCCACTATTGTCATAATATATCCTGATTCGTTCTAACCTTTCCTCCAATAAAAATTGCGCCGTATATATAGAATCAGAAATAATTAATGTGTCCAGAACATTGTTTAAAAAACCTTTTAATTCCAATGCCGATTTGATAACGTCAATTTCTTTGTGCAGACTTTCCTCGGAGTCATGAAATTCTATAAAGGAAGTTCTTTGTAATATTTTATTATTTTCTTCTAATCGAGCAGTAGCTTTTAATTGAAATTCCTGCCCTTGTATTAGAGAAAAATTCGCAAAAAAGAATAGTATTAATATATATGGTGTAAGATTAACTTTCAATTTACGTATTTGTATGTCTGACAAATATATATTTTCATCTGTTTAAAATTTTGTAATTAACAATAAATAAGTCAATTTATTCATGTTCGTTTCATTTGCCCCAAACGAAATTTGGGAAGGAATTTCCTTCTTTTTATATTGAATTAATTTTTTTGAACCACCCATTTATAATATTTGCCAGGGTGAATAAATTAAATGTCTAAAAATCAAAATATTCCTTTCAAATATTCAATACAGAATATCTTAAAAATTAAAGATAAAAATATCAACGACATATTGTTTGAAAAGCAAGAAAAAATTTATACATTTGCAAACTCTAAAAAATAGAGATTTTAAACAAAATAATTTAATTAAAAAATAGTATGCCAACTATTCAACAATTAGTACGTAAAGGAAGAACCAAAACAACCAAGAAGAACAAATCGGCTGCTTTAAATTCTTGTCCTCAACGTCGCGGTGTTTGTACTCGTGTATATACCACTACTCCTAAAAAACCTAATTCAGCTATGCGTAAAGTAGCTAGGGTAAGGTTAACTAATGGAAATGAGGTAAATGCGTACATCCCGGGAGAAGGACATAATTTACAAGAGCACTCGATAGTATTGGTTAGAGGTGGAAGAGTGAAAGATTTGCCTGGTGTTAAATATCACATTGTTCGTGGTGCTTTAGACACAGCAGGAGTTGAAGGACGAACACAACGCCGATCAAAATACGGCACAAAACGTCCAAAAAAATAATTTTAAGCTTTAATGTAAAGTAAAATGAGAAAAAGAGTATCGAAGAAAAGGATCCTATTACCAGATCCTAAATTCAATGATCAGTTAGTTACAAGATTTGTAAATAATTTGATGCTAGATGGTAAAAAATCTGTTGCGTTTAAAGTGTTTTATGATGCTTTAGACATAGTAGAAGAGAAAAAACAAGATGAGGAGAAATCTTCATTAGAATTATGGAAAGAAGCATTGTCCAATGTTATGCCGCACGTAGAGGTGAGAAGCCGTAGAGTAGGTGGGGCAACTTTTCAAATCCCTATGCCAATTCGTGCAGATAGAAAAATTTCAATGGCTATTAAATGGTTGATTTCATTTTCGCGTAAACGTAATGAAAAATCTATGGCCCAACGTTTGGCAGGAGAAGTTCTTGCAGCCGTTAAGGAAGAAGGTGCAGCAGTTAAAAAAAGAGTTGATGTTCATAAAATGGCAGAAGCAAATAAAGCTTTCTCTCACTTTAGATTTTAATTTTTAGGAAATGGCAAGAGATTTAAAATTAACTAGAAATATTGGTATTGCTGCGCATATTGATGCTGGTAAAACCACAACTACCGAACGTATACTTTACTATACTGGTGTATCACATAAAATAGGGGAAGTACATGATGGTGCCGCTACGATGGACTGGATGGAGCAAGAGCAAGAAAGAGGTATTACAATTACATCTGCTGCAACAACTTGTACTTGGGAATTTCCTACGGAGAATGGAATACCAACATCTGATGCAATGGGATATCACTTTAATATTATTGACACTCCCGGTCACGTTGATTTTACAGTAGAAGTAAATCGATCATTAAGAGTTCTTGATGGTCTTGTTTTCTTATTTAGTGCTGTTGACGGTGTTGAGCCTCAATCAGAAACTAACTGGAGATTGGCTGATAATTACAAAGTTCCCAGAATTGGATTTGTAAATAAAATGGATCGTCAAGGATCAGATTTTCTTAAAGTTTGTACTCAGGTAAAAGAAATGTTGGGATCTAATGCAGTTCCTATTGTTCTTCCTATTGGTGAGGAAAGTGATTTTAAGGGAATTGTTGATTTGGTTAAAAATAGAGCTATTATATGGAATGAAGAATCTTTTGGATCTACTTTTGAAATTATTGATATCCCAGAAGATCTTAAAGAGGAAGCTGCTCAATATAGAGCTTTGCTTATTGAAGAAGTGGCAAGTTACGATGAGAACTTACTAGAAAAGTTCATGGAAGATGAGGATTCAATAACCGAAGATGAAGTACATGCTGCCTTAAGAGCCGCTGTAATGGATATGGCTATCATCCCAATGATTTGTGGTTCTGCATTTAAAAATAAAGGGGTGCAATTTTTATTAGATGGTGTGTGTCGTTATTTACCATCACCTTTGGATAAAGAAGCAATAATAGGTATTGACCCAAGAACAGAGCAAAATATTACTAGAAAACCTTCTGTAACGGAACCATTTGCCGCGTTAGCATTTAAAATTGCAACAGATCCGTTTGTTGGGCGTTTAGCATTTTTTAGAACTTATTCAGGTCGTTTAGATGCTGGTTCGTATGTGCTAAATAATCGTTCAGGTAAGAAAGAACGTATTTCCAGGATCTATCAAATGCACGCAAATAAGCAAAATGCGGTAGCATATATTGAAGCAGGAGATATTGGCGCTGCAGTTGGGTTTAAAGATATTAAAACAGGAGATACATTATCTTCTCTAGATGGTGCTATTATATTAGAAAGTATGGATTTTCCAGATCCGGTAATTGGTGTTGCGGTTGAACCAAAAACAAAAGCTGATGTGGATAAATTAGGAATGGGACTTGCTAAATTGGCGGAAGAAGATCCAACATTCCAGGTTAGAACTGATGAGGCATCAGGCCAAACTATTATTTCTGGAATGGGTGAATTACACCTTGAAATATTAGTTGATCGTTTGAAGCGTGAGTTTAAAGTTGAAGTCAATGAAGGAGAACCTCGGGTAGAATATAAAGAGGCACTTACTAAATTGGCAGGCCATAGAGAAACTTATAAAAAACAATCTGGTGGTCGTGGTAAATTTGGTGATATAGTATTTGAAATGGGACCTGTTGATAAAGATTTTGAAGGAACAGGCTTACAGTTTAAAAATAATATTAAAGGAGGTAATATTCCAAAAGAATTTATTCCTGCCATAGAAAAAGGATTTAAAATGGCAATGAGAAACGGTCCTTTAGCCGGATATGAAATGGATACGATGAAGATTACTTTGTCTGATGGTTCATTCCATGCCGTGGATTCTGATGCATTGTCTTTTGAATTGGCTGCAAAATTAGGTTATAAATCGGCTGCGAAGGCGGCTGGAGCGGTAATCCTAGAGCCAATAATGAAATTAGAAGTAGTAACTCCCGAAGAAAATATGGGAGATATTGTTGGCGATTTGAACCGTAGAAGAGGTCAGGTAAGTTCAATGGATGATAGAGCTGGTGCTAAGGTTGTTAAAGCTGAGGTTCCACTATCTGAAATGTTTGGTTATGTAACGACATTGAGGACATTATCATCAGGTAGAGCAACGTCTACGATGGAGTTTTCTCATTATGCGTCTACACCATCTAATATTTCTGAAGAAGTGATTAAGAAAGCAATAGGTTAATCTTCTAAATTATTATAAAATGAGTCAAAAAATTAGAATAAAATTAAAGTCTTACGATCATAATTTAGTGGATAAATCTGCTGAGAAAATCGTAAAAACTGTTAAGAGCACTGGAGCTGTGGTTAATGGACCTATTCCTTTGCCAACACATAAAAAAATATTTACTGTATTGCGTTCACCTCATGTTAACAAAAAATCGAGAGAACAATTTCAGCTAAGTGCTTATAAAAGAATTTTGGATATCTATAGTTCTTCATCAAAAACAATTGATGCTCTAATGAAATTGGAGTTGCCAAGTGGTGTTGAAGTAGAAATAAAGGTTTAATAATAGCAGACGCGATTTATCGCGTTTTGCAATCGACGTGATGAATCATGTCGCAACATGTCCGGAGCGATTGACGAAGGAAAAACGGAAAAAATACATTCAGGGTTGAAGTATTTTAACCCTGTTTTTTTAAATAAAAATAAAAACAAGTATAATTTAAATTAATAATAATGTCTGGGTTAATAGGTAGAAAATTAGGAATGACTAGCATCTTTGACGAAAATGGAAAAAATATTCCATGTACAGTTATAGAGGCAGGTCCTTGTGTAGTTACCCAAGTCAGAACCAAAGCGGTTGACGGGTACGAGGCCTTGCAACTTGGTTTCGATGACAAAGCAGATAAACAAACTTCTAAAGCGCTCAAAGGGCACTTTAAGAAAGCTGGCACCTCTGCTAAAAAACGTGTCGTTGAATTCCAAGGATTTGAGCAAGAATATAAATTAGGTGATCAAATTACAGTTGATCATTTTGAAGAAGGTGAATTTGTTGATATTTCAGGAACATCCAAGGGAAAAGGATTTCAGGGCGTAGTTAAGCGTCATGGATTTGCTGGTTCCGAGAGAACTCACGGTCAACAAAGTATGGGAAGAGCGCCGGGATCAGTTGGTGCAGCTTCTTACCCTGCTCGTGTTTTTAAAGGAATGCGCATGGGAGGTAGAATGGGTGGAGATAATATCAAAGTTCAAAACCTTAGAGTTTTAAAAGTGGTTACGGATAAAAATCTTTTGGTTGTTAAAGGTGCTGTTCCTGGTCATAAAAATTCATTTATAATTATTCAGAAATAATGAAAGTAGCGGTTATAGACATCAACGGGAAAAAGACTGGAAGAAATGTTGAGCTTTCAGATGCTATTTTTGGTATAGAACCAAATGATCATGCTATTTACTTGGATGTGAAGCAACATTTGGCAAATAAAAGACAAGGTACTCACAAAGCTAAAGAGAGAGCTGATATTGTGGGGAGTACTCGTAAGATAAAAAAACAAAAAGGCACAGGTACTGCACGTGCAGGAAGTATCAAATCGCCTATTTTCAGAGGTGGAGGTAGAGCTTTTGGTCCAAGACCGAAAAGTTATTCTTTTAAATTGAACAAAGGATTAAAGCAATTGGCTCGTCAATCAGCGTTATCCATGATGGCAAAAGAAGATAAAATTGTAGTGTTGGAAAAATTTGATTTCGATGCCCCTAAAACAAAAGAATTTATTAAAGTTTTAAGAGCATTAGAACTCGAAAATAAAAAATCTTTGTTTGTGTTGGAAGAGTCAAATAATAATGTATATTTGTCATCACGAAATTTAAAAAGGACTAAAGTTGTAAACAGCTCACAATTAAGCACTTACAACGTTTTAAACGCTAATAAATTAGTACTGTCTGAAGAGAGTTTGGAGGGAATTGAATCAAAATTTAGCAAGTAATATTATGAGTGTATTAATAAAACCTATAATAACGGAAAAAGCAACGGATCAAAGCGAGTTGAATAACTGCTTTTCTTTTGTTGTGAAAAAAACTGCTAATAAGATTGAAGTTAAAGAGGCAGTAGAAAGTGCTTATGGTGTAACTGTTAAGGGAGTAAGAACGATGAATTATCCTGTTAAACACAAAACAAAATTCACTAAGAATGGCGTTGTGTCTGGAAAAACAGGAGCTTATAAGAAAGCTATTGTTCAGTTAACAGAAGGTGAAAATATTGATTTTTACAGCAATATCTAAGATAAAGTTATGGCATTAAAAAAATTAAAACCAATGACCCCCGGACAACGATTTAAAGTCGTAACAGACTTTGATGTTGTAACTACGGATAGACCTGAGAAGAGTTTATTAGCTCCAATCAAGAGATCGGGAGGTAGAAATAGTGAAGGTAAAATGACGATGCGCTATATAGGTGGTGGTCATAAAAAAAGGTACCGAATCATTGATTTCAAAAGAAACAAGGATGGTGTACCTGCAACGGTAAAATCTATTGAGTATGATCCGAATCGTACAGCGTACATAGCTTTATTGAATTATGCTGATGGAGAAAAAAGATATATTGTTGCACAGAATGGATTAAAAGTTGGGCAGGTATTATTATCAGGAGATAAAGTGGTGCCTGAAGTGGGAAATACAATGTTTTTGAGTGGTATACCACTGGGAACAGTTATTTCTTGCATTGAATTGCGACCTGGTCAGGGAGCAGTTATAGCTAGAAGTGCTGGTTCGTTTGCTCAGTTAATGGCAAGAGAAGGGAAGTACGCAACAATTAAGTTGCCATCAGGAGAGATCAGATTGATCTTGATTACTTGTAAGGCAACTATTGGAGTTGTATCAAATTCTGACCATCAGTTGACGATTTCCGGTAAAGCAGGTAGACATAGATGGTTAGGTAGAAGACCTAGAACTCGTCCTGTTGCGATGAACCCTGTTGATCACCCAATGGGTGGTGGAGAAGGTAGAGCTTCTGGTGGACACCCAAGATCGAGAAATGGAATTCCTGCTAAAGGATTTAAAACTCGTTCAAAAACTAAAGCGAGTAACAAACATATTGTTGAACGTAGAAAAAATAAATAGTAAGATATAGAATATGGCACGTTCATTAAAAAAAGGACCTTACGTTTTTCATAAACTAGATAGAAAAGTCCAAAAAAATATAGACTCAGGCAAAAAGACAGTTATTAAAACTTGGTCAAGAGCCTCAATGATTACACCTGATTTTGTTGGTCAAACAATAGGTGTTCACAATGGCCGTCAGTTTGTTCCTGTATATATAACAGAGAATATGGTGGGGCATAAATTGGGAGAATTTTCACCAACACGTTCGTATAGAGGACATGCTGGAGCAAAAAATAAAGGAAAAAAATAGTAGGTAATTATGGGAGTTCGAAAAAAACTTAGAGCAGATCAGCTTAAAGAGGCACGTAAGAATACTTATGTAGCTAAACTTAAAGGTTGTCCTACATCACCAAGAAAGATGCGATTGGTAGCAGACTTAGTAAGAGGTGTTGAGGTTGAAAAGGCATTACAGATTTTAAAATTCAATCCAAAGGAATCCTCTATTAATCTTGAAAAATTGATGTTATCTGCAATAGCAAATTGGCAAGCAAAAAATGAGGATAAAAACATAGAAGACGCTGGATTGTATGTGAAGGAAATATTTGTGGATAGCGCAACAATGTTGAAAAGATTACGCACGGCTCCACAGGGTCGAGCACATAGAATTAGAAAACGTTCAAATCATGTAACGTTGATCTTAGGAACGAATAATTTAAGTAATTAATAGCATGGGACAAAAGACAAATCCAATAGGAAATCGTTTAGGAATTATCAGAGGATGGGAATCTAACTGGTACGGAGGAAATGATTATGGTGATAAACTTACGGAGGACAGTAAGATCCGTAAATATATTCATGCTAGATTAAATAAAGCAAGTGTTTCCAGAGTGATTATTGAGCGAACGCTTAAACTTGTAACCGTTACTATCACTACCGCAAGACCCGGAATTATAATTGGGAAAGGCGGACAAGAGGTAGATAAGTTAAAGGAGGAACTTAAAAAGATTACCGGGAAAGAAGTGCAAATCAATATCTTCGAAATCAAACGTCCCGAACTTGATGCGAAATTGGTTGCGGCTAGTATTGCTCGTCAAATTGAAAATAGAATTTCATATAGAAGAGCGATAAAAATGGCTATAGCATCGACTATGCGTATGAATGCAGAAGGTATAAAAGTGCAAATTTCAGGTCGTTTGAATGGCGCTGAGATGGCAAGATCAGAAAACTATAAAGAAGGTAGAATTCCTCTATCTACATTTAGAGCTGATATTGATTATGCTTTAGAAGAATCCAATACTACTTATGGAAAAATAGGTGTGAAAGTTTGGATTATGAAAGGTGAAGTTTATGGGAAGAGAGAGCTAAATCCATTAGTTGGTCTATCAAAAAAAGGCAAAGGTGGAAGTGGTAATAAAGGATTTGGAAGAAATAAACCTCGCAGAAGATAATTTTTTAAAATTTAAAAAATGTTACAACCGAAGAGAGTAAAATATCGTAAAGTACAGAAGGGTAAAGGAAATATGAAAGGGAACTCACAAAGAGGTCATCAACTTTCAAATGGAATGTTCGGAATTAAATCTCTAGAACAGGATTTACTGACTTCTCGTCAAATAGAAGCTGCAAGGGTTGCCGCAACTCGATATATGAAGAGACAAGGTAGTTTGTGGATTAAAATTTTTCCGGATAAGCCTATTACTAAAAAACCATTAGAGGTACGTATGGGTAAAGGTAAAGGTGCTCCTGAATATTTTGTTGCTGTTGTTAAGCCGGGAAGGATAATGTTTGAGATAGGTGGTGTGCCTATCGAAGTTGCAAAGGAAGCTTTACGTTTAGCTGCTCAGAAATTACCAGTTAAAACGAAATTTGTTGTTGCGAGAGATTTTGACAACGCATAATTTTAAGAAGATGAAATCCCAAGTATTTGGGATTACATGTGAAACAAAATAATAAAGAACACATGAAACAATCGGAGATTAAAGAATTATCAGTGGAAGACCTAAAAGAGAAATTTGGTATTTTTAAAAAAAATTATACTGATTTGAAACTTGCTCATGCAATTTCACCTTTAGAAACACCAATGCAATTAAAAACAGTTCGAAGAACAGTTGCCAGAATTGCCACTGAATTAACTAAAAGAGAATTACAATAACTGTAATTGATTTGAAAGATGGAAAAAAGAAATCTTAGAAAAGAAAGAATAGGTGTAGTTTCAAGCAACAAAATGGAAAAATCTATTGTAGTTGCTGAAGTTAGACGTGTAAAACACGCTCTATACGGTAAATACGTATTGAGTACAAAAAAATATGTTGCGCACGACGAAACGAATGATTGCAATATTGGAGATAAAGTAAAAATAATGGAGACACGTCCATTAAGTAAGTCTAAGCGTTGGAGATTAGTAGAAATATTAGAAAGAGCTAAATAATATGTTACAACAAGAATCAAGATTAAAAGTAGCCGATAACACAGGAGCCAAAGACGCCCTTGTGATTCGTGTACTTGGCGGAACCAAAAAAAGATACGCTTCGGTAGGAGATAAAATTGTAGTAGCAATTAAAGATGCTACTCCAAATGGTACAGCTAAAAAAGGTCAGGTTAGCCGAGCAGTTGTGATAAGAACAAGAAAAGAGGTTAGACGTAGAGATGGGTCATATATCAGATTTGATGATAATGCATGTGTTCTATTGGATGCCACCTCAGGTGAAATGAGTGGAACTCGTGTTTTTGGTCCTGTTGCAAGAGAACTTCGTGAAAAGAAATTCATGAAAATTGTATCACTAGCACCAGAAGTGCTTTAATAATTAGAGAAATGACAAAGCTAAAAATTAAGACTGGAGATACAGTAAAAGTTATTACCGGTGAACATAAAGGCGAAGAAGGTAAAGTTGTAAAGGTTTTTATTGAAAAGAACAGAGCAATTGTAGAAGGAGTGAATATGGTTTCCAAGCACACTAAGCCTAGTGCTGAAAATCCACAGGGAGGTATCGTAAAAAAAGAAGCTTCAATTCATATCTCGAACCTAATGTTATTAGAAAATGGAGAGACAACGAGAGTTGGATATAGAATGGATGGCGATAATAAAGTTAGGTTTTCAAAAAAATCTAAAGAAGTAATATAGTTATGGAAAAAAGACCTAGACTTAAGGAAGACTATAATAGCAGAATAAAAGCTGCTTTGATCGAAGAATTCGGTTATAAGAATGCAATGCAAGTTCCTAGATTACAAAAGATTGTAATTAGTAAAGGAGTTGGTGCTGCTATAGCAGATAAGAAATTAATAGAATATGCATTGGAAGAGCTTATGGCCATCTCTGGTCAAAAGGCAGTTTCAACTATATCAAAAAAGGATATTGCAGTTTTTAAATTACGTAAAGGAATGCCTATAGGTGTTAAAGTAACTCTACGTCAACAAAAAATGTATGAGTTTTTAGATAGATTGGTTACAGCATCATTACCTCGAGTAAGAGACTTTAAAGGTGTTAAAGCTAACGGTTTTGATGGAAGAGGAAATTATACTTTGGGAATAGCAGAACAAATTATCTTTCCCGAGATCAATATTGACAAGGTTAACAAAATTAGTGGTATGGATATCACTTTTGTTACTTCGGCTAACACCGATAAAGAAGCCAAATCATTATTACACGAACTAGGTATACCATTTAAAAAGAATTAAAGATGGCAAAAGAATCAATGAAAGCTCGCGAAGTAAAAAGAGCTAAAACAGTTGCAAAATATGCTAAAAAAAGAAAAGCTTTGAAAGAAGCCGGAGATTATGAAGCATTGCAAAAATTACCAAAAAACGCATCTCCAATTAGAATGCACAACCGATGTAAATTAACCGGTCGTCCAAAAGGGTATATGCGTCAATTTGGTATTTCTCGTGTTACTTTTCGCGAAATGGCAAATCAAGGTTTAATACCAGGTGTAAGAAAAGCAAGTTGGTAAAATAATAAATTGGTTTCAGGTTTAGTCCCGAATAATCAGGATTAAAAACCAAGACCGCAAATTTAAATATATGTATACAGATCCGATAGCTGATTATTTGACAAGAATAAGAAATGCTGCAAGTGCAAAACATAGAGTAGTTGAGATTCCAGCCTCTAATTTGAAAAAAGAAATAACAAAAATACTATTCGATCAAGGATATATTTTGAGTTATAAATTTATAGAGAATAAAGTTCAAGATTCTATAAAAATTGCTTTGAAATATGATAAAGTTACAAAGCAACCTGTTATAAAGGAAATTAAGCGTATTAGTACACCTGGTTTACGTAAGTATTCTAGTGCAACTGAAATGCCAAGAGTATTGAACGGATTAGGTATAGCAATAATCTCTACTTCCAAAGGTGTGATGACGAATAAAAAAGCTCGTCAGGATAATGTAGGTGGAGAAGTATTGTGTCACGTTTATTAATAAAGTATTTAAGATGTCAAGAATAGGAAAAAACCCGATAGCAATTCCGGATGGAGTTACGGTTGAAATTAAGGACAACATGATTACTGTAAAAGGTAAACTAGGCGAGTTATCTCAAAAAATCGATGAGATTGCGATAAATAATGAAGACGGAAGAATAATTTTAGAGAGACCGTCAGAAAGTAAGGATCATAAATCAAAACACGGTTTATACAGAGCTTTGATTAACAATATGGTTCAAGGTGTTAGTAAAGGATGGACTAAAGAATTGGAATTGGTTGGGGTAGGTTATAGAGCCTCAAATCAGGGTCAAAAATTAGATTTAGCTTTAGGTTATTCTCACAATATCGTTTTAGATATTGCTCCTGAAGTTAAAGTGGAAACAATTTCTGAAAAAGGTAAAAATCCATTGGTGAAATTAACTTCTTCTGATAAACAATTGGTTGGTCATGTGGCTGCAAAGATTCGTTCTTTCCGTAGTCCTGAACCTTACAAAGGAAAAGGAGTTAAGTTTGTAGGAGAACAATTAAGAAGAAAAGCAGGTAAAACTGCATAATTTATAAAGTTATGGCATTAACAAAACTTGAAAGAAGACACCGTATTAAGAAAAGAATTAGAAAGATTGTTTCAGGAACAACAACTAGTCCTAGATTATCGGTATTTAGAAGTAATAAAGAGATTTCGGCACAATTGATCGATGATGTTTCTGGTAATACTTTAGTTTCAGCATCGTCCAGATCTAAGGAAATTACTAAAGGAGATAAAATTGAAATGGCAGTAGCTGTTGGTAAATTATTGGCTGAAAAAGCACAAAAGTCAGGTATTGAAACTTGTTCTTTTGATAGAAATGGTTATTTATACCATGGAAGGATCAAGGCATTAGCTGAAGGAGCAAGAGAAGCAGGTTTAAAATTTTAAGAATATACCATGTACAAAAAATATAAAAACGCAGAACGAGTAAAGCCTAGTGGTTTAGAATTGAAAGATCACTTAGTAGGAGTACAAAGAGTTACAAAGGTAACCAAAGGTGGTAGAACTTTTAGTTTTTCGGCTATCGTTGTAGTAGGAAATGGAGACGGTGTAGTTGGTCATGGAATGGGTAAATCTCAGGATGTTGCATCATCAATCGCAAAGGCAATTGAAGATGCTAAGAAGAATTTAGTAAGAATTCCTATTATCAAACTAACTTTACCTCATGAGCAAAAAGGTAAATATGGAGGTGCAAAGGTATATTTAAGACCAGCATCTCATGGTACTGGAGTAATTGCGGGTGGAGCAGTAAGAGCGGTATTGGAATCAGTTGGAGTACATGATGTATTATCAAAGTCTCAAGGTTCGTCGAATCCACACAATGTTGTTAAAGCAACTTTTGATGCTCTATTAAATTTACGTGACGCAAAAACTATTGCAATGCAAAGAGGTATTTCATTAGATAAAGTGTTTAACGGATAAAAGTATTTTACGATGAAAAAAATAAAGATTAAACAAGTACGTAGTAAAATAAGACGCCCTAAGAATCAAAAGTTAACGCTAGAAGCTTTGGGATTACATAGGATTGATCAGGTGGTTGAACACGAAGCAACGCCTTCAATTCTAGGAATGGTAAAAACAGTTAATCATCTAATTTCTGTAGAAGAAATTAAATAAGAGATCGAGTTATGCAATTAAATAACTTACAACCTGCAAAAGGTTCTGTAAAAAAAGGTAAGCGAATAGGTAGAGGTGAAGGTTCTGGAAAAGGAGGTACCGCTACAAGAGGTCATAAAGGACAAAAATCCAGATCTGGTTATTCAAGAAAAATTGGTTTTGAAGGAGGTCAAATGCCTTTGCAACGAAGAGTGCCAAAATTTGGATTCACTAATATTAATCGTAAGGAATACCAAGGTATTAATTTGGATAAATTACAACAGTTGGTGGATGACGGCAAGATAAAGGATACTGTTACTATTGATATTTTAATAGAAAATAGATTGGCCGGAAAAAATGACTTGGTTAAAATATTAGGTAGAGGAGAGTTAAATGCAAAATTGAATATAGCGGTACATAAATTTTCAGCTACAGCGAAAGCAGCTATAGAAAAAGCCGGTGGAGAAGCAACTACCATTTAATTAAATTGATTAATTAATTTAAATGAAAAAATTTATTAGTACCATCCAAGATATTTGGAAAATTGAAGAGCTTAGGGGTAAGATTCTACTCACATTAAGTTTAATGGTTGTCTACCGTTTGGCGGCTCAAGTACCGTTACCTGGTATTGACCCTACCCAGTTGGCTGGTATAGCTGATAAAACTTCAGAAGGATTATTAGGAATACTTAATATGTTTACTGGTGGTGCTTTTGCAAATGCTTCAGTGATGGCCTTGGGAATAATGCCTTATATTTCTGCTTCAATTGTGGTACAACTAATGGGTATAGCGGTTCCTTATCTTCAAAAATTACAGAAGGAAGGAGAAAGTGGAAGAAAGAAAATTAATCAAATTACACGTTGGTTAACCATTGCAATTTTAATTATTCAGGCTCCGACTTATATAGTTAGTCTGCCTGCATTGGGTATACCTGAAAGTGCATTTTTATTAGGTCATGGACCACTATTCTATTTCTCATCAATTTTGTTATTAACAACCGGAACTGTATTTGCAATGTGGTTGGGTGAAAAGATAACGGATAAGGGAATTGGAAATGGAATATCCTTATTAATCATGATCGGGATCATTGCACGTTTTCCAGCATCATTTATGCAAGAGGCCACTTCAAGAATTAACCAATCCAATGGTGGATTAATAATGATCTTGATAGAAGTTGTGATCTGGTTTGTTGTAATTTTTGCCAGTGTTCTGCTAGTAACCGCAGTGCGTAAAATACAGGTACAATACGCGCGAAGGACGGTTGCTGGAAATATACACGATGTAGCAGGAAATAGACAATATATTCCTCTCAAAGTGAATTCTGCCGGAGTTATGCCAATAATATTTGCACAAGCATTGATGTTTGTTCCTGGTTTAATGGCTAGCTCAGATAACAGCACGATGAAATCAATTGGTTTAGCGTTTACAGATATATTTGGATTTTGGTACAGTTTATTATTTGCAGTGTTAATTATTATATTTAGTTATTTTTATACTGCAATAACAATTCCAACCAATAAAATGGCCGACGACTTGAAAAGAGGAGGTGGTTTTGTACCTGGAATCAGACCTGGAAAAGATACAGCCGACTATTTGGATACTATCTTGTCTCGAATAACATTACCGGGTTCAATATTTTTAGCATTGTTGGCAGTATTGCCTGCAGTAGTTACAAAAGCAGGAGTGCAGCCTGGATGGGCAATTTTTTATGGTGGTACTTCCTTGTTGATTATGGTAGGGGTTGCGATCGATACACTCCAACAAATTAATGCACATTTATTAAATCGCCATTATGATGGTTTAATGAAAGCAGGATCAAAAAGAAAAGTAGCATATTAATAGTTATGGCAAAACAACCCGCAATAGAACAGGATGGTACAATTAATGAAGCATTATCAAATGCAATGTTTCGTGTTGAATTAGAAAACGGTCATATAGTAACGGCTCATATTTCTGGAAAAATGAGAATGCATTATATTAAATTGTTACCAGGTGATAAAGTGAAATTAGAAATGAGCCCTTATGATTTAACTAAGGCGAGAATTACTTATAGATATTAAAGAAACATCAGATGAAAGTAAGAGCATCAGTAAAAAAAAGAAGTGCCGACTGCATTATTGTACGCAGAAAAGGCAGGTTATATGTAATCAATAAAAAAAATCCTAGATTTAAACAAAGACAAGGATAATTATGGCAAGAATAGCAGGAATTGACATACCAAAGAACAAAAGAGGAGTTATAGCATTAACTTATATCTTTGGAATCGGAAGAAGTAAAGCTAAAGAAGTTTTGGCTAATGCAAAAGTTGACGAAAGTATCAAAGTTCAGGATTGGAACGATGAGCAAATTGCAAGTATTCGTGAACAAGTTGGAACCTTAAAGATCGAGGGTGAATTAAGATCTGATGTTCAGTTAAACATAAAACGTTTAATGGATATTGGATGTTATAGAGGAATTAGACATAGATCCGGTCTTCCGTTAAGAGGACAAAGAACTAAGAATAATTCTAGAACTCGTAAAGGGAAAAGAAAAACAGTAGCAGGTAAAAAGAAAGCAATTAAATAATAGTTAACGAGATGGCAAAGTCAAGTAAAAGTACAAAGCGGAAAGTAATTGTTGATGCGATTGGAGAGGCCCATATAACGGCATCGTTTAACAATATTATTATTTCCCTTACAAATAAAAAGGGAGATGTTATATCTTGGTCAAGCGCTGGTAAGCAAGGATTTAGAGGGTCAAAAAAGAATACTCCTTATGCTGCTCAGACAGCAGCTGAAGATTGTGCTAAAGTTGCTCATGAAGCGGGTTTACGTAAAGTAAAAGTTTATGTGAAAGGACCAGGAAATGGAAGAGAATCTGCGATGAGAACCTTGCATAACAATGGTATTGAAGTAACTGAAATAATTGACGTTACGCCTATGCCACATAACGGTTGCAGACCACCTAAAAGGAGAAGAGTTTAATTTATTTGAAACTCAGGTTTCAGATTAGTAATATTTTAATTTAACTAAGGATAAAGATTATCGAAGGAATGCCTTAATTCATAATCCCTTAAATTTTTATAAAGATGGCAAGATATACAGGACCAAAAACAAAAATTGCTCGTAAGTTTGGAGAAGCGATTTTCGGTGAGGATAAATCATTCGAAAAGAGAAATTATCCTCCGGGACAACACGGTAACTCTAGAAGAAGAGGTAAGCAATCAGAATACGCGATTCAATTAAAAGAAAAGCAAAAAGCAAAATATTCTTATGGAATATTAGAAAGACAATTCCGAAATCTATTTGAAAGAGCTCAAAGAAGTAAGGGAATTACAGGTGAAGTTTTATTGCAATTATGTGAAGCTCGATTGGATAATGTTGTTTTCCGATTAGGTATATCTCCTTCAAGACGAGGAGCACGTCAATTGGTATCACATCGTCATATTACCGTAAATGGAGGATTAGTAAATATTCCTTCTTACTCATTAAAACCTGGAGATGTAGTTGGAGTGAGAGAAAAATCAAAATCTTTGGTTGCAATTGAAAGTTCATTAGCGGCTAAGTCAAGTGTTTATGAATGGATGTCATGGAACTCTGAAACTTTTGAAGGTAGATTTGTTTCTGTACCGGAAAGAATTCAAATTCCAGAAAACATTAACGAACAGTTTATTGTTGAATTATACTCTAAATAAATTTTAAAGATCTAATTAAGCTTATGGCAATTTTAAATTTTCAAAAACCAGACAAAGTATTAATGATTGAATCTACTGATTTCGAGGGTAGATTTGAATTCAAACCACTAGAACCAGGATACGGTTTAACAGTTGGAAATGCTTTAAGAAGAGTTTTGCTTTCTTCCCTGGAAGGATATGCAATTACTTCATTAAGAATAGAAGGAGTGGAACATGAATTTTCAACAATAAAAGGAATAGTTGAAGATGTGACAGAAATTATTTTAAACCTGAAACAAATTCGATTTAAACAACAAATTGAGGACACAGATAATGAAACTGTTGTACTGTCTCTTAAAGGACAAGAACAATTAACGGCAGGTGATTTTCAAAACTTCATTTCTGGATTCCAGGTTTTAAACCCTGAATTGGTTATCTGTAATATGGAGCCGTCAGTAAAAGTAGATATGGAGGTAACGATTGAAAAAGGTAGAGGTTTTGTATTAGCTGAAGAGAACAAGAAAGTTTCGGCTGCCTTAGGAACTATTTTTACAGATTCTATCTATACGCCAATTAAGAATGTAAAATATGCAATTGAGAACTTTCGGGTTGAACAAAAAACAGACTATGAGAAATTAATTTTTGATATAGTTACCGATGGCTCAATTAGCCCTCAAGATGCGTTGACAGAAGCGGCGAAAATATTGATTCACCACTTTATGTTGTTTTCAGATGAACGCATTACACTAGAGGCGGATGAAATAGCTAAAACAGACACTTACGACGAAGAATCTTTACATATGCGTCAATTGTTAAAAACTCGTTTAATTGATATGGATTTATCAGTTAGAGCTTTAAATTGTTTGAAAGCTGCGGAGGTTGATACACTGGGAGACTTAGTATCGTTCAATAAGACTGATTTGATGAAATTTAGAAATTTTGGAAAAAAATCTCTTACTGAGTTAGATGAATTAGTGAATAACAAAGGTTTGACCTTTGGTATGGATTTAACGAAATACAAACTAGATAAAGAATAAGTTTGTTGTTTATAAAATGACACTTACAAAATAGTCAATTGAAAGATGAGACACGGAAAGAAATTTAACCACTTAGGTAGAACGACAGCACATAGAAAAGCAATGTTAGCTAATATGGCTTGTTCGTTAATTGAACATAAACGTATTAATACAACTGTTGCGAAAGCCAAAGCCTTACGTCAATATGTGGAACCTTTAATTACAAAATCAAAGGATGATACTACGCACAATCGTAGAATAGTATTTAGTAATTTGAAAAGTAAGTATGCTGTTTCTGAGCTTTTTAGAGATGTCGCCGTTAAAATTGGTGACAGACCAGGGGGATATGTTCGTATTATTAAATTAGGAAATCGACAAGGAGATAATGCAGATATGGCGATGATCGAATTGGTTGATTACAATGAGATATATAACCCTAAAGAAAAGAAAAAGAAAAAATCTACTCGTAGAAGGGGAGGTTCAAAAGCAACTGTAGAATCTGTGGAAAAAGCTAGTGAAGAAACTACAACGGAAGTAGAAGAAACTAAAAGCGAAAAAATTGATCCAAAAGAGGATGCTTAAAATGATCTTAAATAATTTTTAACATTATAAAAGGATATGCTATTTTAGCTTATCCTTTTTTTTTAGCTTAAACCCGAAATAACAATCAAAAATGGAATACCAAAGAAAAAAGAAAGCAATTTTATTATTAAAGGACGGAACAATCTTTGAAGGGAAATCTGTTGGAATTGAAGGTACTGCGATGGGTGAAATCTGTTTTAACACCGGTATGACGGGTTATCAGGAAATTTTTACGGATCCTTCATATTTCGGGCAATTACTAGTGACAACTAATGCGCATATAGGTAATTATGGCGTGAATGATATGGAACAAGAATCCGGTAGCATTAAGATTTCAGGATTGATTTGTAAGAATTTCAGTTATGATTATTCTAGAGAAAATTCAGATGACTCTCTATTTAACTATTTCAAAAAACAAAATTTTGTCGCAATTTCTGATGTTGATACAAGAGCTTTGGTTAGGTATATTAGAGATAAAGGAGCTATGAATGCTGTTATCTCTACGGATACGAACTTAGACGTTTTACAAAGAGAATTGGAAAAAATACCATCGATGGATGGTTTGGAATTGGCTTCAAAAGTATCTACAGAGGAGGTTTATACAGTGGGCAATAAAGAGGCCAAATATAAAATTGCAGCATTGGATATTGGTATTAAACAAAACATTATCAATAATTTAACTAGTAGAGATTGCTATGTGAAGATATTTCCTTACAACGTGAGTTTTGAGGAAATGAGCCAATTTAACCCAGATGGATATTTTCTTTCTAATGGTCCGGGAGATCCAAATCCTCTAATTGAGGCACAAGATGTGGCGAAGCAAATAATTGATCAAGATTTGCCATTATTCGGTATTTGTTTAGGACATCAAGTGATTGCTCTTGCAAATGATATTCCTACTTACAAAATGCACAACGGACATCGTGGAATTAATCATCCGGTAAAGAATTTATTAACAGGAAAAGGAGAGATCACTTCTCAAAATCATGGGTTTGTAGTGGATAAAAAAGCTGTTGAAAGCAGCGATCTTTTTGAAATAACCCATGAACATTTGAACGATGGTACACTTGCAGGGATGAGAATGAAAAAGAAGAATTGTTTCTCCGTACAATATCATCCGGAGGCAAGTCCCGGGCCACACGATTCGTCATATCTTTTTGATCAATTTATAGCAAATATCGATTTACACAAATCCAAAAATTAATTGGCATAATAACAATTAGAAAGTTATTTTATTACGAAATTGTTTTTGTATAAAACTCATAATTATCGCCATAAAACTAATATACTTTCTTAAATTTACAGTCATATTTATAATACTAAAAAATAAGAAAAATGAGTATAATTTTAGACATACACGCAAGACAAATTTTTGATTCGAGAGGTAATCCAACAGTTGAAGTTGACGTAATAACGGAAAATGGAGTTTTAGGAAGAGCAGCTGTCCCTTCAGGGGCTTCTACAGGAGAACATGAGGCGGTTGAATTGCGAGATGGAGGAGATGACTTCATGGGCAAAGGAGTTTTAAACGCTGTGAAAAACGTTAATGAATCTATTGCGGAAGAAGTAATAGGCTATTCAGTTTTTGAGCAAAATACAATAGATAAATTAATGATCGAATTGGATGGGACATCAAATAAAGCGAAGCTTGGAGCTAATGCTATATTAGGAGTTTCATTAGCTGTAGCAAAAGCAGCCGCAAATGAGTTGAACATTCCACTTTACAGATATGTTGGTGGTGTGAGCGCTAATACATTACCGGTGCCTATGATGAATATTGTAAATGGAGGATCTCACTCTGATGCGCCTATCGCGTTTCAGGAATTTATGATTATGCCGGTTGGTGCAAAAAGTTTCTCTCACGCTTTGCAAATGGGAACTGAAATATTTCATAATTTAAAGAAAATATTACATGATAGAGGGTTAAATACAGCAGTGGGAGACGAAGGAGGATTTGCTCCAACATTTGATGGAACAGAAGATGCATTGGATACTGTGCTTGCTGCCGTTGAAAAAGCGGGTTATAAGGCAGGTAGTGAAGTAATGTTAGCATTAGATTGTGCAGCAGCAGAATTTTTTGTTGATGGTAAATATGATTATACAAAATTTGAAGGAGATAGTGGAGTTATAAGAACGAGTAAAGAACAGGCAGATTACATTGCGGAATTAGCCGCGAAATATCCTATTATTTCCATAGAAGACGGAATGGATGAGAACGATTGGGATGGCTGGAAATATTTAACCGAACTAATTGGTGATAAGGTGCAGTTAGTAGGTGATGATCTCTTTGTAACTAACGTTGAAAGATTATCAAGAGGTATTGAAAATGATATAGCTAATTCAATTTTGATCAAAGTAAATCAAATTGGTACCTTAACTGAAACGATCGCTGCTGTGAACATGGCTCATAATGCTGGATATACTTCGGTTATGTCACATCGTTCTGGTGAAACAGAAGATAATACAATAGCAGATTTGGCGGTAGCTTTAAATACCGGGCAAATTAAAACGGGTTCTGCTTCAAGAAGTGATAGAATGGCAAAATATAATCAATTATTAAGAATAGAAGAAGAATTAAGCATTACTGCATATTTTCCAAAGCTTAATGCTTTTAAAATAAATAGATAGTATCAACCCAATTTGAATTTTTTAAAGCTAACTGTAAATGATCTATTTATAGTTAGCTTTTCCTATTTATTAACAACACTTTGTTTTGAGGAGTCCTTCAAAGGTGGTTGAACTCAAACTATTTAGTATAACCATCCCACCGACAAAAGAAAGCTGATCCTTCTCCCTATAAAATTGGATCATCGGTATCTCAGATTTGCCCTAACACCTTTAATGCGATTATCTTAACAAGGTAATGATAGTTACATTAGGATAAAACATGATAAATGTCAGTTTTAATAGATGTTTTCAGTCGTAAATTTGATAGTTAGCCAATTAATAATTTAAATGTATAAGATATGAGCACATTGAAGAACAAGTTGTACAAAAAAATTCAAGAACACCGACCCAGAACCGCCAAATTACTGAAAGAACATGGAGATAAAGTGATAGGTGAAGTAACAGTTGCACAAGCAATTGGTGGTATGCGAGGAGTTAAAAGTTTAGTTACAGATATTTCCTATTTAGACCCACATGAAGGTATACGATATCGTGGCTATACTCTTTCCGAAGTTTTAGAAAAATTGCCTAAGCCTGAAGATGCAGAAATGCCTTATGTTGAAGGCCTTTATCATCTGTTGTTAACGGGTGAAATCCCAACTAAGGATGAAGTAGAAGAAGTAATTATTGATTTTAATAATCGAAGAATGATTCCTCGATATGTTTGGGATGTTATTGATTCATTCCCTAGCGAAAGTCATCCAATGGCAATTTTATCTGCGGCAGTAATGAGCTTACAAAGAGAGTCTCATTTTAATGATAAATATAAAGAGGGTATCAGTAAAATGGAATACTGGAGCTCAACTTATGAAGATGCTACAAATCTTATGGCAAAGATGCCGCTAATTGGAGCCTATATTTATAATAAATTATATCATCCTGAAAAAGGACACCGTTATCCAAAACCAACTTGTGATCTAGGAGGTAATTTTGCTTATATGATGGGAAAAGATAAACCTTATGATGATGTTTCTCGTATGTATTTCATTATTCATGCAGATCATGAAAGTGGCAACGTTAGCGCACATACAGGTCATTTAGTAGCAAGTTCATTGTCAGATGTCTATTATGCAACTTCAGCTATGATCAATGGTTTGGCAGGCCCTTTACATGGTTTGGCAAATCAAGAAGTATTGCGCTGGTTACAAGGTTTAAAAGATCAGATGAATGGTGAAATACCTTCAGAGGAAGAAATGAAAAAATATGTTTGGGATACTTTAAACAGTGGTCAGGTTATACCGGGTTACGGACACGCAGTTTTGCGTAAGACAGATCCAAGATATAGTGTTCAACGAGATTTCTGTTTGAAACATTTACCTGATGATGATATATTTAAATATGTTGATGCTCTTTATAATGTTGTACCTGATATTTTAAGGGAACATGGTAAAGCTAAAAATCCATGGCCAAACGTTGATGCACAATCTGGTGTTCTTCAGTGGCATTATGGTGTAACACAGTATGATTTCTACACCGTTTTATTTGCTATCGGTAGATCAATAGGCGTATTATCTAACATTGTTTGGGATAGAGCTTTAGGTTATCCGCTTGAAAGACCAAAATCGATAACAACCCATATGCTTGAAGAAATGGTTAGCGTCGATAAAGATGTTGAAGAACTTGTTCATTAAGCAAAAAATTAAAGCCTAGCCAAATCGGTAAGGCTTTTTTTATTTAACGACTTAAACTTTCAAAAAACATCAAAATTTCTTAAATTCGTAGGGTAAATATTAATAATAAAACATTAAAATAAATAATAAAAACATGTCAGATTTAGCAAAATTAGAAATAGATGGTAAAGTGTATGAGTTTCCTGTAATAAAAGGGTCAGAAGATGAAATTGCTATCGATATTAAAACATTAAGATCAGCTACAAAAGGTATAATTACCATTGATTCTGGTTTTAAAAATACAGGATCCTGTGAAAGTAAAATTACATTTTTAAATGGTGAGGAAGGAATTTTACGTCACAGAGGATATGCTATCGAAGACCTGACAAAAAAAGCTTGTTTTTTAGAAGTTGCCTATTTAGTAATTTTCGGAGAATTACCTACAAAATCTGAATTTGAACAATTTGAAAAAGATATAAAGCACCATTCTTTATTGAATGAGGAAATTAAAGATATTATAGATGGTTTTCCAAAGGTAGCACATCCTATGGGTATGCTTTCTTCATTGACCAGCGCTTTGACCGCTTTTAATCCGGCAACGGTTGATATAACTTCAAAAGAAGACCTATATGTATCTATTACTAAATTGCTGGGAAAGTTCCCTGTTTTAGCAGCTTGGGCGCATAGTAAAAACCAAGGGACTCCTTTGAACTATGCGGATAATTCTTTAAATTATATTGAAAATATCATGCAGATGATGTTTAAGATTCCAACACAGGAATATAAAATGAATCCAATAGCGGTAAAAGCACTTGATGAATTATTAATATTACACGAAGATCATGAACAAAATTGTTCAACTTCAACCGTGAGAATTGTAGGTTCTTCTGAAGCAGGATTGTTTGCATCAGTTTCAGCAGGTGTTTCGGCACTTTGGGGAAGATTGCATGGAGGTGCAAATCAAGCTGTATTAGAAATGCTAAAAGCTATTCAGGATGACGGTGGTGATGTTGAAAAATTTATAGCTAGGGCAAAAGACAAGAATGATCCATTCCGCTTGATGGGATTTGGTCATAGAGTTTATAAAAATTTCGATCCTCGTGCCAGGATAATTAAAAAAGCAGCTGATGAATTATTTGAAGATCTGGGAACTACAGATCCGGTATTATCCATTGCAAAACATTTAGAAGAAGTAGCTTTAAATGATGAATATTTCGCTGAAAGAAAGTTATATCCAAATGTAGATTTTTATTCCGGGATCATTTATAGAGCTTTAGGTTTTCCTGTAGAAATGTTTACCGTAATGTTTGCAATTGGGCGATTACCAGGATGGATCGCACAATGGAAAGAGATGAGATTGAATGGAGAACCAATTGGTAGACCAAGACAATTGTATACAGGATATGCACTTCGGGAGTTTAAATCTTTTGAAGAGAGGTAAACCCTTCTGTGCTGCGAACAACCTTGCTTATGACATACCTATGGCTTGATGAACCGGAGGGCAGGTTCCCTGAGATAAGAATATTGAAAGGACTATGAGTCCGGAATGATTATTTTGTTGATAGCTACAATGAGTGTAAAAAAGATATTTATGGAATATTCCTCAAGGTTTTGTATTGATAAAAAATAGTTTAAAATGCAATATTATTTTTAGAGTTACTCGGTTGAACAGCATACTGTATGGATCAATATATTTCTAAAATATTATATTATCAAGACAGATTTGGTTTTTATTAATTAGTTTTTTTGTTTTAGAAAAAAACTAATTAATAATTTAAATATCAAATAAAATGTCAAGAGTAAAAACAATAATAATGGGAGCTGCAGGTCGCGATTTTCATAATTTCAACTTAATATTTAGGGATAATGTAAAATATGATGTTATAGCATTTACAGCCACTCAAATTCCAAATATCGAAGGACGTAAGTATCCGGCTGTATTGGCTGGAGAACTATATCCGGATGGAATTCCAATTTATGATGAATCGGAATTAGAAAGACTGATCAAGGAAAATGATATCGAAGAGGTAGTTTTTTCTTATTCAGATATCCATCACGAAGATGTTATGCACAAAGCTTCTGAAGTTATAGCATGGGGAGCACATTTTAAAATTTTAGGTGGAGATCCTACTATGATAAAATCAACGAAACCCGTAATAGCTATTGGTGCTGTTCGTACAGGTTGCGGTAAAAGTCAAACTACACGTCGGGTTGCTGAAATCTTGAAAGAAGCAGGCCTTAAAGTTGCTGCCATTCGTCATCCAATGCCTTATGGCGACCTAGCCAAACAAAAAGTACAACGTTTTGCACATCTTGATGATCTCAAAAAACACAATTGTACTATTGAGGAGATGGAAGAATATGAACCACACATTGAAACAGGTACAATTATCTACTCGGGTGTAGATTATGAAGCCATTGTACGCGAAGCTGAAAAGGAAGCGGATATTATCTTATGGGATGGTGGAAATAATGATATGCCATTTTATAAACCAGATTTAAACATAGTCGTTGTTGACCCACATAGGGCGGGACATGAAAGATTGTATTATCCAGGTGAAACCAACCTCTTAATGGCTGATGTTGTTATAATTAATAAAATAGTTACGGCTGATGCTGAAGATATTGAATGGGTACGTAATAGTATAAGAGAAGTAAATCCAAATGCTATAGTAATTGATGCGGCTTCTCCGGTATCGGTTGAAGATGCTGATTTAATCATAGGAAAAAAAGCTTTAGTTATAGAAGATGGTCCAACTCTAACACATGGAGAAATGACATATGGAGCTGGATCGGTAGCAGCTGAGAAATTTGGAGCAATTGAAATAGTTGACCCACGACCTTATACGGTTGGTACTATTACTGATACATTTGAAAAATATCCTAAAATAGGTAAACTTTTACCTGCAATGGGTTATGGTGTTCAGCAAGTAAAAGACTTGGAAAAAACAATTGCAAAAACAGAATGTGATGTAGTGATTATAGGTACGCCTATAGATTTAAGGCGTATTATTAATATTGCACAACCATCTGTTCGAGTTACCTATGATCTGCAAGCAATTGGGAAGCCAAACTTAGTTGATGTTCTAAAACCATTCATTAAATGAGAGATAATCTAACTCATTGTCTTGGGGCTTCCCTGTCAATGCCTGAGGGTTTTTCGGCGAGGAGGCGGACTCCTTTATAACAAGGAGGGTAATTCAAAATATGTTTTTAGTCAAATAAATTAGTAAAAAATCTTCCTATTTTAGGGAAGAGCCTGTGCCCAACTTGATTGGGTATGGCTTTGACAGAGTCAAAGATGGAAGGGTAATTTTATGATTTGTAACAGATTGCTTCGCTCTGCTCGCAATTTTGACACCTTTAGAGCATACCGTGTCTTACAGCAGTGAACCACCTCGTATCCTGCAGAAGCCTTAAAAAAGGAGGAAAATTTTTATTCTCGTTTCTTAAGAAATATAATACTTGAAATTATTCCCATTAAATAAAACTGCGCCGGTAAATTCTGTATAAATTTTTGTATTGAGTTTGTGTATATTTACAATGTTTTGCAAAAAATAATAAGATGAAAACAATTAAATTAATTAAAAACAGATCTGATCTCGGAGCAGGAACACGGGGATCTGATCTGGGTATTGATGCCATCGAGATAGCAGCAATTAATAAAGATGATGATTATTTTAATTGTTATCCATTTGAAGACATAGCAACAGTAAATGAAACTGTATATAATAAAGTACATAATTCTTTTGCGAAGAGAATAGGATGTGTTTTAAAAGTATGTACACGTTTGAGTAAAAGTGTGAAGAATAGCCTCAATGATAATTGTTTTCCTATTGTTTTATCTGGAGATCATTCTTCTGCTATAGGAAGTATAAGTGGTATAAGAGCAGCCTATCCAAATAAAAGATTGGGTGTTGTTTGGTTAGATGCTCATGCTGATATTCATTCACCTTTTACATCTCCTTCCGGAAACATCCATGGCATGTCACTAGCCGCTGTATTGAATGATGATAATTTAGACCATAGAATAAATAATGTATTTAAAGAAACCCAAAGTTATTGGACTCAGCTTAAGAATATAGGTGTAAACGGGCAAAAAGTAAGACATGAAGATGTCATTTATTTTGGTGTAAGAGATACTGAAGAAACTGAAAAAAATGCAATCAAAGAGAATCAAATGAAAAACTATATGGTTGATGAAATGCGTTACAGAGGTTTTGATACATGTTTGCAGGAAGCTGTTGATAAATTGATCGATTGCGATATGATCTATATATCATTTGATGTTGACAGTATGGATTGTGATTTAATCTCCAAGGGAACGGGAACTCCTGTTTCAAAAGGCTTTGATCAATATGAAATTATAGAAATTATAAAGGCCTTTATCAAGACGGATAAGGTTGCATGTTTTGAGATTGTAGAGGTAAATCCCTTATTGGATAAAAAAGGGAATGTAATGGCAGAAACTGCTTTTGAAGTTTTAAAGGCTACAACGGAGTTTATTAAAAGTAGCGCATAATTTTAGAACAAGGCATCTGCTCCATCAATAAAACTTACCTCGCTGCAAGGGAGTCTGCGGTATCTGCATGAAATAGAAATAAAAAAAAATGGTAAAAACCGATCAACAATGATCAGAGATATTCAATGAAATTTCTGAAATCAAAAATCCCTGCCTTTGCCGGCAGGCCGGCTTGTTCCTTGTTCAATATTTATTGCTTAATTTAGAAATATAAAAGGCAGAGGTATCCTTGAAATAAAAACCGGTTAGCACCAATAACAAATCCCAAAAAACCAGCAACCAACACATAAATGCAACAAATAACAAATAATATTTTAATGGTCCGTCCTGTATCTTTTAGGATGAATGAAGAAACAGCGGTAAATAATTATTACCAAAAAGAGTTACAAGGTTTATCTTCAGATGAGATTCAAAATAGAGCATTAAAGGAGTTTGATGATCTCGTTCAAAAATTAAGAGCTATTGGTGTAAATGTAATAGTTGTTGACGATACGGAAGCACCTGATACTCCGGATTCAATATTTCCAAATAATTGGATTTCATTTCATGAGGATGGAAATGTGGCTTTGTATCCAATATTTGCTGAAAACAGGAGAATGGAGAGGAGAGAAGATATTTTGGATATCATTGAAGAGAATGGATTCGATATTAAAAGTATTGTTGACTATACTTCTGCCGAATGGGAGAATATTTTTTTAGAAGGAACAGGTAGTTTATTATTAGACAGAGTTAATAGGAAGGCTTACTGTGCTTTATCAGCAAGAGCGGATGAAGATTTGTTGATGGAGTTCTGTGAAGATTTTGAATATACTCCGGTTATGTTCCATGCATATCAAACTGTAGAGGACCGACGTGAATTGATCTATCATACCAATGTTATGATGGCTCTATCGGAGAATTATGCTATTATTTGTTTGGATTCCATCGATAATAAAAAAGAACGAAAACAAATTATAAAAAATCTTTTGGAGGACGGAAAAGAGATTATAAAAATCACGGAAGAGCAAGTCAATAACTTTGCAGGAAATATGTTGCAGGTTATGGGTGATGATAATACTCGATATACCATTATGAGTGAAGCCGCCTTTAAATGTCTAAATGAAGATCAAGTTACTAGAATTGAAAAGTATTCTACTATTCTTTACAGCAATTTAGAAACAATTGAAGCGTGTGGAGGTGGTAGTGCGAGATGTATGATGGCGGAGGTGTTTTTGCCTTGTTAGTTAACAAACTAATTTTATATGTTAATAACTAGGTTTAATTGTTTGTAAAAAATAAATTATTCTGGAGTTAGTATAAAACTCCTTAAAATATTAAATATTTGATTTATTTTTATATGTAAATTTGATGGATGTTCAATTAATTGTGATTAATCAAATTATTTTATTTGCAATTTTTAAACTCCTGTTTTCACTTCAGATTTTCCTTAGATTTCCTTAAGATTCTCTTCAGAATTTAAAAATACTTTCGTTCTCGAATTATAAATATTGGTTCATTGTTGGAGTAGCATTTATAATACAATTGCGCAAATAATTCCCCATATAATTTGTGTGAACATCCCTCTAATTATTTTATGAATATGCTTAAACAGTTTAAGCTAGAGTTATGTTATGCTAAGAAAAATTGAAGAAAAAGTAATATGAAAAATTTGCTATGGGTTGCAATATTTTGGGGTGTTTTTAATATTAATGCACAAGGGACTCCACCAAAAAGCCCACCTATATTATCAAATTTCAGGATAGAGAATAGCCAACCTACAAGAGTTTATTTCGATAGTTCTAAGGGGCTAGAAGGTTCTTCAACTAAAGGCTTTATCATTA